>ERZ795059.643-NODE-643-length-43290-cov-9.214849_pt1 | contig 43290 bp, 28 predicted proteins | sample MGYA00375143_ERZ795059 | MGnify/ENA primary metagenome ERZ795059 (study PRJEB30188, sample SAMN05720168) | activated sludge metagenome | isolation source: Anaerobic digester | place: USA | collected 2015-01-07 ... | reverse complement strand
CTACGCCACCGGCCACGTCTCAGGCTCAATGTCGCTGAGTTGTCCAATAAGCCCACCCAGCGACATTGAGCCTGAGACGTGGCCGGTGGCGTAGCATTGTGTCACGGTGGCGGAATCACACACAAATCCGGCAAGCCCGCCGCCATATTGATGATTTACCACAACGGGATACCTCGAGTACGAACGGAAGATGTTGGCTTCGCCAGTCACATACCCTACGAGACCGCCCACATAATTCTCGCCGAAAATCTGCCAAGGCTCAACGGAGATCTTACTTCCGGAAGAGTTCACATCAAGGCGGGGTTTATGGTTTCCGGCGGATTTGAAGAAGAAATCACGGGTCGAACATTCCTCTATAGAGGCTGCCGCGGTAACATACCCCACGAGACCCCCGACATGATTGTTTCCCCATACGGTGGGGCTCGTAGAGCACCACTTGACCATTCCGCCTTCAAGCAAGCCGGCAAGGCCGCCCACAAAAGAGTCGCCTGTAACGGAGGCGGCATTGAGCCACAGATCGTGCACATATCCCCCCGGGCCAATCGCCGAGAACAGGCCGGTATAATTTTCAGAGGGCCGGTCGATGGTAAGTGATTGGATCACGTAATCCTTTCCGTCAAGCTCCCCTGTGAACGGGACTCCTTTGTGTGATTTGCTCTCCGTGCCAAGGGGATCAAAACCCGCGCCGAGGTTCCAATTCTCCGTGTCCGAAGCATCCAAATCCTGCGACAGGAAATACGCTCCGTCCAATGGATACCCAGGATCATTCCCGATAAGCTGTAGTTCTTCGATGGAATCGATGGGCGTTCCTACGGTGATATAGTCCATCTTCGTCTCAGTGTCTCCCCCCGCCGCCGTATACACCGAAAGAGAAACGGTATAGTAGCCGGGATGTTCAAAGATAAATGTGGGATTTTGTTCAGAGCTGGTGTGGCCATCGGAGGAATTCCACCACCGGTTGGTGATTGGTTCGCTGCCGGGGCCGGATTCGTCCGTGAACTGGACGGTTAGTGGCGGTGGACCGGAAAGCGGTGTGGCGGAGAACGCAGCCGTCGGCAAAACATACACATAAATGTAGTCTGTCTTGGTTTCCGTATCGCTGCCCACGTCCGTCGTAACCGTCAGCGAGACCGTATAACGGCCCACTGTGTCATAGATATGATTTGGATTGGGGTTTGTGCTTAAATCACCATCACCGAAATTCCATAGCCACGAAGTTATCGTAGCGCTTCCAGGCGATGACGTATCCGTAAAGAACACATTTAGCGATACCGGACCAGAAAGGGGCTGGGCAGTGAAATCGGCATCGGGCAACACCTCTTCCCCTTCACCTTCGGACTGTCCTTCCACACTACCTTCGGTAGCGCCTTCCCCTTCGATTGCACCCTCCCCTTCAGCCGCGCCTTCACCTTCACTGGCACCCTCTTCCTGTCCTTCTATAACACCTTCGCCTTCGATCTCTCCTTCTTCCTGACCTTCTATTAAACCTTCAATTTGTCCTTCAGCCACACCTTCACCCTCGCTGGCACCCTCCTCCTGTCCCTCCAATAGGCCTTCTTCTTGGCCTTCCGCAGTGCCTTCCCCTTCAACAATGCCCTCCTCTTGGCCTTCCATCCCCCCTTCTGTTTGCCCTTCGACTACACCTTCTCCTTCGACAGCCCCCTCACCTTCAATTATGCCTTCAGTTTGGCCTTCTACCTGACCTTCCACAGTACCTTCCCCTTCAATTCCTCCTTCCCCACCACCTTCAAGACTTCCTTCCCCTTCTCCGCCACACTCAAAGAGACTGCCCGGCCCGGGAGCAAAATTATCTTCTGAACCGCATTCAGTATGGTAGCCGTTTGAGTTAAAGAATTGGATGATACGGAGCAATTCCGAAAGGCTTATAAGCCAGTCCTGGGGACTGTAATCACTGTCATGAGGGACACACGACTGCTGCGCTGGATCCGGCCCTGGGGCATACCCGTCTTCCGTCCCAGCCAGACAGTGAAAGCCTCCAGAATTAAAAAACTGGATGACCCTCAATAGTTCAGATAATGAAATCTGTTGATTCGGAAGGGTATCGGCTGAATGGTATTGTGCCACCGCAGGGAACCCGGCAAGAAGAAACAGCATGGCGGCAAGGCAAGTATTTGAAAGAATATTCCTGCTCATAAGTGACCTCCTCTTCTTCTCAAGCTAAGCTCTCCACAAAGGATGGCTCTCATGAAGGCGCATTATTTAGCTTCTGTCTCAAACTCCTATACGAAGCATAGATAACGTTACAAAGAAATGTCAAGGGATTTTCTCAAAATTATCGATTTCCGTTTTGTTAAGGGTGAAATGAAGTGCGACGTTTATTCGGTAATGGGTTCAACTTCGGCCAAGGCAATAAATGGCTGGTTATTGAAACCGGAAATGGCGACAAGGCGCAGGTATTGAGCGGTTTGTGGTGTTTTGAATCGGATTTCCTTTGCGGAGGCATTTCTATCGAGAGTTCCTTTGGCGATGGCTTCCCCCCATTTTTTCCCCTCGCCGCTAACAAACACTTGGTATTCGGAGATGAAGCCATTGGCTACATCCTGCCGGGGGAGAAGACGGAGGCCTTGAATGGTGGCGGGTTGGGCGAGTTCGATCTGGATTTCGTGGGGAAACCCTTTTACCTGGCCTTCCCAAGGAGTATGCCAGATGGTTGATGCATCGCCATCCACGGCGTTGGCGCCTTCGTATCCGCGGGCTTCGCTATCTACCTTAAGGACGGATAATGGGGGTTTTTCAAAGAGCTTTTTGATACTTTGGGCATCGATCATCACCGCAGGATTAAACATATCGGATTGGACATAGTTCAGAAGGCTTTCGATGAACCAAAATTCCGCAGGGTCTTTGGCAGGGGTAGCGATGTCGCCTAGGGAACAGACCAAGAGTTTTCCTTGTCCAACGTTGGCCTCAAATACCGCACCCAGTCTGCGGTTTTTATTCCAATCATCCACGACCTGCACCACTGGATTAACTTCAGAGGGCAAACTGTCGAGATTCATGATGGTACTTCCGTTCAGGAGGCTCCACCATTGCCAGCCGGTGTGTCCATCGTTCGGGAAAAGTTTTAAGATAGGATGGGTTGGATTGCAGAGGATGCCAAGTTGGCGGCGTTGACCGGGGAACCACTGGGTATTCCAGAAGATAGATTCGAAGGCACTTTTTACCCCTACCCGGGGTGGCAAATACGAGGGAAACAACAGTACACGGCCGCCATCATTAAGGATTTTTCCCACGGTGTCGTCAAATTCGTGAACGATGACCACATTTTCAGGCTTCTGGTGTTCCGCAATGGGGGGGTAGACCCACACGTCCCAATGATTGAGAAAAGGGGTGTCTTTCACGGCGATAGTAATGGTAAGCTTCGCAGGAACCTGTATTTTTTTGAGATTGAGTTCGATTTCTCCGAGGGCGGTGCCATTTCCCAACGGGATATCTTGAGCGGGCCAAGTACCCAGAGCGATTTCTGCGCCATTATCTGCGGTAATGGACCAGCCGACGGTAGCGCTTATGAGGGGGGCGGGCCCAAAATGGGCGATTTCGGCGCTGGCATGAAATGTTTCTTCGGTAGTCCAGACGAATTTTTCGAGGCGTAATAGCGGTACCGTTTCCGAGCAGAACTCATGGAACGTTTCCGGGGCGCAGTAGCCCTTGTTTTCCCAATAGGCGTCTAAAAATCCCACGAGGGCGGATCCCTGACCAGGAAAGTCCTGGAGGGATAAGAGTTGAAAACCGCCGGTTCCCTGTGAGCGTAACACCGCTTCGATGTCGGCCTTATAGAGCAGGGTTTGGAGTGCGCCAGAAGCTTTGGAGAAGGCATCGGCCTGATCAAGCATGTGATTGGCGGTCAAGGATTCCCGGAAGATTTCCAGGTTCCGTGGACGTAATGCCCCAGTGTACCGGGGAATCTCGGCATAGTTGGGATACACACACCATTGGCCCAATTCGTGTGCGATCACAGGTGCATCCGCGCTTGTGAGAGTATTGCTATAGTCAAATGCAGTAGTGGGGCCCAACGGTCCGCCATGAAGCCGGTAAGGCTTGTGATCGCGCTCGTGGACGACGTGGTAATCACTGCCGGGAAGTTCCGGCCATCCGGCACAGGTGGTATATAGCCGGCGCGGATCTTTTTGCCGCCAATACGCCACAATTTTCTGGAGAAATGCATCTTTGTTTTTACCGCTGGGTTCATTGCCCACAGCAAGCATGCAAAAAGAGGGGTGGTTCCCATAGGTTTCGAGAATGCGGTCACTTTCCGAATAAACGAATGCATCCAGCTTGGGATCGCTGCCAAGTTCGGTCCAGACGGGTGTTTCGATGTGGAGCATCATGCCGAGTTGGTCAGCAGCGTCAAAAGCGGCTTCGGGTGGGCACCATGAGTGAAAGCGGACATGGTTGATGCCATATTCGCGGGCGATGCGAAATCGGCGGAGCCATTCGTCAGTCTGCATTGGCGGATATCCTGTTTGCGGGAAAATGCAGCATTCGAGATTTCCGCGCACTAATGTGGGGCGCCCATTGATTAAGAACTGTGTTCCCTGGTGGGAGATTTCGCGCAGGCCGAATCGCATGGTTTTTGTGTCTTGAAGAACATTTCCTTTGACTGTGGCCCGCACTTCTGTCAGAAGTTCTAGCAAAGCCGGACTAAATTCATCCCAGGGCTTCATGCTGTCATCCGTGGGAAGCGTGAATTCAACGCTGTTTCCATTCCTTTCCTTGAGGTTGGCATAAGCGGTTTTTGTGGCTGCCCCCAAGGTGGCGGTAATTCGTCCATTTACCAAGGTCCCAAGTGCATTTCCAACCAAAATGCGGACAACAACATTCTTTTCGTGAAGGTTTGGGAACACATTTACCGAGTCAATCCAGACGGGGTCAGTGGCTTGAAGTTCCATGCGTCCAATTACACCGTTCCAGTTGGTCTGGGTATGTTCTGTAATGGAATGGGCGTTCATGCCTACTTTGTATTTGACGGTGTTGTCTATTCGCAGCGTAAGCTGGCGTTCCCCTGGCGTCATCACGGCAGAGACGTCATAGGTATGCGGAACGCACAGGCTGTCCTGCATGCCAATATGTTTTTGATCCACCCAGACTTGCGATTCCCAGTGGCAGCGCTCCAAAAACAGTGTGATGCGTTTGCCTGCCCATGTTTCAGGGATGATTACTTTCTTTTGGTACCATGCGGGGCCCACATATTCGAAATGCTGGCTGAGAAAAGAGATTTGGCGATCCGGCGGGGGAGTTCCGACACCGTGCTCATTAGTGGATCCAGGCAACGGGATAGTCTCCGTGAACAAATCATTTTGCCATTGATTAGTGAGACCTTCATTATTTGGGTCAAGCCTAAAATTCCAATCTCCATGTACAGGTATGGCATTGAATGGATCTTGTGCGCCCGCGGTTACCGACGCCAAGTATATTGTGCAAAGGATCAGCATACGATTCATTGTGGTCCTCCAAAAGCAGATCTCTAAGCAGCAGTAATTATGGGGCATTCAGAATCGCTAACAGGGCTTCAAATCGGCCGGCGCTTTCCTTAAGGCCGCCGGAACGATTCCGTGCAAGCCAGAGTTGCCGGAATTCCGGGATGAGCGGTTCAAGTTCTTTGGCAAGGGCATGACGCTGGTCCGCCGGGATTTTTGAGGCGCCCACATTGCCTGCATCAAGCCGTGCCTGGCCAATACGGCAGGCGAGGCGCATAAAGTCAGCGGACAAGGCGAATTCCTTGGCAATCAACCCGGCATCGGAGCGTTTCATTTTCGCCTGGAATAATGGCGCCATCACCTGATCGATGTACGTGATGGTTTCTTTCAATCCGTCCGAGGTGAGTTCTTTGGGCAAGGTTCCCTCAAGACCATATAGCAACAGTGTATAAAAGATAGAACTGTTTCCGGGCATGACGCCGCATTTCATATAGGCGTTGCCCAAATCATAGGCGAGTTTGCCCATCACACCCGCTTCATCCTGAAAGACATGAACATCCAGCGCGCGGGTAATGGGTAAATCTTTATTGGTTTCCACCGACCAACTCACTGCCGCGCCGTAAGCAAAGCCGAGATATGAGGCGGGCAGGAATTGCCAGTGGCCATTGTCGCCCCAGTCGGTGATGAGATAGCCAATCGCACCGTTCGCCAGTCCATTCTCCGCAGCGTTCAAGAGATTGGCCATGGCATTATCCGTGCGCCCCACAAGCGAATTCCAGGTAGAGGTGCCAGGAACCACATAAAAGGGGATTTTAGATGCAGCAAATTTTTTACCGTGCTCGGCAAAGGGATGCTTCGCTTCATATCCCCATTCCATGGCGATTACATTATTTGGCAATTCCGGGATTAGCTCGGGGTGTTGCATGATAATATCGCCCCAGAATTGCATCGCTCGATCCTGTTGCGAAACCAAGGTATTGATTTTCTTGAGGAAATCGAGATAGACCCTGCCCACGCCGTCTTTATCGCAGGCCTCTTTGCTGCGGCCCTTGCCCAGGCTCCATGTTTCGTCACAGCCGACATTCACCTGTTTGCTCGAAAAATTAGGCAACAAATCGTTGTACATATCGGCCAGCAACGCAATGCTTTCCAGGTCAATCGGGCACAGATCTTCGCTGCCGCCATCCGGCATTTCGCCCAAATGCCTGTACTGCTCATGTTTCAGCCAGCGGCCCATGTGGCCGAAGGAATTTTGATTGGGAACGAGTTCAATAAAGCGTTCTTTGCAGTAGGCATCGAGCCGTTGAATTTGCACGGCGGTCATGGGCGAGGCGTCCTGCCAGACGATGGGATGATTGCGATAGGCGAACGTATGTTCGGTATAAAGCTGGAGTTGATTGCATTTCCATTCGGCCAGCCGGTTCACGAGCGCATACAGCGTTCTCATTTCCGGCACTTTGTCGCGTGCAACATCTAATAAGACACCCCGGTTCTGAAAATCCGGCCAGTCTTCAATATTCAGACAGGGCAGAGCGCCTTGTCCGGCGCACTGCCGTGCAATCTGGGTCAGCGTCATTACGGCGTAGAACAAGCCGGGGGCGTCCGCGCCGATCATTTCGATTTCATCTTCAGCAATATTCAACAGATACCCTTGTGGATGCTGGATTTTGCCGGAGTTGATGGCGAGTGTAACGGGCAGTGGTTTTTGCTTTTCACTATCCATGCGGTTCACGGCGGCAAGATCCAGGGCATAGCAGACGCTGCCGCAGAGGTGGGAAAACGCCTCCTGTGAAGAGTCTCCGGGAGTAATGGAATACTGCCTTGGCAATATACACATGCCTGATTTTTCCTTCACCGATTTTGGCATGGGCAGGAGCACCAACTCGCTGGTTTTAGGCATTGGCGCAACCGCTGTTGCGTCCGGTGTGGCCAGGGCAGGTTCAGCGGATTTTTTGGTGGCGCAGCCTGTTATAACAAGGATCAGTACGAGGATGGATAAGAGCATGATGCGGCGCATGATTCATCTCCCAAGGTTGTAATGCCAGACAGTATAGCAAGGTGCAAGGGCTGTGCCAAAGCGGTGGTTGGAAAAGACCGGGCCGGGTTGTGGATACTGAGGGGGCTCAGGGGGGCAGGAGGATATGATGCATAAATGCGCGGCATTGGTTGGGCTGGCGGCACTTTTGGTGTTTCTGCCTTCAGGATGCCAGACTGCCCAGACGGGGATGTCACCTGAGGGCACAAGCTGGATTGAACGTTTTGCTTTTATCGCTCCGCCAGTTTCCGAGGAAGGAACGGTGTCTCGATCAGAAGCAAAACTCCCGGAATTCCGGGTGGTGTTTTCTGAAACAGGTCCGCAGGTGGCGCGTGTATCGCTGCCCTTTGCACCGGGTGTGTATCCATATGGCAAGGGACTGATGGCGGAATGGGAGGGCGGCCATGTCCACGCGGATGTGCGTGTTTTGACATTGTATCCGGGATCACCCCGTTATGTGCGGCGGGCGATGATTACGTTCGTGATGCCCGGGCAAGGTGAGTGCCAGAATGTTTCGTTGAAATTGGATGGCGCACTGGAGTCTGTTGAACCGATGCGCTACGAAGGGCCGTTGCGCGCGCATCTTGGTAAGTTGAAGTTGTATTGTGATGAATCTGTTCTCCGGGTGCGCGACGGGGACATGCAATGGTCTGCATCCGTGGCGGGGCCGGAACGGGAATGGAAAACGCCGCCGGTAACGGAGATTATTGAAAAGGGGAGGTATTTTCTATGGGCACGGATATTTCTGCCCGACAAGACCTGGCCCAGGATTGTTGAGGTGCGCGCCCATGCCTTGGGTGGGGTGGCGGTACGCGTACATGTTCAAAAACAGAGTGACGGGGACGGCTATGCTCCGGACCTGGGCTGGAACATCCACTTGCCGGGTGCCGCGCAGTTGATTGAAAATCCGCATTGGAAGGAGGAAAGTGGGGAAGCGGGCTCGTTTGCGCAGGGGAAGGACTGGTGGGTTAAAGGTGAAGCATTTCGATTGACATTTCCTGATGCTCATTTTTGGAAGCGCGGGAATATAAATGTGGCGGTAACCACAGAGGGAAGTGACATTATCTATTGGAGGTGTCACGCAGCGGATAATGTGCCGCATCAGGAAGCGGCATGGCGCACGGCGGCTTTTGCGGTTACGCCGTATAGCGGGACGCTGTGGAGTCCGATGCTCGAACCCGTTCAAATGGTGTTTCTTTCACCGGAGGTCTACGACCCGCTTTACCACAGTGGCAGCAGGCCAAACCTTGATCTGTATCCGGATGTGCGTGACACCATGAACGTACACGATACCGCCATGTCGAAGCCGCCGCTCATGGGCGACGATTTTGGAAATGTCACCACACTGCCCGGCGGCGGTGCATTTGGCATGAACCGGCTGAATCATTGTCCGGCCTTTCTTCGTGAATACTACCGGTCCGGGAATGCCGGCCTGCGCGAGACGGCCCTGTGGTGGTGTGATAATTTTTACAATTTGAGTGTCTGGTGGGGGGAGCATCGCGAAGGGGAGTTTGGTGGAACGCGCTACAATAATGTGTCTGCCTCTGAGAAGAAGCACACAGAAGACACCACGTTCATGTGGCGGTCTAACAGCGCGGTCCACTTTTGCACCAAGGGCTATGACACGTTCTTTCAGGCGTATGAAGAAACCGGTGATCCGCGCATGGCGGTCGCGTTGCACTGGCAGGTGGCGTATGCTAAGCAGATGATTCATGCGGACCAGGGGGAATGCCGGAATATTGGGGATGTGGCGGATTTTGTACGTCTATATGAATACACTGGACAGCGTCAGTATCTCGAAGAAGCGCTACGGCTGTTTCGCGAGTTGCGCACGAAATTATCAGCGGGCGATCTGTTTAGCCAAGGGGGTGGTGTTATTGAGTCGGATCCGCCGTTCATTGATGAGGATGAGCGGGGCTACAAGCATCCCTTTGCCAAGCCGTATATCATTGGTTATGCCCTTCAAGGATTGCCCTGGCTGGCGCGCTATGCACCCGAGGAACCCAAACTGAGGGATGTCATTCGCGCTGTGGCGGATTTCCTGGCCGCGTCGCAGGACCCGGTGGGGGGATGGCGTTATCCGCACCCATGTTCGAGCCGGTTACTGCTGGATCAGGCCATGGAACACGCCATGCAGTTGTCGCGCGCCGCGGAGTTTCTGGAGTCGCGTGGCGAGCCTATTGACAATTTGCTGGATGCAATAGAGCGCGTGCTTCGCCAAAGAGTGCTGAGCTGCATGAAGAATGGGTTTGCGGCTTCTCTTTTGGATGGATTAAATGGTTGGGAACATTCGGGGGATTTACTGAAGAATGGAAAGAACATCTATGATTTGTATAAGAAGCCAACCGACCGTGATCCGCAACGCGATTATACCGAGGGGGTGATTGGCGTTGGCAATGCCAGCCCGGAAGGCGTGGTGTATTTTTCGGAAGTGCTCGATTTTTATCTGAAACATCGAGACGCGGACCGTTTATTGCGCGCCACGCCGGAATTGCAGCAAGTGCTGGACCGCATGCCGGTCCGTCAGGGGGCCAGTGGCGAGGCGGAAGAAGAATCTGGTTATCTCCACTACGGGATGGAGAACAAGCTACCTTCTTTTGCAGCGTCCCAGATAGCACGATTGAAGTTCCCGATGGCCTATGATCCGGCGCATGATCTGGATTTCAATGCATGGCGCATGCGTGCGCGCGAGAAATTGCTGGAGTGTTTGCTGACGCCACCGCCTGCGGCGGAGTTCAAACCAGAAATCATTGCGCGTGAGGATCGTGGCGCGTATGAGGCGCGGAAACTTGTACTTAACATCTCCGCGGATTGCCGAATACCCGCCTATTTGCTGGTTCCCAAAGGCGTTGGGCCATTTCCGGCGATTGTTGCGTTGCATGATCACGGCGCGCATTTTTCGATCGGCAAGGAAAAGGTGGTGCGGCCCTTTGGTGTGGAAAACAAGATTCTGGAGGATGCCAGGAAATGGGTGGAGCAGTGCTATGGGGGACGTTTTATCGGTGATGAACTGGCGAAGCGCGGGTATGTGGTTTTCGCCATCGATGCGTTGTTTTGGGGCGAACGCGGGCGCCGGGAAGGGGTTGAGTATGAAGCGCAACAGGAACTTGCCGCGAATCTGCTGCAACTGGGCATGACGTGGTGCGGCGTTATTACCTGGGATGATATTCGCAGCACGGATTTTGTGGCATCGTTGCCTGAAGTGGATCCGAAAAGAATAGGGGCGTTAGGACTTTCGATGGGGGCGCATCGCACCTGGATGCTGTGCGCCGCGACGGACAAGGTCGCCACCGGGGCCGCTATTTGTTGGATGGGCACCACGGAAACGCTCATGACGCCCGGCAATAACCAGACCAAGGGCCAATCCGCGTTTTCAATGATTGTGCCAGGACTAAGGAATTTCCTGGATTATCCGGATGTGGCCGCAATAGCTTGTCCGAAACCAATGCTCTTTTTAAACGGCGAACAGGATGGATTGTTTCCCGTGGAGGGCGTTAAATCGGCTTATGCAAGAATGGGGCGGGTGTGGCAGAGTCAGGATGTTGCAGAGCAACTGGTTACGGAGCTGTGGCCGGTGCCGCATGTGTTTAACCAGGAGATGCAGGAAAAGACCTTTGCCTGGCTCGATAAACAGCTCCATAAAGGTGAATGAAGGGGCAAAATGGGAAGATTGGCTTTCACGCATTTCATTTAAGCGATGCGGACGCCGTGGCAGGCAGGTGGGATTTTATTGCGGGGTGGATCCGAGAGGCAGTAATTTTGCCTTGTCGAGATATCGGGTGACGGAGGCGTAGTGGGATGCCTTAATGTCATGGGTCACCATGATGATGGTTTTCTTAAAATCCTGGTTGAGTTTGCGCAGGATGGTCATGACTTCTTCCGCGGATTTAGCGTCGAGGTCTCCGGTGGGTTCGTCGGCGAGTATAAGCAGGGGGTCGGTCACAAGCGCACGGGCGATGGCCACGCGTTGTTCCTGGCCGCCAGAGAGTTGCCGAGGATAATGGCTCACGCGGTCGCTTAAGCCCACAATGGAAAGTGCGGTTTCGACGTGCTCCGCGCGTTCTTTCTTTGATAAACCGGTCAGTAACAGCGGCATTTCCACGTTTTCGGCGGCGGTGAGCACGGGAATTAGATTGAATGATTGAAAGATGAATCCGATATGTTCATTGCGCCAATGGGCAAGTTCCCGCTCGGTCATATCGGCAAGATCTTGTCCCAACACGTGGCATTCTCCGCCGGTGGGGGAATCGATGCCTGCAAGGATATGCAACAAGGTGGATTTTCCGGAGCCGGACGGCCCCATCAGGCACATAAATTCACCGGCATGAATGTCGAGATCAATATTGTCCAGCGCCACGACCTCCGTATCGCCGTGGGCGAATTTTTTCTCCAGATTCCGGATTTGGATCATGGGCTGGTTATCGTAAGACGTCATACTATGTTCCTTAGGGCGCCACGACGACGCGCGCGCCATCCCGCAGTTGTTCCAAAGGCTCTACAATCACCTCTTCGGTACCCGCGAGGCCTTCGGTTACTTCCACGCCCTTATCGCTCTCCAAACCTACGGCGATTTTGCGCAGTACGGCGGCGTTTTCAGCGGCGAGATACACAAAAGTCTCATTGCCTCTCCGTATCAAGGCCCCTTTGGGTATCCAGGTGCGTGGTTTTGTTTCTGCAGTGGTCTCCGCAGACACAGCGGACGATAAGAAAGTTACGCGGGCGGTGACTTCAATTTTCACGGAATCATCCGGCTCAATCATGCGCACTTTCACTTGCACCGTGCCTTTTTGCCGATCTGCTTGCGGAGAAATCTCGTCTACTTCCCCTTTATAAATCTTTTCAGGCGCGCTATCCAAGCGGATTTCGGCGGGCTGTCCGAGGTGCACCTTGGCCAAATCATTTTCATTGAGATCCACCTCCACCTGCAGGTCGCTCAGATCCGCCAAGGAGACGATGGAGGTTTTCGCACCGCGCGTGCCGCCAAAATTAGTGTTCGTAACCAATTCACCGAGTTCCGCGAGTTTTTCCAGGATGGTGCCCGAAACAGGAGCGCGAATTACGGTATAGTCCAATTGTGTTTTAGCGTATTCCAGTTGTGCTTCAGCCTGGCGCAAACCCGCTTCCGCGGCAGCGATTTCTTCACTGCGCGGCCCAATCTTGACGAGTTCAGCAGTCTTTTTTTCCTGATCCAGCCGGGCGCGGGCCACATCGCGGCTTGCGCGGGCGCGATCCAGTTCCTGTTTGGATACCACGCCCTTCGCAGCCAGCGATTCGATGCGGTTGAAGTCCAGTTCCGCACTTTGCAGGGTGGCTTCGGCGGAGGCAACCATTGCTTTCGCTGCGGCGATTTCTTCGGGGCGCGAACCCGCCCGTAATTCTGACAATCGTGCCTGGAGCGTACCTGCCATGGCTTCCGCGGACCGCACCTGTGCCTGGAGATCTTCATCTTCAAGCCGGAGCAGAACGTCGCCTTCCTTTACCTTGTCTCCGCGTTTCACCAGGAGTTCTTTCACGCGCCCGATGATTTTCGGCGCCACTTCGATCTTTTGCCGGGGAATAATATAGCCGCTGACTGTTACAACAGCGGAACCACCACCCGCCGCGCCGCTTTGGCGTTCCACGCGAACCGTGCGCACGGCAATCGGGGCATGTTGTTGTTGATAGACGAAATATGCGCCCGTCAGCGCCGCAAGAATAAGCGCCACGATAATCCATCGCGCGCCGCCGCGCCCCCTCTTGCGCTTTTTCCCATCGATGCGCAGTTTCGGGAGTTCTTTGTCCAAATTTGACATGCCCGCAACACTCCAAAGGTTATGTTTGCCGGATGGCGCTGAGTACGGTCTGCCGCGATGCGGTCCACGCCGGCAGGAATCCGCCGGCCAGTCCCATGATCACCGCGAAGACCAGTCCTTCCAGCATCAAGCCCGGGGTAATGGTGAAGTAAAACACGACTTCGCTGAAGGTGTCAAAATTGGTGGTGCCGGTGGCCAGGCCGTTCATGGGCCATGCAAAAATACACCCCAAGACACCACCACATAAGGCCAACAACACCGACTCAAGTATAAATGAGGCGAGCACTGCAAAGGGGGAGAAACCCAGCATGCGGAGCGTGCCGATTTCCCGGACCCGGTTGGCCACGCGCGAGTACATGGTGTTCATGCCCGCGAAACTTGCACCGATGGACATGATGGCCGCAAGGAAAACCGCAAAGGCCTTGATGGGCGCGGCTGTTTTTGTCTGTTCCTGGTAATACAGGGCTTCTGATTTGGCGGTCAGTTTCACGCGCCGATCTTCCTCAACGAGATCCTTGATAGCAACGGCAGCGGCGCGATCCAGCGCACGCACCACCACGGTGTTATATTCGGTGCGATCAAACTCCTGCATCAGTTCCTGATAATCGGTCCAGATTTCCGAATCATACGCCGTGCCTTCCGCATCGAACACACCCACTACGGTCCATACGCCTTTGCCCAGTTTTGGCCGAGAACCCAGTTTCAGATCGGCGAAACGCTCCGACACTTTTCGTGAGACGAGGATCTCACGCAATCCCGGTGTGAACATTCGTCCCTCCACTAACTTCACCATGGCCCGCAACTTAAAACTCTGGGGATGGACGCCCCGGATCTGGATATTACTGGGTTTGCCATCTTTAGCGCGTGGTTTGTTCACCAGAGTGATCACTTCCGGCGCCGCTAAAGGTTGGTTGGATTCATCCGTGGCAATGCCGGCGAAATTCCGCACTGTTTGATAGGTTTGGAGGGAGACCTGGCTTTGTCCTTCCGACTGCACGCCCGGCCGCATTACGATGACATTCAGCGGATTCCCCGTGGTGGTGAGCGCCTGCTCCACGCCGCGTGCCAGTGACATCACAATGATGAAGGTGGCGACTACAAGGGCAAAAGTCATTCCGGCCACAAGCGTGGTTTTCCAGCGCGCGACGAGGTGACGAAGGTTATATTTCAAGGGGATCCACATGGCGCTACTCGATGCTCCGCATGGCAGTCACAATGTTGGTGCGCGCAATTTGCACGGCCGGAACAATTCCGGAGATAAGCCCCATGCCCAATCCCGCGAAGATCGTCAGGGTCAGCGCGGCGGGTTTTGGGGCAAAACGGTCGAGAAATCCCTGGCTGATTACATTCATGTCCACGAACCGCATCGATTCTGCAAGCAGGATGCCGATGACCGTGCCCAGAACGGAGATAAACAATGCCTCTCCCACTACCAATCCAACGATGATTCGTTTGGGGTAACCAATGGCACGGAGGATGGCGACTTCGCGGACCCGTTCGCGCACCGCCATGGACATGGTGCTGATCGAAACGAGCAGCATGGTGAACATGACCACGATGGACACGGAACCAATGATGGTTTTCACATTCCCCAGCATGGAAATGAATCCAATGACGAAGGCCTTCTCCGTTTCGGTCTTGGTTTCCGCCGAGGTATTGCGGAACATGGCGTCCACTGCGTCAGCCACGCGTGGAACCGCCTCCTTGCTGGTGGTTTTCACCACGAAGCAGCCCACTTGATTCAGTTTGTCCAAAGCCTCATTAAAATAGTCATAGCGCAGGTAAAAGCTGTTTTGCCATTCGGGCGATGTGTATTCCCCCACGATGGTCAATTCCAAATCCACCGGAAAGATGGTGCCAAGCAGTGTGATTTTTTGGCCCGGTTCCCATCCGTACCGATCCATCAAATCTTTCCCGGCGATGGCGGCGGTGCGATCCGTTTTGAACGCCGTCAAAGCCTCCGGCGCAACATGTTGCTCGGAATAAATATCGAAGATATGCTCGGGATCCGTGGCAAAATTGGCAAACACGTTATTGGCGTCGATATACAATCCATTCACCCATTGCAGCGGCACCACCCACTCCACTTCGGGGAGTTGCTTGATCTTATCCAGGTAGGAAATGGGCATCATCTCCGCCAAAGACGTGGATCGCCGCACAATCACCCGCTGCGCCGCCTCATCCTGGGTAACGGGATTCAACAACCCATTCAGCACTGTAAGCAAGAATAAAAGCAAAAACAGCGAAAAAGCGATGCTCAACACCGTCAGCACGGCCCGGCGTTTGTTTCGGAATACATTTCTCAGGACGAACCGGCCCAAGTTCATGGAAACACTCTTTCACAAGGATTGGATCTCTTCAAAGGCTTTGCCCATAATACCATCTTAAGTTTGCATGAACAAACCTGCCATGGAGTGGAATGGTGTTTTTATCGCGTACAACATTGATAGGGGGAGCCATTGTGCTTGGGTGCATGGCCCTGGGCTATGCCCTATGGCCGCGCGAAACCATGACGGCACTGGAGCGTCAGGCGTTGGCTGAAGGGCGCACCGTAATCACATATTGGGATCGGCATTCAGGACATGAGCATGCGGCGCGCATGGCGCTGTTCGACGAATTCAACCGCAGCCAGCATGAGGTGTATATTCGGGGCGTAGCCATTGGTTTTAATGCGCTGATGGAAAAGACATTGACCGCCACAGCGGGCAATTCGCCGCCGGATGTGCAATCCATGGATACGGGGTTTCTGGAGCAACTTGCGCCCCAAGGTATTTTTATGCCCCTGGATGATTTCATGGAGGAGGTGCCCGGTCTGCATCAGGACCGGTTTTTCCCGTTTTGCTGGGAGATGGTGGCCTTCGGCGGGCACGTGTGGGGCATACCGACCACCACGGACACCTATTGCCTGTTATGGAATAAGGCCGCGTTTCGCAAGGCCGGGCTGGATCCGGAACGGCCGCCGCGCACGATTGAAGAGCTGAATGACTACGCCGCCAAACTCACTATTCGCAGTGCGGACGGTATGATTGAGCAAATGGGATTTTTGCCATGGCTGCCCTGGGATCAAAGCCATGCATGGGGCATTTTATTCGGTGGACACTGGTACGATTATGAAACGGGCGAGGTGAACCTCGCGAACGATCCAGGATTAATCGCGGCGTTTCGCTGGCAACAAAGTTTCACGATTGACCCACAAGCGAAGGTTCAATTGCCATATGCAATGGACCCGGAACGGATTGCGGCATTCAGCAAGGGCATGGGTGAATATTTTGGCGCGAACAATCCCTTTTATTCCGGAAAAGTGGCAATGATATCCGAAGGAGAATGGCAGGCGACGTTCATTCCAAAGTATGCGCCGAATCTGGAATGGGGAGTGGCGCCCTTGCCCCGCCCCGAAGGCGCGCCCCCTGTTGCATATAGTCTTGGATGTATTGTGGATGCGATACCGGCCACGGCCCGGCATCCGGAAGCGGCCAAGAAGTTTTTACGGTGGTTCTATTGTCCCCGGGCCGACGGCCGGCCCTCGCCTGCGTGCGATTATGCCTATCAGATTCACAACATTCCCGTGCGCAAGCAGGATGCGGCCGACCCGCGCTTTTCGGAGGATGCTAAATTCCGGGTATTTCTCGATGAATTGATGAACAAACCTGCGTATGGCCCGCCCGTAATGCCCGTAACGCAGTACATGTCCAATCAAATTGAACGCATGCGCGAGCAATTGGTCTTTCGCAAAGTCACACCGGAGGAGGCATTGAAGGAAATCGAGACACTGACCCGGCGCGAGTTGGCGCGAGTGCGTGGATTGTTGGCGCGTGGCGGCGCCGGCGAAGAATGGGGGTTGAAGCAATGACCCGCATGGAACGCCGCAATCTGCGCAATGGCCTGTTGTTCATTTCCCCATGGCTGCTGGGTTTTCTCGCATTTGAGTTCTATCCGTTGCTCATGAGCATCTATTACAGCTTCACGGAATTCAATGTGGTGCGCCCCCCCGTGTGGTCGGGCTGGGCAAATTTCCATGAACTCTTTTTTGAGGATCCCCTGTTCTGGAAGGCGCTTTATAATACTCTGTATTTTACAGCCTTTGCCGTTCCGCTCGGGCTGGCGATCAGTATGGGAATCGCCGTACTGCTGAATCAGAAAGTTCCCGCGATGTCGGTCTTCCGCACCGTGTTCTTTCTTCCGAGCATTGTCCCGCTGGTAGCTTCGTCGGTACTGTGGCTGTGGGTGCTCAATCCTGAAAGCGGTCTGATCAACTCAGCCCTGTACCAGTTCTTGGGGATTCAAGGCCCAGGGTGGATTGCGGACGAGGCATGGTCTAAACCTGCCCTGATCCTGATGAGTTTATGGGGAATCGGCGGCGCCGTGGTAATTTTCCTGGCGGGATTATCGGATGTGCCTCCAGCATTATATGAGGTGGCGGAACTGGATGGCGCCGGACCATTCCGAAAGTTCTGGAATGTGACCCTGCCCATGCTCACGCCGACGATTCTCTTTAATCTGGTGATGGGGTTGATTAACTCTTTCCAATACTTTACGCAGGTATATGTCATGACGGGCGGCAAGGGCACGCCGGTGGACAGCACAATGTTTTACGCCCTGTACCTGTATCAAAATTCGTTCTATTACCTGCGCATGGGCTACGCGTCCGCCATGGCATGGATGTTGTTTGTTGTGATTCTCATTGCCACCATCGGCGTGATTATTTCCTCCAAGCGGTGGGTCTATTATCATGGTGACTAAACATTCCACGAGAGTTATAGGCGCTATCGTGCTCTTAGCACTGTCCGTGGCGTTTATTATGCCCTTCGTTTGGATGGTGTCCACCTCGTTCAAGCACGAGTCGCGCATTTTCCCGCCGCCAGGGCAGCCGCCGCAATGGATTCCACGAGTGGATGCCGTGGATTCGGAAGGCCGGCCGCTGGTGACATATAAAGGCAAAACGGCGGTGGATCTGGGCGGGGACATGGAAGGGATGCATCGGCTTTTGTCGGAAGGCCGCGAAATAGCCGCCCGGGAGAATGAATTCACCCGGCAGGAGCGAGTGAAGTTTTTCTGGCAGAATTACACACGCGCCTTCGAGATGATGGATTTCTTACAAAACCTGCGCAATACATTGTTTATATGTTTCATGGCCACGCTCGGCACTGCGCTCTCGTCTTCGCTGGTGGCATATGGGTTCGCCCGGATTCCCTGGAAGGGGCGCGATGCGTTGTTTTTTGTGGTGTTGGCCAGCATGATGCTGCCCTATCAAGTGACCCTGATCCCTCTGTTCGCGGTTTATAGCGCCTTGGGTTGGGTGGGCAGTTTCAAGCCGCTTATTGTGCCGTATTTCTTCGGGGTGCCGTTCTATATCTTTCTTTTACGGCAGTTCTTCCGGGGGATTCCGGAGGATTTAAGTTCCGCCGCCCGCATCGACGGCTGCACGGAATTCGGCATTTACGCACGTATTATTCTGCCGCTGTCCAAGCCCGCCCTGGCCACGACGGTCCTGTTTCAGTTTTTATTCCAATGGGGTGATTTCCTGAATCCTTTGATCTATCTTCAAGATGACCGCCAATTCACACTGGCTATCGCTTTGCAGCAATTTCAAAGCCAGCATGAAAATGCGTGGGGGCCGCTGATGGCGATGTCCACGGTGATTACCCTGCCGGTAATCCTGCTGTTCTTTTTCGCACAGCGCACGTTCATCCAGGGGATTACCATGTCGGGTTTGAAAGGATAGCCGCTGATGAAGACAATAATTCAACTTCAAGGATAAGGATGTAGCAATGGGACATATGCGATCCGTCGATATATCAGTGCTGGCGGTATACTTTGTGTCCGTGACGATCATTGGCCTGTATTTTGCCCGGCGCGCCAATACCACGGAAGGCTATTTTGTGGGGAACCGCGCCTATCCCGGATGGCTCATTGGGATTTCCATGTATGGCGCGGCGATCAGTTCGATTACCTTCGTGGCCTATCCGGCGGATGCCTACAAAACCGCCTATCTCCGCCTGTTGATTTGCCTGATGCTGCCGATCGGCGTTTTGATTGCCTCCAAGTTTTTTGTGCCGTTCTTCCGCCGGGGAAAAATTACTTCTGCGTTTCAATATCTCGAAGGACGCTATGGCCCCAAGACCCGGCTGTATGCCGCGACGGTATTTGTTATTGCACAATGCATCCGTCTCAGTGTCATTCAGTTTCTGGTGGCAATGCTGATGCATGAGCTTACGGGGTGGAGTGTGCCGGTGTGCATTTTGCTCGGAGGCGTGGTGACGGCGTTTTACACGATTTGGGGTGGCATCGAGGCGGTGATCTGGACGGATTTCATCCAATCCGTAATCCTGGCGGGGGGCGGTCTACTAATCCTTGCCGTGATTTTGATCAAATTGCCGGGGGGATTGGGGCAGATCATTTCAGTCGGGATGGCGGACGGAAAATTCATGTTTGGCGATCTCGATCTGGCGGATGGACTGCTTCATCCCGCGCCCTGGCATCCTTCCCTATCCGAGAAAACAATTTTCATGATGCTGTTGATCGGGCTGTTCAACTGGCTCACGGAATATAGTTGCAACCAGGAGGTTGTGCAGAAATATTGCACGGCGCGCACCGCGAAAGACGCCCGCCGCGCCATGTGGATTTGCTGCTGGTGCTGCGTGCCGACCTGGGCCTATTTCATGTTTCTGGGCACCAGCCTCTATGTTTTCTACAAAGTCTTTCCCGATCCCGCCGCCGCCGCCATGCTTAGCGGAGCACAAAAGGCCGAAGGCATTCTACCGCATTTCATGACTACGCAGCTTCCTGTGGGATGTGCGGGCGTCGTTATCGCGGCGGTATTGGCCGCCGCCATGTCCTCCATGTCCTCCGCTATGAATTCCATCAGCGCCGTGGCCATCACCGACATCTACCACAGGCATATCGTAAAAAATGCGAATGACCGGCATTATGTACGCGCGGCAAAATGGGTCACCTTTGTCAGCTCGATCATTATGATTGGCGGCGCATATCTTCTTGCATCCTCCGAAACCAAAACCCTTCAGCATTTCTGTACGGAATTCGGCGCGATTATCGCGGGTGGCCTGCTGGGGCTGTACATGCTCGGTTTTTTCACAAAACGCGGGGATGGCCGCGCTGTTGTTGCGGGCATTCTTTTGACCGTGGCATTTTCCACGGTGATTTCCTTCTACAGCCTGGGCCTCCTGCCGGGAAATCTCTCTAAACTTATTCAAAGCCATTTTGATGCCTACTACACCGGCGTGGTTGGCAATATTGTGATGTTTATTACCGGCTATCTTTTCGCATCACTGCTGCCGCAGCGCCCCCGCGATCTCACCAATCTCACGGTATACACGCAAGAAGCCACGCCCCTGGAATAACGAGTCTGGCATTGGTATCATCTTGATCTTCCAGCAGGCCTCTATTTGAATGGATGTTAACTGGCACTCGCGCCTGTAACCCGGAAATGAGCGAATAGTAGGTCCTATCTCCAGGTAGGACTTTTTAAAATGTTAACTAAAATGGATCCCACCTGGAGATGGGACCTACTAAGTGGCAACATGCAAAAAAACCTGAATCATTGGGTTTTAGTAAGGAGAAATGACAATGAAAAGTGAATCGCCAGGAACATCCACGCGGCGCGAATTTATGCGGAATGCGGCGGCGGGCGCGGCGTCCGTAGCGGCCTTCAGCATTTTACATTCAGCCCAAGCCCAGGACGCATCCAAAGTTCTGCGTGTGGGATTAATCGGTTGTGGTGGACGCGGCACCGGCGCCGCGCGGGAAGCGCTGCTGGCAGACCCCAATGTACAACTCGTGGCCATGGCCGATACGTTTGCGGATCAAATCGATGGCGCGTTGGGGCGTCTCAGGGGCGACGACAAGATTGCCGCACGTGTTGTTGTGGATGATACGCATAAGTTTGCGGGATTTGACGGCTATAAAAACGTCATCGAGTCCTGCGATGTCATTGTGCATGGCACACCCCCTGGCCCCAGGCCGCTGCACGTGCGTGCGGCCGTGGATGCGGGGAAACACATGTTCATCGAGAAACCGGTGGCGGTGGATGCGCCCGGCGTACGCTCCATGATGGAATCGTGCCGCATCGCACGGGAAAAGAATCTCGTGCTGGTCTCTGGATTATGCTACCGTTATCAGTTTGCCAAGCGGGAAACCATCAAACGCATCCAGGACGGCGCAATTGGCGATATCGTGGCCATGCAGACCACCTACAACACCGGCGGGCTCTGGCATAAGGGCCATGATCCGAAATGGAGTGAAATGGAGTATCAAATTCGGAACTGGCTCTATTTCGACTGGATCTCCGGCGACCACATCAATGAGCAGCACATCCACAGCCTTGATAAAATCATGTGGGTGATGAAGGATGTACCTCCGGCGAAATGCACGGCCAGTGGCGGGCGCGCCCAGCGCACCGATCCGAAATACGGCAATATCTACGATCACTTCAATTGTGTGTTTGAATGGGCGAATGACGTGCGTTGCTTCAGTTCCTGCCGTCAGTGGGAAAGCACCAGCACCGATGTGTCCGATTGGATTTTCGGCACAAACGGTAAGGCGAATATCCAAGAACATTACATTCGCACGAACGATGGCAAAGAATGGCGCTATGAAGGCGCCGGTGAAGATAACATGTACCAGAACGAGCACAATGCCTTTTTCGCCGCGATTCGCAAGGGTGAGTCCGTTGTGAATGAATACATGTGCACGAGCACGTTGTTGGCGATTCTGGGCCGCACTTCCGCGTATACCGGCAAAACCCTCACATGGGATCAGATGCTGAATTCACAGTTGGATCTTACCCCGAAGGTTATGGAATGGGGCGACAATCCCATGAATCCGTTGCCCGTACCCGGCCAGACGCCGTTTGTATGAGGATGAGGGTAGCAAGAGTATGGCGAAGATTAAAAAGACGGTGGAAGCACAGAAACAGCGTGCAGAAGAGATCTATGCGCGGTTGTTTAAATTATATCCTGATGTGCGCTGTACACTGGACCGCCGAAATCCGTTTGAATTGATCATTGCCACCATCCTGGCCGCACAATGCACCGATGCACGGGTGAATATCGTCACCAAGACGCTCTTTAAGAAATACAAAAAGCCCGAAGACTATTTAAAGGTTCCAATTGTAGAATTGGAGCGGGATATTCACTCCTGCGGGTTTTACCGGATGAAAGCACGAAATATCGTGGGCCTTTGCCGCCGGGTGATCGAAAAACATGGCGGCAAAGTGCCCGGCACAATCAAAGAACTGCTGCAACTGCCCGGTGTGGGCCGGAAAACTGCCAATGTGGTCCTGGGCGATTGTTTCGACACGCAGGGCGTGGTGGTGGACACCCACTGCGGGCGTCTCGCGCGCCGGATGGGTTTCACCACAAACGAAGAGCCGAAAAAAGTGGAGCAGGATCTCATGAAAGTCTGGCCGCCGGACCGCTGGTCGCTCTTTTCACACCTGATGGTGTTCCATGGCCGGGCCGTATGCAGTTCACGTACACCACGCTGTTCCCAATGCGTCATCGCCGATATCTGTCCATTTCCCGATACCTCTGAAGGGAGAAAAGTTGCTACATGAGCCCCGCGAACAAAAATACGTCCGAAAAGAAATCCGCATTGAGCGATACACCCATGGAAAGCCCCGAACGATCATCGCGCCTGCCTCTATGGCTGCTCACGGGAATCGTGATCGCATATGTAGCTGCAGTGCTGGCCCTCGACACGCTCGCCGTGATGGGCGTGAACAAGCCCATTCACTGGAGCATGTTCTCCTGGCATCCGGCCAGTGTTTACAACTTCGCCACGGATCACGGCGTGCCCTCGGCATTGGTATCCTGGATGAAGCTGATTCTATTGCGCCAGTTCGATGTGTTTAAATTCGTGATGTGGTTTCTGGTTCCCTTTCTATTTTCGCTATGGTGGATGGATTGGGGCGCGCTGGGGTTTCGCCGTTGGAAGAAAGTGGACCTCTATTTGCTGCTGGGGCTTGCCGCGCTGGGCATGGCCGCAATGATCCTGATTCCACTTGTGCCTTCCCTCAGCGCCACCTATGGCGGTCTGGCACATCTCTCCTCCGGGAAAAAATGGGGAACGCTGATTCTGCAAATCGTATGGATTATTTCCTGGCTCCCAGGCTGGGAATTCATGCACCGGTACGTACTGCTGCGGAAGGTATCCGTGCAATGGCCACAGTTTGGCTGGATACTCGTGCCCGTGTTTGAAGGCGTGTATCACCTGCAAAAGCCGTTGCTGGAAGCGTTAGGCATGGCAGCGATCTCCATCATCCTCACGCAATGGACTCTCCGCCGCCGGAATGTAATGCTGCCGTTTATCGTACACCTTATTATCGAAATCGAGCTACTCGTATTCCTGCTCTTCCGATAAAGGCCCGCGTGTGATATAGAGGAATTCCCCCTCAACCCTCAGACCATACCGGCGCAGAGGTTTTGCATCCCCCTCCAGGCATTCCCCCGTGCGAAGATTGTACCGCCATCCATGCCGGTAGCAGGTCACCACATCCCCTTTAATATGGCCCAGGGTAAGATCCGCCTGTTGATGTTGGCATCCCGACTCCATCGCATAGAACGAACCATCCTCTGCCTTGAATATTCCTACATGCCGCGCAAGTATCCGAAACGATTTCATACGGCACTCTGAGAAATCGCTAATTTTTGCTATCTTGATGTACTCCATGAGGTTTTCTTACCCATTGCGATGCGGTTTGTTATTTACAGGAAAAGTACCGCAAATCAGACAAAAAACACAAAAAGCCATTGACAGCCGGAGCATATAATGCTATCCTAAGAATAATGAAAAAGTTCATAATAAAACTAAAGTGTATGGGCGGTATGGTTGGGTGGTTTTCCTAAGGAAGCATCTAGGAGAGTTGCATGCGAGATGTTCACGTGCAGATGTTGAATAACGCCACGATGCAGGGAATAGGAGACGTGTCATGACTTGGTTACGAATGACTCTGATTGGATTGGGTATTTTTGCCGCAATTACAGCGGCTCTGGCAATAACAACCCAGGTGGCATTTTCAGGGGTCTTAGAGCCTTCCGCGGCGCCAGCCCCGACGATGCACACGTTGGAGGACATCTACACCAAGCTTCAAACGCTTGGCACAACAACTGAGGCAATTCTGCCAAGTGTGGGAGATACGATGGGCAGTTCGTCCATTCACATGCTGGTGGAAGAAATCGAAGGTAATTGCACGGTTCAAAACCGGGAAGGCACGATTCCGCTGCTGCTTTTTTCGCATAATTTGGTCACGCCAAGGGATGCCGCTTCCGGATTGCCTACAGGTGAGACTCAGCATGAACCGGTGACAGTCCTCAAGTACCTGGACAAAGCCAGTCCCTTGTTGGTTCAGCGGTTGATTACGGGGTATGTGATTCCCCATGTAACGGTGCGATTCTATCGCACAAACGACATCGGCCATGAGCCCCATGAGGAAAATTACTACACCATTACATTGGATAATGTAAAGATTGTGTCCGTCAAGTCTTCCGTTCCGCATATAGAAGAAATTGCTTTTATTTACGAGCATATTATCTGGCGATATGAAACGGACGGGATTGAATTTGAGGCGAATTGGCCAGGCACACACGAGGAAAAGACAACAGGCCCGGCAGTAGAATCCCAAGCCCGTTGAAGCGTGAACTTGGGGAGAGAGTTTGTCTCATGAATCGCAAGCAGGCAGCAAAGACCCTTTTAGCCGCCCTGCTGATTTGGGCGGCGGAGGGGAGCATGGCATCCTCGAATGTTGATCCTTCCCTGCGCTATGCCTGGGGCGAGAATGTAGGGTGGAGTAATGCGCGCCCGGCCAAAGGCGGCATTACCGCCACGCCGCATCTGCTCTCCGGCTATGGCTGGGGCGAGAATGTGGGATGGATTAATTTCGGCGATGGCACGCCGGATAGCGGCGATTTTTATTCGAATACCAGTAACACGGACTTCGGGGTAAATCTTGATGGAGAGGGGCATTTAACCGGCTATGCCTGGGGAGAAAACATCGGCTGGATTAAATTTGGAACTGTGCAGGGCGGAGAGGTTATTTTAACCCCTGCGGGAGTTTTCAGCGGCTATGCATGGGGGGAAAACATTGGCTGGATCACTATGGGCGCCGCATATGGATTTCGCCTGGCCGATACTGACAACGATGAGATTGCGGACGCGTTTGAGACGGGCACGGGCATCTATGTTTCGCCTTATGACACCGGGACCCAGCCCGGGGACCAGGACTCAGACGATGACTCGCTATGGGATAGCTGGGAACACGCTATGGGGCTGAATCCGAGTGTGACAGACACTGATGGGGATGGTCAATGGGACGGATGTGTGGCAGGAAACGGAACTTTCGAATTGGGGCACCTGGGATGGATGGAATGGGCCTCTTATGGCGGAGACCCCGTTATCGAGCAAACCGCCGATGCCTATACCGATGAATGGGCGGCGGTATTCGGATATGACATTCCCTACGATAGCAGTCCCAGTGGGAGTCTTGAAACCAAAGAAATTGTCGAAAATGTGATATTGCCCGATACAGGCATGGCCACCCTGAATTTTGCGCTAAAGATCGAAGAAATCATCCCGTCGCTGGAAGGCGTGTTGCGTGTATACATGGACGGCCATATCGTTAAAGCATTTGGAGCAGGACAGACCGAATTTGCGGATTATCATGACACTTCTTTCGATGTCTCCCCCTACGCTGACGGACAACCACATGAGCTGCGGTTTGAAGCAGTACTGAAGATCATCATACAAGAAACCGGTCCATCGGGAAGCACCGTGAAGTATTACGTGGATGATGTATGTTTTAATGCATTTGCAGGGAACGGCGGAGAAGATGAATTATTGGAATGCCCGGAGGACAGTTTATACACGCAACCTCCGGGCGCAACCGCCGGTTGGTGGTCCTATCTCAGCAGTGCGACACCCGCATTTCGTGTGTTTGATAATTTTGACAACGCGGATGGCGCCATCGGGGCAGTCACATGGTGGGGCTTGAATGTGGCGGGAACCAGTGCCCCGGGGCCCTGTACCCGTGATCCCGAATCGTTCCTTCTGCTGTTTCGCGAGGACGATGCCGGTTGGCCGGGAACCAATGTATATCAGGAAACCGTTGCTGCGGAGAAAACGAACACCGGATTCTTTTACGAAGGATTCCCCCTATGCCGGTATTATGCCGTGATTGAATCGCCATTCACGTTGTCCAGCGGATGGATTGCCATTCAAGCCGTGAATGATACTGAGTGTTCTTTCACCTGGTTAAATTCCGATACAGGCGATACACAGGCCCTGCAAGCCAACCGCTTCGGTGATTTTACTTCAATATTCGATGATCTAAGCTTTTGCCTGAGTACCGGAATCATTGATACCGATGGAGAATCCGAAGGCGAAGAAGAAGGTGAGCCATCCGAAGGAGCCACAGAGGAAGGCGGAATAGAGGGGGAAGGCGAAGGGGGCGGAGAAGGACAATTTGAAGGTGCGGAAGAGGGACAGAACGAGGGGGAAAACGAAGGTCTCATCGAAGGAATGCTTGAAGGACAACTCGAAGGAGAAGAGGAGGGCATGATTCCGGAAGGTGCGCCGGAAGAGGGGGAAGGAACTTCGTTAGAAGGGGAAACAGAAGGCGCGGAAGGGGAAGGAAGTTACGAAGAAGGCGAAGAGGAAGGGCACGACTCATATGAGTACAATGCGGATCAAAATGGCGACAATCAAATCAACCTTTCCGAATTATTGCGTGTGATCCAGTTTTATAATTCCGACGGATTGCACTGTCAACCGGGCTCTGAAGACAGCTATGCCCCCGGACCGGGGGATATGACATGCGCTCCCCACGCCAGTGATTATAACCCGCAAGATTGGATAATCAATCTCTCCGAACTTCTGCGCATTATCCAATTCTTCAACTCCGGCGGCTACCATGTTTGTGAGGGGAGCGAGGACGGCTTCTGCCCGGGGCCTGAATAGTCTAGTCAACCTTTATAAAGACTTTCCTGTGAGCCGGATACGGCTCTCTGGACTTTTTATTGCCATGGATTTTCTTGTATTTTGCGGATGGTCTTGCTTTTTCTTGAAAACGATGAAGCGATGAACGTACAGTAGGTCAGAATAGGAGATTGGCAGAGGCTCGATGAGCCGTCCTTATATGCAAGGAGGCACAGGTGTCGGTCCGTACAGAGCATGTGTTCGTGGTTGGCCTAGTGGTAGTAAGCGCGGTGATGTCTGTGTGGACAAATGCTGAAAGCCAAGAGAGTAATTATTTTGTTGATTTTACTCCTGCGGCTCAATTCCAACTTGACATCACCACCGGCGGAACGGGTTTCGGTACGACAGATCCCGTGCCTGGTTTATACAGTTTTGATGAAGGAAACACGGTTGCCGTCAAAGCAATCCCCAGCGCTGGCTCGACGTTTACTCAGTGGGATGGGGATATAGGCGGCGCCAATCCATCTGAAAGCGATATTGAATTGCTGATGGATCAGGACCGTAGTCTTACGGCCATTTTTGCGTTAAACCGCTTCCTGACCATTAATGCATTGGGTGGGGGTACAACCCTCCCTGCCGAAGGCGTGTATGAATATCCGGAAAACTCCTTTGTTTACATTAGAGCCACCCCTTATCCCGGTTATGTGTTTGATCATTGGGAAGGCGATATCGGGGACAACGACCCCTATCAACCCAGCTTGAACCTGCAAATGGATCAGGATCGCAACATAACAGCGTATTTTGTGACGGCAGACTGGATTCTAACGGTGCAAGCGTCGGGCAACGGTACAACAGAGCCGTCTCCGGGCATGTATGGTTTTTTAGAGGGAGATTCAGCGTGTGTGACCATGCGGCTGCTGGCCGGCGGTGATGCGTTTTCCCAATGGTCGGGAGACCTTGATCCGTATGCGGATGTTTCCGAGGTTCAACAATGCTTCATTATGGATCGCGACCGGACGGTGACCGCAGAATTTGTTCCTGGCGACTGGACGTTGACACTGGCCCAGGCGGGGGATGGCGCCGGAACGGTATTGCCGGGCTTGGGCGTATTCTCCTATTTGGATGGCAGTTACGAAGACATCTTTGCAACGCCCGATTTTGGCGTTTATTTTGGCGGATGGACTGGAGATTATATCGGGTTTGAACAATCCCTTCATATGCTCATGGACAGCAATAAATCCCTCACGGTTACTTTTGACACATCAGGATATATCCTGATGGTGGAAATAGAAGGTCAAGGTGACTTGAATTATGAGCCAGGGCCGCATCTCTTCTCCGCAGGCGCGGAATTCACTCTCACTCCCGTGTATACACCCATAGGTTGGACTTTTAATCATTGGAGCGGTGACTTGCCCAGTGGCACTGATCCGGAAAATCCGGAACTTGCCGTCATCATGGATCAGGACCGGGATATTACCGCGCATTTTAGCCGAGTGATGTACACGCTAACCATTATCCTTGACGGGGAAGGAAGCACGATTCCAGCAGGCGGACCCGATCCGGGAATTACGTACACGTATTTTTGGAGGGATATGGTGAACGTGGAGGTGGAATTCAGCACCGGCGACCAAGCCTTCAGTTACTGGAGTGGCGATACGGATTTGGGCGAGACCACTAATTGGACGCTGGAACTCGATATGTACAAAAACCGGACCATTGTCGCGCATTTTATGCCTGCAAGTTGGTATCTGACAATTGACTACACGGGCAATGGTTCCACATATCCCCCCCCTGGAACCTACGGTTTTTCAAATGCGAGAGTCGTTAATATCAGGGCGATTCTTGTAGACGGAGGCGACGCTTTCCAGCAGTGGACGGGCGATGTGCCCAGCGGCATGAATGCCCAACAATTCACTTTAGATCTTCCCATGAACCGGAATCGCACGCTTAGCGCGGAATTTGCATCAGGGGATTACCTATTGACAATGAATCCTATTGTTGGCGATGGAACCGGACAACTCCGGCCGGCTCCCGGCGCATATGCGTATGTCACCGGACAAACGGCGGAGATTGAGGCGCAATTGGACACCGGGATGTTCTGGGGAGGATGGAGTGGTGATATTAACACATACGACTTTATCCATGAAGTTGTCATGGACGCTGACAAACAAGTAACCCCCCGTATAACGACGACTGGATTCACTCTGACGTTGAATATAGCAGGCGCAGAGGGTTCTGTCTCGCCGGAGGGCGTCATCCCCTATTCCGCGGGCGCCACCCCGATAATCCATGCCATCGAGAATGGACAAGGACTTTTTGATCATTGGTCCGGCAACCTGCCGGCGGATGCCGATCCGTTAAATCCCGATCTTGTCATTTTGATGGATCAAGACAGGAACATTACGGCTAACTTTGTCTTGGCAGACTGGTATTTATATATTCAGGCGATAGGCAATGGCTTCACGGATCCACCGGCTGCCCTCTATTGGTATCGGGATGGAGAATCGTTTGAAGTAACCGCCTATGCGGGCGTTGATGCGGCGTTCAGTCATTGGCAGGGTGATTTGCCGGAAGGGCAGGATCCTGAAGCATACACCATTTCCGGAATCATGACCTCCAATCGCGAAGTGATTGCCCTTTTCACTTCAAATACCGTACTAGTTCCAGATATCATCGGCAGGCTTCTGTCAGATGCAGAAATGGTCCTGGCCTTTGTAGGTTTAACGCTGGGGGACATTACAGAAGAATACAGCGCGGTTGTGCCGGCAGGCCGAATTATCTCGCAAGATCCGGCGCCGGAGACAGTGGTGGCCTATGGCCGCTCTGTAGATATCGTAGTGTCGCTTGGGGTGTGCTATACGCCGGTTCCGAATTTGATCGGTCTGCTCCAGGCCGATGCGGAAACAGCCATTGCAGCGGCTAATCTTCTAGTAGGCGCCATCACGTTTGAATATAACGACGAAACCCCCGCGGGCAAAGTGATCAGTCAGGACCCTATATACGGCCTTATTCCTGAATGTGGCACTCCGGTCAATCTCGTAATATCACTTGGGCATTGTTATACCGCCGTGCCCGATCTGATAGGCCTCACGCAGACGGAAGCGGAAGCCGCCCTGTCAGCGGTAGGGCTTGTGTTGGGAATCCTTACCGAAGAGTATAGTGACACAATACCGGAAGGCCGGATAATCAGTCAGAACCCGGTGGTTGGTTTCGCCGCGGATTGCGGTGCATCCATCAATCTTATGATTTCATTAGGCCGATGCTATGTTCTGGTGCCTGACTTGATCGGGCTTGCGCCGGAGGAAGCCGAAAACACGCTGGAAGCAGCGGGACTTGTGCCGGGAACCATCAGCGAAGCGTACAGCGATGTAATCCCTGAAGGCATGGTGGCCAGCCAAACACCGGTTGCGGGATTCTCCGCCGATTGCGGTTCAACCGTCACTTTTGTGATATCGCTTGGAACTGCTCCTTCAGAAGGAGAAGGGGAGGAAGGGGAAGAAGGGGAAGAAGGCGGACATGAAGGGGAGGAGGAAGGAACCGAAGAGGGCATGCACACGGCGGATCAAGATGGTGATTTTGAGATTAGTTTGTCGGAATTGTTGAATGTGATTCAGTTTTACAATTCTGATGGTTTCCACTGCGAGGAAGGCGCTGAACATCCCTATGCGCCGGGACCAGGCGATCATGGTTGCATCCCACACAGCAGCGATTACAATCCACAGAATTGGCGCATTAATGTGTCCGAATTGCTACGCCTGATCCAATTCTTTAACTCCGGCGGATATCATTACTGCCCCGGGGAAGGCGCGGAAGACGGTTTCTGCCCAGGACTGTAAATAATTATTCCAGATTCCATCTCCAGACCAGGGTCATGATTAGTATGCGCGCCATAAAAGGTGGATTTTTGCTTTCTCGCCTAGTACGATGAAGAAAGGAGGAAATTTCCAATGAGTATGGCGGACAAGGGTTGGGTGTGGGAAGGACAGGGCTTGGATCCGGGTGTTTATCCTTCCATCTTTGGCATAGGCGAAGGTGCGGATTTCTTTGGGTTGCGCAAGGTGCATTTCCTTTTTCATGAGACCACGGAATTGGCGTTGCAGAAATTGAGCCGGTTCGATGAAGTACGATGCGATATTTCCAAATGGAAATTCCGGAATTGCGGCACGAATAACGGCGGATCGGAATGTTACGCGGATTCACGGCTGGAAACCATTTTGGCGGAGGCAGAGAAAGTGAGCCGGTACTCCCTTAAATTCCCCAATGTGACGGGGGGGTATTTCGATGATATGAAAGGCTTGATGAAACGGGAAAATCAGGATGTGCGCGCGTGCATCGCGGTCAAGGAGGCGTTGATCAAACATAATCCGAAACTGAAATTGGAGTCGGTGGTATACACCCATGAACTGGAGGATACGGTATTCTGGAATTCATTGATGCCGTACATCGACGTGGTGAGTTTGTGGGTGTGGAAGTATCAAGATTTGCCGAAATTGGAAACATCCATTGAACAATGCCAGCGCTTGTTTATTGGTAAACCGATCACCATGGGATGTTATCTGCGCGACTATACGACAGCGGCGCCGGTCCCGATGGACGCTATTAAGCTTCAGTGGGGCATCGTGCAACGCGGGATTGAAGATGGGCGGCTGCAAGGATTTGATATCCTTGGCACCGTGCTTATCGAAGGGCAACTCGATCAGGCCACATGGATCCGGGATTTTATCCGAAGCCATTAGAAACTTTTCCCGTTCTTTTCACAAAGAAAGAAGGAATGAAAAGCGAATAGTATTCTTCTTGCAAATACAATTTTCGCGAGTCTATTCTCCTTGGATTTTCTTCCAGGCGTTGATGCGGTAACGCGTTTCGGGGAAATTGCCCTCGCGGGTAACCATTATCTTTCCCTTTTCCCAGGCAAGGATCACGCGATTAAATTGGCCTCGTTCATAATTATAGGTTTCACCGTCATCTTCGATAAGAGCCATTGGCGCAGGCGTATCCCCGTACACACATACGGTTAGATCAAAAATTGTATCGCGCGCAACACGTTCGACCGGCGTGGCTACCGGCAACAGCGAGTTCTCTTTTACAAACAATGGCACATCGCCGGGATCGCCCTGAACGGTTTGTTTTGTCCCGCCTGGATATTTCTTATTTGTGCGGAAGTCGATCCAGGCACAGTCTGCGGGGAAATAGACGGAGCGTTCATGCGCGGCGCGGAGGAAAGGCGCGGCCATAAGTGCATCCCCGTACATATACTGATCATCTATGAAATAAACGCCCGGATCATTGGGAAATTCGAGGACAAGCGCGCGCACAGGAGGCAGACCTTCCTCGCGATAGCGGAAAAAGCAAGCATAGAGATACGGCAGGAGACTCATGCGAAGGTTGGCAATGTCGCGGATTCGCCCCGCCATGGCCTGTTGTTCCTCTTTGGGGAGGAGGTCATGCTTTTCGTTTTTAGCACGGTTGTACTGTTCCCAGATGGGGTGCGGCATAAACCAGATATTCAGGCACATCTGCGGCGCAAGACTGCTCATGCCAATGCGGTTCAGCGTTTCCTCACGCGTGCCGGCTTCCCGCACTTCAGGGGACCAGAGAAGTCCGCAGAAAGAGGCATTGACCAATTGGCGCAGGTATTGATCGAACTCATACGCATCGCTGTAAAGATTGAAGGGCAAGGGAGCGGCAAGGGCAGTTGTGGCACGGACGTCACCCCAAGTGCGGAGGCCCTTTTTCTTGAAGGCGGAGAGAATGGAGCGCTGATAGAGATAGCCATAGAGTTGGGTCATCTGGTCCCCATCGATGCCAGAAGGGAATTTGGTGAAATAGGGGTAATTGAAAGGGGTTGTATCGTCGATGAATTGCCGATCGCATTCATCGGCCTTGAACGCGCTAATCCCCTTGTTAATCAGTTCATTTTCATGGTAGTCCGCGAAGAGTTTCGAGGCTGCAGGATCTGGAAAATCCACCACAAGCCCTTCCCACACCAGATACTCGCCGGAATGATCCTTCAGCGGCGCGAATAGCGGCGAGGTGGGATGGATATAGGCGTGTTCCCATAGGTTCACCCGGAAATTCATTCCCCACAATTGATCCACCATCGCCTGATGATGCGGGAAGCGTTCCCCGGACCACGCCAGCGAACATGAATACGCGTGTGTCTGCCAACCAGGTTCCAATCCAAACATGTCACAGGGGATTTTCATTTCACGGAACGATTTTGCCAGCCGGAGCACTTCCTCTTCCATGGCATTTGAATGTGTTCTATATTTCAGGCCTAACCCCCACAAAGGCGGCATACAGCCCCCGCCGGCGAAAAGATTAAATCGCTGAACGGCTTCGCGGACGGTTGGACCGGCGAACACGTAAACATCTATCCCCGAAGTATTTCCGGGGATATCGAATACCACTTGCCGTGTCCCTTGAGCTTTGCAGGCGGCGTACAATTCCTTTTCCGAAGTGGACAGAGCGGCTTGGTCAGCAGACGGTTCCCTTGCCGGGGCATCTTTTCGGGCGAGTCTCGCTACATGCACAAACGGCACACGGGCGGTGTCGACATAGATTCCGTACCCGCGCGTGCTGACATAAAACGGGACAGGACCATGACTGGCGCCGGTCTTCCCCACTACCGACGCGCATACCGACAGCCATTTGCGCAGTCCCTTTTGATCGAAAGCGCCAGGATCCAGCCCAAACCCATAGATATGACTGTCCGGTTCATCGCAGGGAATTGACACCACAGTGCGGGAGGCACGTATATCACCGGTAATACCGTTGAGGTCAAAAGGAATGAGCGCATCCTTGGGCAGACGGTCCAAGGCTTCCCAACGGGGTTCACATTCCCGGAAGACATTGGGGGTGAAGGCTTCCGGGGTTCCGAACCGAATTTGCCATACGCCATTGCCGAGTTCCGACACCGTTCGCGGGGCAGAGGACTCTTCGACTGCTCCGGCCAGCGCCAGGATCAATGCGATTACGTTGAACATTTAAAATGTATCCTTGTCGTTTGTTCCTTATGGTAACGGTTCAACATGGTATCACAACCTCCTCTGCCAGAAACGCCCTTCATCAGAATTTTTTCCGAAAAGCAAATTCCGCCCTCAAAAACTGAGCAAGAAGAATCACTTGAATGATTTTACGATGGAACGTATCATCAGGGGCGCTAAATTGCATCAGAAGTGAACACCCATGGAGGTTCAGGAATAGCCATGAAGCAGGAACGAGCCATACGGAACAATTTGTCCCCCAGTAAAGTGGCGGTGGTGAAATGTTCAGAGTATGAGGAGGGGCAGGTAGTTGAGGCCGTGGGCCGGGGATTGTCGCTGATTGGGGGTATTGAGCAATTCGTCAAAAAGGATGAACGAATTCTTCTGAAGCCGAATATGCTGGTCGGTACTGTGCCGGAGAAGGCGGTAACCACCCATCCTGCCGTATTCAAGGCGGTAGCGAGGCATCTTCTAGGACAGGGCGCACAACTGACATACGGTGACTCACCAGGCTTCGGGCGTCCCGATTCAGTGGCGCGCAAGGCTGGACTTAGCGCGGCCGCGGATGAATTGGGCATCCCCCTGGCCGATTTTTCCACGGGCAGCACGGTGTCCTTTCCGGAGGGACATCTCATCAAACAGTTCACGCTGGCCAAAGGCGTGCTGGACTGCGACGGGATTGTTTCACTTCCGAAGATGAAGACGCATGCGCTGACAAGGCTGACGGGGGCGGTGAAAATTCATTTCGGATGTATCCCCGGCTTGCTGAAGGGCGAGTTCCATGCGCGGATGTCGGATATGGAACGGTTCTCGAAAATGCTGGTGGATCTGACGCGTTATTTGCGCCCACGGCTGTATGTGATGGATGCGGTGGTGGCAATGGAAGGGAATGGCCCGCGCAGCGGCACGCCCCGCCCCATGCACGCGATCCTGGTCTCCACGGATCCGGTGGCCATGGATGCCGTGGCCTGCCGGATGATGGCGCTCGATCCGACGCTGGTACCTACGAATGTGTGGGGGGAAGAATTGGGTTTAGGCTCGTATACCAATATCGAGACCGTAGGCGATTCCGTGGCCTCGTTTGTGGTAAAGGATTTCAAGGTAAACCGCACTACAGGCTCCACCACCGGCAGTATGAACAGCAGGTTGGCCCGGATACTCCGTAACCGCGTGGTGCCCCGGCCCGCCATTAATGCGGCCCGCTGCACACGGTGTGGCACATGCGTAAAAGTGTGCCCGGTAACGCCGAAAGCCGTGGACTTTCAAAATCGGGAAGCGGGAGGTCCCCCCGTGCATACCTATTCCCGATGCATCCGCTGCTATTGCTGCCAGGAGATGTGCCCGGAAAACGCCATCACCGTAATAACACCGCCAATAGGAAGACTGTTGCATCGGTAAGAGAATCGTGGATATTTAGAGATAAACCCTGGAATCCATCTCCGAGAGATTGAGAATATAATGCAAGGGACATAAATTAGTGTGACTTCGAGAGAACGTGTACTAACGGCATTTGCCCATGAAGAACCGGATCGTGTTCCGGCGTGGTGCGGCGCTTCTGCGGAATTCTGGATCAAGGCGAAACGCACTCTGGGTCTCGAAGATGAAACTCTGCGCTTGCGTTTTGGCGATGACTTCCGCAGAATTCATGCACGTTACACAGGACCCGATTTCCCCTTGCAGGAAGGGGCCACATACCGCACTATCTTCGGAATTCAGCGCCAGGGTATGGGATACGGGCAGCCCATGAGCCATCCGCTGGCAAACGCCACCCTGAAGAAAATTCACGACTACCCCTGGCCTGATCCCGCCTGGACCGATCCCTCAAGCGTTCGTGCGGCGGCCCGACAATATCAAGGGAAGTACGCTATCCTCGGAGGCGATTGGTCGCCTTTCTGGCACGATGCCATCGATCTGCTGGGCATGGAAAACCTCTATATTCAAATGTATGAAGAGCCTGAACGGGTGGACGCTGTGATGAACCACTTGGTGGAGCATTATGCCTCTTCCAGCCAGCGGATCTTTGACGCTGCAGCCGATGCCATCGATATCTTCTTCCTGGGAAACGATTTTGGCGGCCAGACCGGGCCGCTTCTCGGAGAGGCGCTTTTCCGGCGTTTCATCCTGCCTCATCTCCGGCGGTTAATCAACCTGGGCCACGACTATGGACTCAATGTCATGCTCCATTGCTGCGGAGGCTTCGCCCCGCTTATCCCTGCCATGATCGAAGCAGGCCTCGATGCACTGCATGCTGTCCAGACCAGTTGCCATGGCATGGATCTCAAGACCCTCAAAGGCTGTTTTGGGGATAAAATCCTCTTTAACGGCTGCATCGACTCACACCGGGTGCTGATTAATGGAACCCCAGATTTCGTGCGCGCGGAAACCCGTGAAGTCATGAAAATTATGAAACCGGGCGGCGGATTCGTGGCCGGGGCAAGTCATGATACCATCCTTGAAGAAACCCCGGTCGAAAACGTGCTGGCCATGTTCGATGCTATCCGGGAATACGGCACATATGAGTGACGATATAAAAAGAGTCTTCCCAAAATTTGCAGGTGTGTTATACTGTGGCTCGATATGTGGTGAAGGGTGAAGACATAAGCGGGAGTCGGACTATGACGAATGAAGAGGCGAAAGAACTCTATCAACAGGCCATGGCGCATCTCGAAGGAGGGCGCTTCAGCGATGCCTTTGACCTATTTAACCAATTGGATGCGGAGCGTCCGAACAGCCGTCATGTAACCTATTACCGGGGGCGCTGCCTGGCGGAGTTGGGGCGTCTGACAGAGGCGCGGGAATGCTGCCAGCGCATTGAAAACAAAATGGAAAAGGAACGCCTCGATGAGTTGCGGGACCTCATCGCTAACAAACAACTGGAATCGAAAACTGCAACGCAGGCGCCTCCACCTCCCGACGAGACCGGACCAAGCGCATTCATTATCGAGTCTGTTTTCCCAGTGGCCACCGATCAAACCACTGTCACCGGGCGCGTAAAAAGCGGCTTGCTGCGCGTTGGCGATGCGCTGACATTGGTGTCCCCCGCAGGTATTCCCGTGCTGGCCCCCATTCTCCGCATCGGAACCGCGGAAATGCCCTTGAACCTGGTACGGGCCGGTCAAAACGCTGTGTTGCTGCTGCGTGCGGAAGCCGATCACGTGGCACCGGGATCCCTGGCCACTGCCGAAGTACAAGAAGACTCATATGCCAAAACCATGGTGGTATCCACCGATACGCCCAGTACTCCCGTGCGCGAGAGTGCACCCGAACTGTCCGAGGTGGAGCGGATGGTGAAACGTGGAAAATACGAGGATGCGAAGGTACTGTTAGACGCCTATGTGATCAGTAATGCACAAAGCATAACCGCCTACCGGCTCTTGTCCCGGATTTACCTGGATCAGGCATCCCCGTTGCGTGATGCCCGAAAAGCATTGGAGGCCATCCGAACCGCATACGAACTGGGCGGAGCAGAGGATCCTGCGGTGATTTACACCCTTTCGGAAAGTCTTGCGGCCACCGGTGAAGCCGCCCAAGGGTTGCGCTTTCTGGAACGGCTTCACGGAGGGAATCTTCCCATGGAAGCGCGGGCGGCACTGGCACAGCGGATTCATGACTTCCGTGTGCAATATGGCTTGGGCCATGTCTGGGAATTCGCGGACCAATACGGAGAAGTGGTGTTTGAATCGGCGCAACCGCAGGATATCGTAAAAGCCCTCCGGGGCGGCGTGATTTCCAAGGAAAGCAAATGCCGCAGGGACCGCATTGGGGAATGGCGCGCAATAGAAACGGCACTGGCGCCGGAGTATCCGGAGATAGCCGCATTTTTCAAGGCGCCGCCGCCAGCCAAAAACTATGTGTGGCCTGTTCTGATTGCCGTACTGGGAGTGGCCTTGGCCATCGCCCTGCTGGCTCTTTTGTTGCGATAACGGGTTAGAGGTTATGCAGCTTACCCAAAAACAGGAATCGCTCATCACACGTTATCTGAATGAGGTGCTCGATCAGATTGATACAACCGTGCCGGAGAGTGTTCGTGAGCGCGGCCTGACGAGGCTGAGGAACCGCATCTATCGCGAATTGGGCGCCGTGTCCAAGAATTCCCCGGATGAAGCGGATGTGCGTGCAGTACTTGAACGATTTGGGGAACCCGCCTACCAAGCGTCCGCACTTTTTGCCTCGCGCGCCACTTCGGAGGAATTTCGTCTTTCCCGGGATAACCGGGTGTGGCTGGGGGTGTGCAGCGGTGTGGCGGATCAGATCGACGTTCCCCCATGGGTAGTGCGCTTGTTGGCCGTAGCGTTGGGTTGTGCAACAGGTCCCCTTGCCCTCTTTGCGTACCTTGCGGTGTATTTATGGTTTTATCTGCGCAGCGATCCTGAAGAGGAACCACGCATCCGCAAAGCGATAGTGCTATGGCGGAGCATCAGTGCCTTTGTAATTGTATTGATTTTGCATATCGCTTCAACCTACGCCGTGCGCCTTATTTATTTCGTCCATGAAAAATATCTGCAGCGTCCAATGCCGGAACTGAGCGATTGGGGATGGCTGGAGATGCGGGCCGGCGAATTGTTCTTCTACGCCCTGGCAATCTGCGTCCCCATGGCGCTCATGAGCGCCATGCCCCTTTCCAACGCTTGGGAATATACGCTGAAGCGCCTGTCACAGGCTTTTCTAGCCTTATATGCCATCATTCTCTCGTTTGGCCTGGCGTCCATTATTGTGGGGTTGATCATGAATTTTATTCATGAATATACCTAATTCAAATACCCGTGGTGTGTTACCCCGGAGCCTTCATCCCTCTCGTGGAACAATTGTCATTGCATGCTACACCGTGGTCAATACCGCCATGGACCTTGGTTCCAGTTCCATGGTTCCGGAAGGAGAATTCGCAATTTCATGAAAAGGTACGATGTCCTTGGGGGAAGGCAACGCTGTATTAATCCGTTCAAACCATCGCCCTGGCGGCACTACGAAAGTTATGGTTTCTTCAGTATTGTTAAACATCATATAGACGCCGACGTCCCGGTTTTCTTTGGGATGAATACGGCATGCCAGAGGCGTGGCGTGATCGCTCCAATCTACATTTCCTCCGGCAGGATCAAACCAAAGCAAGTCTGTGGCTTCCACCGGAACCCCATTGGATTCACCCTTGAAATACCTGCATCGGCCGAATACGGGATTCTTGCCGCGAAAACTTATGATTTCCCTGGTAAAACGGAATAGTTCACAGTTCTTGTCCAGCAATGTCCAGTCGTACCATGAAATGTCATTGTCCTGACAATAGGCATTGTTATTGCCTTTCTGTATTCGCCCGAATTCATCACCCCCCAGGATCATGGGCACGCCCAGAGATAAAAACAAGGTGGCCATGAAGTTTTTCTGCATGCGCAACCTTAAGGCGTTCACTTCGGGATCTGCGGTTTCCCCTTCGAAGCCGCAATTAAAGCTAACGTTTTCATCCTGGCCGTCGCGGTTGCTTTCACCATTGGCCTCATTGTGTTTTCGATTGTAGGAAACCAAATCGCGAAGGGTAAATCCGTCATGGCAGGTGATGAAATTGATGCTGTGTTCTGGTGTTCGTCCGGCGTTTTGATAAAGATCGGAACTGCCGGTAATACGTGATGCAAAGATACCCCGGGTACCGGAATCGCCGCGCCAATAACGGCGCACATCATCGCGGTACTTCCCGTTCCATTCCGCCCAGCGAACCCCGCCGAAAGACCCCACTTGGTATGCGCCGCCGGCATCCCATGCTTCCGCGATCAACTTGATATCGCGCAACACGGGATCTTCCGAAATCCGCCGCACCAGTGGCGGGTCGGGCAGAACATTGCCGTATTGATCCCGTCCGAGTATGGAGGCGAGATCGAAACGGAATCCGTCGATGTGCATGACCGCGACCCAATAGCGCAGACAATCCAAAATGAAATCATGGACCAACGGATGATTGCAGTTTACCGTATTGCCGCAACCGGAATAATTCAGATACGCCCCATCCTTCAGCAAGTAATAAATGGCATTGTCGATGCCCCGAAAACACAACGAGGGACCGCGCTCGTCACCCTCGGAAGTATGATTAAAAACCACGTCCAGAATTACCTCGATACCCGCGTAATGAAGCGCGTGCACCATGTTGCGGAATTCTTCCAGATGTTCAAGGGCTATCGCACTGCACGCATAGCGCCCTGATGGAGAAAAGAAACCGATATTGTTATACCCCCAATAGTTTGTTAATTCTTCGCCGGTGACCATGCTGCAGCGTCCCAGCAGGTTCTCGCCAAATTCTTGGACCGGCAACAATTCCACCGCATTTACCCCCAGTTCAAGCAGGTGGGGAATTTTTTCGATCAATCCCTGGTAGGTGCCCGGGGCTTTCACGGCAGACGATGCATGTTTGGTAAATCCGCGCACATGCGTTTCATAAATAATGGTTTCTTTCAACGGGATACTGGGATGCTGGTCATCCGTCCAGTCCATGTCGTCATGGACAGTAACGCACTTCAGGGTTCCTTTATGAACATCGCCGACCATGGCCTTCCCATAGGGATCCAATAGATAGACATTCGGATTAAACCGGTGTCCGTTCTTGGGGTCAGACGGACCGTCCATACGGTATTTATAATAAATGCCCGCGTGTAATCCCTTGACATAAATCGACCACACATCGCCGATACGGTGCTTTTGCGGATCAAATTCATACTCCCAGACCGGCTGCATGTCATCAATGCGTTGAAAAAGGGCCAGCCACACGCGTGTTGCATGACGCGAAAACACGGTGAAGCGCACGCCCTCTTCATACACCGCCGTGCCCATCGGATACGGCCTGCCCGGTATCACCTGTAAATTCGAGAAATCCATACGCCGGGTATAACCCTCCTCTCAACATCCGTTGCCCATAGATATACTCTTTAATGCGTGGCGCACTCAAGAATATTCAACATCCATTCCATATTTTTAATTATAGCCCTTCCGGTCACCGTAGGAGAACCCCGCAGGCTGTCCCGGATCAACAGACGCATCATGTCCGGCTGGTCCACAATGCGATCCGGGGTGATAATCCTCGCACAAAACGCCCCCTCCGCATCACGGGCGGCATCCACCTGAAACATGCACTCATTGAATATAAACTGCCGGATATTGGGCGGGTCCTCGTTCCGGTTGCGGGTGTATAACTCACAGCGGAGGTTGGTTCCAAGGCCGGTTTGGATTATCAGGAAGGCTTCCGCCTCATATCCCTCAAATCGGGTTTGGAGAGTATCCCAGCATGGTTCGGCATCAGGAAAGCACGCTAGAATCACACTCAAGAGATGGGGAGACAGATCGGTCCAGATGCGCACCGGATCGCCTATCCGGCCTTTGGCGGGCGCTTCAAGATGCCCGCGATAAAAACTCACTTTTTCGTTTTCGTGCATTTCACCGTAAATACTCTTAAACCACTGTGCCCCCACGGAATATTGCGTACAAACCCCCAACTGTCTTCCACATGCCTCGGCCAATGCGATCAATTCACGCGCCTGCGCCAATAATTGATGGTGGGGCAAGGCGGGATCAAACACGAATGGTTTTTCGCAGAGCACGTGGCAGCCCGCCTCCAGAGCTAACCGGACGTGTGCTGCGTGAAATGGGGCGGGTGAACAAACATCCACGATATCAGGTTGTTCCCTCCTCAACATCAATTCTATATCGGTGTATCCGGCTCCTCTAAAACCAATCATCTGCTCCAACACCGCCTTCGTTTGCGCCACGGATTCGGAAGAAGTTCCCACAAAGGCACAAACCTCCGCGCCTTCCAGCCTCCACCAATTGGCATGATGCCGCCCTATGCCACTCGCGCCAATCACTGCAACCCGCGCCGTCATGGCCTGTCATCCTCCTCCAGCGGCCCTGTTTTCCAGGCATCCGGATCTTCCACCACTTCCTCCCAGGAAAACGATTGTATCCCAAGCGCCTCGTCCTCCGCTTCTTCCATTTCCATTCTGGCGATGATCCGCTTCCCCGCGCGGCGCTTTCGCAAGTAGGCAATGATTAATAATATCGCCGCGGGTGTAAAAAAGGAACCCGATGCAATACTGGCAATCAAGACGACATACCAAAGCGAGTGCCGGTACGCTTCCCAAAAATCTAATGGCGAAATGCCGGCGTAATGCCGGAGAGCATCTGGGAATCCCATTTCCTTGGCGCCCAGCACTATTTTCCAGAAGATATCCTCCCCCACTCGTTTGCGCAAAAAACGGGTCATGGACAACGCCTGGGCATATGCGTCGCCAAACTCCATTTCATCCCCCGGCGCGAGAAACGCAAACTCAAGATGGCGGTATTCAATCAAGCGCTGGCTCATAAACAAACGGGCCATAACAAACATGCTGTCCCAATAGTACTCATTGGCCAGGCTCATCGCGAGCCCCTCGTTCAACCAGGAAGGCAGTGCGTCCGGATTGGTGTTGCGATAGAGCAGAATATGGACCAGTTCATGCCGCAACGTGCCGGTATAATCATAGCCGCCGGCCTTTAACCGGGGCGCTTTCACCACAATCAACCCTTGCCGCGGCTTCGCGATGCCCATCACCGACACCTGGGAGAAATGGCTCGCATATCGGGAAAATTCATCAAACGTGTGTGCGATAACTACCCGTATGGGCGCTTCCCCCACGGGAAGCCGCTTATGAAATTCATCGATAGCCTGAATAAGCACATCCATGGCGTGCTGTGCCGCGCCAAGATCGTCCGATTGGTATTCCACACGCACATTGTCTTGCGCCAATACTCCGGCATGGGCGGCTACAGCAAATCCCGTAACAGCCAAGAAAATTCCTATACGAATACTTCCACGCATGGAGGGAATCATACATGGACTTGGATATCTTCCGCGAATCTTTTTCGCCGTACTGATGAAATTCCTTGCTTACGTTCTAAACATACCCCTTTGAAATCACAATACAACGGCAAACAAACGCCCCAGAGGGCGCCTCACGGCGGTTCTGGGGCATATTCATCGGGATTGATTATGTTTCTACTTAGCTTGGGTTTCGTAGTTGTGAAGGACTTGTTCCCAGTTCACTACATTCCACCAGGCATCCACATAGTCGGCACGCTTGTTCTGATACTTAAGGTAATAGGCGTGC
>ERZ795059.639-NODE-639-length-43528-cov-15.356658_pt1 | contig 43528 bp, 30 predicted proteins | sample MGYA00375143_ERZ795059 | MGnify/ENA primary metagenome ERZ795059 (study PRJEB30188, sample SAMN05720168) | activated sludge metagenome | isolation source: Anaerobic digester | place: USA | collected 2015-01-07 ... | reverse complement strand
TCGAGCGGGGAGAGCGGCGCGCGCACCAGCGCGGTGATGGAAGCGATGGTCAGGGATTATTATTCAGCCTGAAAGGAAACTCTACCCGTCATGCCTAAAATCCTCGTCATCGTCGAATCGCCTGCCAAGGCGAAAACCATCAACAAATATATCGGCGGCGATTACATCGTCAAATCCTCCGTCGGCCATATCCGCGATCTGCCCCCGAGCGCCGCCCAGGCTGGCGAGGCGGTCAGGGAGGAGGGAGGCACAAAACTGAGCCCCGGCGAGCGTAAGCAGCGCAACCTGGTGCGGGTGATGGGCATCGATCCCGAGGGCGGCTGGAAGGCCCATTATGTGATTCTGCCGGGAAAAACCCGGGTGCTGCGCGAGCTCAAGCAGGCGGCCGCCGCGGCCGAAGCCATCTATCTCGCCACCGACCTCGACCGCGAGGGAGAGGCGATCGCCTGGCACCTGCGCGAGGCGATTGGCGGCGATCCGGCGCGCTACCGCCGGGTGACCTTCAGTGAGATCACCAGGAGCGCCCTGCAAAAGGCCTTCGGCGCGCCCGGGCAGATTAACATGGACCGGGTCAACGCCCAGCAGGCGCGGCGCTTCCTCGATCGCGTGGTCGGCTATATGGTTTCTCCCCTGCTCTGGCAAAAGATCGCCCGCGGGCTCTCGGCCGGGCGGGTCCAGTCGGTGGCCGTGCGCCTCATCGTCGAGCGCGAGCGTGAGATCCGCGCCTTCGTCCCCGAGGAGTACTGGGAGCTCTGGGCTGACCTCGAGGGCAAGAATCCGGTGCGCGCCCAGGTGGTCAAGCGCCAGGGTAAAACCTTCAAGCCGGTCAACAAGATCGAAACCGATCTTGCTATGGCCGAACTCGAAAAGGCGGTCTACGAGATCACCGAGCGCAAGGACGCCCCGACCCTCTCCCGTCCCTATCCCCCCTTCATCACCACAACGATGCAGCAGGCCGCCAGCGTCCGCCTCGGCTTCGGGGTCAAAAAGACCATGCTCCTGGCCCAACGCCTCTATGAGGCTGGCCACATCACCTACATGCGCACCGACTCGTTTCATCTCGCCCCTGAGGCCCTCTCCGCCGCCCGCCATCTGATCCAGGCCGAGTATGGAGCAAAATACCTGCCCGAGAAGCCCAATTTCTACGCCAGCAAGGCGGGGGCCCAGGAGGCTCACGAGGCCATCCGTCCGACCCGCGCTGAGGCCCATCCCGGCTCCATCCCCGGGCTCGAGCGCGACGCTGAGCGCCTCTACGACCTGATCTGGCGCCAGTTCATCGCTTCCCAGATGAAACCGGCCGAATTCGACACCACCGCCATCACCATCGCGGCCGGCGACTATGAACTGCGCGCCCGCGGCCGGGTGATGCGCTTCGACGGCTGGATGCGTGCCCTGCCTCCGGCCAAAAGGGAGGACGAGACCGAGATGCCCGACCTCAGGGTGGGCGACCTGCTCAAGCTGATCCGCCTCGATCCTTCCCAGCATTTCACCAAGCCCCCGGCCCGCTACAGCGAGGCCAGCCTGGTGCGCGAACTGGAGAAGCGCGGCATCGGGCGCCCCTCCACCTACGCCTCAATCATCACCACCATCCAGGAGCGCGGCTACGTCAAACTCATCAGCCGGCGCTTCTACGCCCTCAAGATTGGTGAAATCGTCACCGGCCGGCTCATCGAAAGTTTTGACGACCTCATGGATTATGGCTTCACCGCGGCCATGGAGGAAAAGCTTGACGCCATCGCCGCCGGTGAGGTGGAATGGAAAAAAATCCTCGATGCCTTTTACGGCCACTTCAAGGCCCAGCTGGAGGCTGCGGCCGGCAGCATGCGCCGCAACGAGCCGGTGGCGACCGATATCCCCTGCGCCGCCTGCGGCCGGCCGATGGTGATCCGCACCGCCGCGACCGGGGTCTTTCTGAGCTGCTCCGGCTACGAGCTGCCGCCAAAGGAGCGCTGCAAGAGCACCGTTAACCTCATCCCCGGCGACGAGGCCGCCCCGGCCAAATCGGTGAAGGAGTCCCTGGAAGGGGAGGAGGAGGGCGATGCCGAGGAACTGCTCGCCCGCCGCCGCTGCGACAAGTGCGGAGCGGCGATGGACAGTTGGCTGCTAGACGCCCGCCGCAAACTCTACGTCTGCGGCAGCAGCCCCGACTGCGACGGCTGGGTCATCGAGGAGGGGACCTTCAAGCTTAAGGGCTATGACGGCCCGAGTCTGGTCTGCGACAAGTGCGGGGCGGAGATGCAGCTCAAGAGCGGCCGCTTCGGCAAGTATTTCGGCTGCAGCCGCTATCCCGAGTGCAAGAACACCCGCAAACTGCTGCGCGGGGGGCAGGCGGCCCCGCCCAAGAGTGATCCCGTACCGATGCCGGAACTTAAATGCAAAAAATCGGAGGCCCATTTCCTGCTGCGCGACGGGGCTGCGGGGCTCTTTCTCGCCGCCCACACTTTTCCAAAATCGCATGAGACCGCTTCGCCCCGGGTGGCCGACCTGGCGCGCCACCGCGCCGAACTCGATCAAAAGTTCCACTATCTCGCCGATGCCCCGCAGGGCGACCCGGACGGAAACAGCTTCGAGATCCGCTGGAAGCGCAAGGAAGGCAAACAGTATCTCGTCGGGGTGACCGACGCGGGTGAGCCCTCGGGCTGGGTGGCCTATTTCGAGGAGGGAGAGTGGCGGAGCAAGCGGGAAAAAGTGAGCGCCCCGAGAAGGCGGCGCTAGCAGGAAGCCGCCCCGCCGGCGGCGATAAATTTCTTGCATCTATCCGAATAATGGGTTAGGTTGTTTTTTACTTATACCGAAAACATGATGAAGACCACAGCCGCCAAAATCATTTTTGCCCTTTTGTTCTGTGCCGGTGCAGCAGCCCTTTTCCGACCCGCTGGCGGTGACATGGCAAGGCGCAGGGTGGTAAAGTACTGGTTTGTGGCGGGGGTCAAGGACAACATCCCCCTCTGCGTACAGCTCTTCAATGCGGCCCAGGAGAGCATCCGTGTCGTCAGCACGCCGATCCCCTGGAATGAGCATGAAAAGAAGGTCCTCACCGCCATCCTCAGCGGTGATCCCCCGGATGTCGTCAACCTGGTCACGCCGGTGCCCAAATGGGCGGCGCGCAAGGCCCTGGTCGCCCTTGACCCGGCCATTACCCGGGACCATTTCGACACCACCCGGTTTTTCCCCTCTCTCTGGCAGGAGATGAGCTACCGCGGCCGCACCTATGCCCTGCCGGCCTATACCGGATCGTATGCCCTCTTTTACAACCGCCGCCTCCTGCGCGAGGCCGGCCTTGACCCCGACCGTCCGCCTGCAAACTGGCAGGAGATTCAGGACTACTCCCGCAGGCTGACCAGGCGGGAGAACGGCCGCATCGTGCGCATGGGCTTCATCCCCCAGTACGGCACTATCGAGACCCCGCTCATCATCGCCTTTGAGCAGGGGGCCCGCTTCATCGATCCCGCCGGGACCCGGGTTCAGCTGACCGCCCCCGAGGTGGTGAGCGCCTTGCAATGGGAACGCGACTTTTTCGACCTCTACACGGTCGAGGAGGTCTCGGCTTTCATGGGCGGTTTCGGTTATGGCAACCAGCAGGGCTTTATCGCGGAAAAGGTCGCTCTCTTCATCAACGACAACAGCTTCATCGACCAGATCGCCCGCTACCATCCGGAGCTCGACTATGGGGTGGCGATGATCCCCGCCTGGGGGGAGGGCCCCTCGGTCTCGTCAGCGGGCAGCTGGTGGCTGGCGATCCCGCGCGGGGCGAAGAACCGTGAGGATGCCTGGACCTTTATGAAATTCGTCGTCAGCCGCGAGACCCAGCTGGCGGAGAGCATGAGCCGGGACGAGACCCTCTTCCCGGTCAACCGTTTCGCCGCCAACGACTCCGACTTTCTGGGAATGCACCGCTACATGGCCATTTTCAGCCGCCAAATGGAGCAGACCCGCTCCAAATCGATCGTGCCTCTGGTGCATGACATCTTTTGGCGCGAGTTCTCGCTGGCGCGCGAGCGTTCCCTGCGCGGAGTGATGAGCCCGGAGCAGGCCCTGGGGCAGGCGGAGCGCACCATTCAGGCCTTTCTTGACCGGGCGCTCGAGTACGACCGCTATGTCGATGCGCGCATGGAAACCACGGAGTTTTGATGAGAGCATTGAACAAAAATACGGTGTGGGGTTACCTCTTCGCCTCGCCCTGGATTGTTGGCTTTCTGCTCTTTGGACTCTATCCCATCCTGGTGTCATTCTGGTACAGCCTTTGCCAGTACGATGTGCTGCGCATTCCCCAGTACATCGGCCTGCGCAACTATCGCGAGCTGCTCTTTGAGGACCACTATTTCTACACCGCGGTCTGGAACACCCTCTTTTACACCCTGGTGCGCACCCCGCTGGTCATCGTCGGATCGCTGCTGCTGGCGATGCTGGTCAGCAAGGCGGTGCGCGGGGTGAGGCTCTTCCGCACCATCTATTTCATCCCATCGATCATCTCGGGGGTCATCCTCTCGGTGCTGTGGATGTGGCTGCTCAATCCCGAATACGGGCTCGTCAACAGCACGCTGCAGTTCTTCGGCTTGCAGGGGCCGCTCTGGTTGATCGATCCGCGCTGGTCCAAGCCGGCGATCATACTCATGAGCGTCTGGTCGCTGGGCGGCGGGCGCATGCTGGTCTTCCTTGCGGCCATCCAGAATGTTCCGAAGCATTTTTATGAGGCGGTGGAGATGGACGGCGGCGGCTGGTGGGCGCGCTTCCGCCACGTCACCCTCCCCTTCATCTCGCCGGTGCTCTTTCTCTGGTTCATCTTCGAGATCATCGGCTCCCTTCAGGTCTTCGTCGAGGCCTACGTCATGACCAAGGGCGGCCCGCTCAATTCCACCCTCTTTTACAATCTCTACCTCTACAACAAGGCCTTTGACGATTTCGATATGGGCTATGCCTCGGCCCTCGCCTGGCTGCTCTTCATCCTGGCGGGGATTATCACCCTCATTCAGTTCCGGGTGAGCAGGAAATGGGTCTATTACAGCGGCGGGGTGGGCAAATGAGCGGCCGGAGGCATCAGGATTATCTCATCGTCGGAGTGATGGCGGCCATCGCCCTCTTTTTCCTCCTGCCCTTCGTCTGGATCCTGCTCACCTCCTTGAAGCCGGAGGCGGAGGTTTTTTCGCGCAGCCTCTGGCCGAGCGCGCTCCAGTTCGACAATTATGCCCGCCTGCTCGACAAGATGCCCTTTTGGCAGTATCTGCGCAATTCCGTCCTCATCACCGCCATCTCGGTCTTAGGGGTGGTTCTTTCCAGCTCGCTGGTGGGCTATGCCTTCGGCTGCATCGAGTGGCGCGGGCGGAATTTTCTCTTCTATTTTGTCATCGCCACCATGATGCTGCCGATGCAGGTGACCATGATCCCGATTTTCGTCATTTTCAAGGAGTTGGGCTGGCTCAACACCTTCAAGCCCCTCACCGTGCCGATGTTCCTCGGCGGCGGGGCCTTTAACATCTTTCTCATGCGTCAGTTCTTCATGACCGTGCCGGCGAGCCTGCTCGACGCCGCCCGCATCGACGGCTGCAGCGAACTCGGCATCTGGTGGCGGGTGGTCCTGCCCCTGGCCAGGCCCGCCCTGGCTACGGTGGCGATTCTGACCTTCATGTTCACCTGGAACGACTTTCTCACGCCGTTGATCTATCTCTCCGACCAGGCCAAGGGGACCCTCGCTCTCGGCCTGGGTCAGCTCGCCGGGCAGCAGCAGCCGGAGTGGGCCGTACTGATGGCCGCCTCCGTGCTCATGATGCTGCCGGTGATTGTGCTTTTCTTCCTTTTCCAGAAATATTTCATTCAGGGATTCACCATGAGCGGGATCAAGGAATAGGAATTGATGTCAGGAGGTACCCTTTGAAAAAAATGAAAGTGGCGCAGGCTGTGCTGTTGCTGCTCCTGGCCGTGATCGGCGCGCTCACAGCCGGCACGACCGGCAAGATCAGGGGTGTCGCGGTCGACCGAGATACGGGTGCGCCTCTGCCCGGGGCCAATGTGGTTCTCGTCGGAACCTCCCTCGGTGCCGCCGCGGATCTGGACGGCGAGTTTTTCATCCTCCAGGTGCCCCCCGGAACCTATACCCTCCGGGCGAGCATGATCGGCCGCCAGACTGTGGTGATCGAAAATGTCACCGTCAAGGTCGATCTGACCACCAACCTCAGGATCAGGATGGTGGATGAGGCGATCGCGCTCGACAAGGAGGTGACCGTCTACGCCGAGGCCCCGGTCATCCAGAAGGACGTCACCGCCAGCATCCAGAACATCGGCATCGCCGAGTTTGCGCGCATCCCCATGCGCGACACCAAGCAGGGGTTGATGGTCCAGGCCGGGGTCTTTCTCGATCCCATCCCGGTCGCCGGCGGGCTCGGTTCGGCGGGCAAGGGCGAGACCCGTTATTCGGTGCGCGGCGGCAGCCAGGACGAGGTCAAGTGGTTCATCGACGGAGCGCGCGTGAGCAACCTGCTCCTGGGCCGCGCTGACTGGGGCGGCTCCTTCACCAACGTCCCCATGCAGGCCATCAAGGAGGTGCAGGTGATGACCGGCGGCTTTACCGCCGAGTACAGCGATGCCCAGTCCGGCGTGGTCAGCATCGTCACCCGTGAAGGGGGAGACGCCCTCCACGGCTCTGTCGATTTCAGCTACGGCTTCGCCGGCCAGCACCACTTCGGTCCCTACCTTTATGACCGCGCCAGTCACAAGGAGTTCCGCGACAACACCCTGCCTGATGGCAGCCTCAATCCGGAGTGGTGGACCACGACACGCCAGGCCCAGGTCTATGATTACCGCAAGATCCCCGATTACACCGCCGCCCTGAGCCTGGACGGGCCCCTCTTCCGCCTCAAGGGGGCTCCGGTCACATTTTTCTCCGCCCTTAACCTGCGAAAGCAGGCCTACACACTGCCGCACCCGCGCGATTCGCGCGACGCCGGCAATGGCATGTTCAACATCGCCTGGAATCCCAAAAACATCAAAATGAAGCTGACGGGTTTTTACAACACCGACGCCCATTCCACCCTCCAGGAGAACGGCGATTTCACCAACCAGGCCAAATACTACCGCGGCTGGGGCTCCCTGCTCAATACCGATACCTGGCTGCTCAACTATGGGTTCACCCAGTTCCTCAACGAGCGCCTTTTTTACGAACTCAAACTGGCCACCTACTGGTCGCATTTCAAGGAAAAGCCCAGCGACTTTTCACTGGTCGGGGCCAGCCAGAAGCCGACCCTGTGGGGGTTCCACCGCTTCGACGGCTATGAGTCCGAGCCCTTCGATAACTATTCACCTGTCCTCTACAACGACATTCTCACCGGCGATCTCTCCCTCACGGGCAATGTCAACTGGCAGTTCGATGCCAATAATCTGCTCAAGAGCGGCTTTGAACTCCGCTACAACACCTATGACGAGCGGGAGACCTACCGCATCCCCTCATTCAGCCGCGACAAGTCGCTCTGGCTGAACCGCGGCCTCATGGAGCGCTATCATCCCCTCCAGGCCGCCCTCTTTCTGCAGGACAAGATGGAATTTGAGAGCATGATCCTCAACGTCGGCGTCCGCTACGACTATTACGATCCCAACATCAACTGGTTCGAACCGACCACCCTCTATAACCTCGCCATCGATCCCGCCTTCGATCCGGCGCTCGATCCGGACAAGGACCAGGTCGATGCCAACGGCCATGTCAAATACGCCTTCGACAACGTCCTGGACAAGGCGCGCAAACCCGCCAAAGCCTGGCATATGATCAGCCCCCGCTTCGGCGTCTCTTTCCCGATCAGCGACAACTCACTGCTCCATTTCAACTACGGCCACTATTACCAGATGCCGCCCCTCGACCAGTCGTTCGAGATCGGTTATTTCCGGCCGGAGTACATCGTCAAGAATATCCTCGCCGAGCGCACTGCCGCCGCGGCCGAGGGCAGGGAGGAGCGCCATATCCCCTCCAACGACGGCGACGCCGAACGGGTGGTGGGATTCACCAACCAGCCCCTCAAGCCGCAGAAGACCATCCAGTTTGAAGCCGGCTTCAAGCAGAGCTTCGAGGGTATTGCGGTCCTCGACCTGGTCGCCTATTACAAGGATGTCTTTGATCAGACCCAGGAGCGCATCGGCCTCTTCGACCACCACATCTACGGCTGGGATCCCTTCAGCGGAGTCACCACGCCCAACGCCTCCTACCAGACTTATCTGACGGGAGATTACGGTGACTCGCGCGGCATCGAGGCGGCCCTCCATTCCCTCTTCAGCAAGGTGCTCTTTTTCGACGTCAACTACAGCTTCAGCCGCGCCACGGAAGGCCGCGCCACCCCGGGCGTCATCCGCTATGACGGGGAGGGCAATATCGACTATACCTGGGACAGCGATGTCAACAAGCGTATCCCGATCGAGAAGAGCTTCTCACGGCCCCACGTCCTGCGCGTCAACAGCTATCTCCGCTACCCCGCGAGCAGCAGCGCCCGCCTGATCGACCGCGTCTTCAGGGAGAGCACCATGAGCCTGCTCTTCAACTATTACAGCGGGCAGTCCTTCACCTATCTGCAGGCGACCGATTCGCCGGATACCTATAACAACTACCGCTTCCCGGCCATTCACACCTTCGACCTCAAGCTCGAAAAGCAGTTTCCCCTTTGGGGCGGCCACACGACCTCGTTCTACATGAACGTCACCAACCTCTTCAACCGCAAGAATCTGCGCTCCTATGGCGACGCCCTCTTCGACAGCGAGGCCACCAAGAATTTTATAGAAAAGGGGACGGTATCGACTGTGGATGCGGATGGGTATGACATCGGCTGGCAGAACTATTTCGAAACCCGCAGGATTTATATGGGATTCAAGTATTCATTTTAGAAGACGCAAATAAAAGGCTAACCGAAAAGGGCCTGCCATGAAATATAAACTGCTTTGCTTTATGCTGCTCCCCCTGTCGCTCTTTGCCCAGGCGCGCAAGGCTGAATTCCGCATCCACGACCGCGGGGTCCTCTGGGAGACCATGAAAGACGACGGCACCATCGGCGCCCCCGACCCCGTCAACCGCTTCCAGTACTATCCGAGTATGGACTGGCCGGGCGGACCGGAAACCATGGTCAAGGATGACCAGCGCTCCTACATGGCCGGAGCCGGACTCTGGATCGGCGGCTACCACGAGGACGGGAGCCTCTTTTACACCGAGAACGGTCCCTTCACCTATGTCGACCAGGGCACCTTTTATCCCCTCGAGGTGCGGAACAACTTTATCGGGGAACCCGGTTACGATCCGGCCGAGGCTGAGCAGGTCATCTCCATGCGGCTGACGACGACCCATAACATCGAGGTCAAACGCACCAGCCGGGCCTGGAGCTTCCCGGGCAATGACAATTTCATCCTCCTGGAGTACGAGTTCATCAACCGCAATGCGGGCCGGGTCACCGATCTCTTTCTCGGCTTTCCCTATCTGATCCGGCCCAGCTACCAGGATTTCGTCGTCCACAATGGCTGGGGGGATGATTTCAACCGCACTGACGAACTGGTCCGCTACGACGACGACTACCGGCTGCTCTACGCCTGGGATGACACCCCCAACTATACCCTGCCGACCGACGTCGGCAACTACTGGGACGACCGCAGCGAGCTCCGTACCACGGGCTACGCCGGTTACGCCCTGCTCCAGGCCACGCCGGCCAAGGGCAGCCGCTTCCAGCCCGCGGTCGTGCTCTGGGCCCAGCTCCTCAACAACGAACGCTACTTCTCCCTGACCAGCAGCGCCGCTGCCGATCTCTACAAGATCCTCAGCGGGCAGGACAAAAGCCTGCAGGCGGATGAGGAGGCGCACCTCACGCCGATGATGCTGATGAGCCTCGGCCCCTACGATCTGGCCAAGGATGAATCGGTCCGCATCGTCCTCGTCGAGGCGGTGGCGGGCATCTCCCTGCGCGACGCCCTCAAGGGGCTGGATGCCCAGCCCATGCTGGAGGATGGGGAGGAGATGCTGCAGGAGACCATCTTCGCGGCGCAAAAACTTTTAGCCGCCAGCTATGCCATGAAGAAGCTGCCGCCGCCTTCGCCGGCGCTGCAGATCATCCCGGTGCCTGAGAACCAGTCGATCACCCTCAACTGGGACCCCGTCGACCAGAGCTGGGTCGATCCCCTCACCGGCAGCGGCGATTTTCTCGAATACCGCGTCTACCGCAGCAGCCTCGCCTTCATCGGGCCTTATGACCTGCTCAAGGCGATCCGGCCCGGCCGGGCGACTGATGTGACGCGCTACTTCGACACCATGAAGAACAAATGGATCTTTGAGGACAACACCATCAGCCTCGGCGCTGGTTATTTCTATGCGGTCACCGCCGTCGATGCTGAGGGCAACGAGAGCGCCCTGACCAATCGCAACTTTATGCCGGTCTATGCCATCCGCAGCCCGGCCGCCGACGCCCTCAGCGTCACCGTCTTTCCCAACCCTTTTCGCATCACCTCCGGCTTTCCGGTCAGCGGGGCGGAAAACTCGATCGTCTGGACCAACCTGCCGGCCGAGTGCACCATCCGCATCTACACCAGCAACGGCGAACTGATCAAAACCATGGAGCACAACAGTCCCTTCTCCGGTGAGGAGACCTGGGACCAACTCACCGATGCGCGTCAGCGGCCTGCCCCCGGGATCTATTTCTGGACGGTCGAATCCCCCGTGGGCCATGCCAAGGGAACTTTACTTATCATAAAGTAGAAGACGACTATGAAAGCAAAAATCCTGCTTTTTCTGCTGCTGGCGCCGTGCCTGCTCATGGCCCAATACGACTACGGCTTCGATTTCGCCAAGACCGGCTCGGGCGGCCTGCAGTTTCTGAAAATTGGTGTCGGCGCCCGCGAGAGCGCCATGGGCGAAGCGGTCGCCGGCGACGTCAAGGATGTCAACGCGGTCTACTGGAACCCGGCGGGACTCGCCTATGCGACCCGCTACCAGGCCTCCTTCTCCCACAATACCTGGCTGGTGAACAGCCGCCAGATGGCCGCTGCGGTGGCGATTCCCTTAAAGACCTTCACCGTCGCCCTCAGCGCCCTCTCCTTCGCCATCGACGACTTTGAGGAGACCACCGTCACCAGCCCGGAGGGGACCGGGCGCATGGTGAGCGCGGGGGACCTCATGGTCGGACTCTCCGCGGCCCGCATGTTCACCGATAAACTCTCCATCGGCGGGCAGGTCAAGTACGTGCGTGAAAAACTCGACGATTACAGCATCAACAATCTGCTCTTCGACATCGGCGCCCTCTATTACACCGGCTTCCGCAGCCTGCGCCTCGCCTTCTCGCTCCAGCATTTCGGACCCGACATGGAACTGGTCGACCAGGAGTACCGGACTCCGCTTCTTTTCCGCATCAACGCCACCGACGAACTCTACAAATCGGAGGAAATGGCCTGGACCCTCGGGGCCGAACTGGTCCATCCCACCGACAATGTCGAAATCGTCAACATCGGCACCGAGCTGCAGCTCCATCAGCTTCTCTTCTTGCGCGCCGGCTACCGCTTCAACACCGACGAGGGCAAACTGGCCTGCGGCTTCGGACTGGTCACCCCTGCCATGGCTGGAGTCAACCTCCGCCTCGATTACTCCTTTGTCCAGTCCGAACGGGTTTTTGATGACATTCACCGCTTTACGGCAGGATTCACATTTTGAAAAAAGATAAAATTATCAGAGGATTGGTCCTGCTTATGCCGCTTCTGCTCAGCAGCTGCAAGATAACCCAGATCACTCAGCCGCAGTCGGCGGAGCTCAACAGCGAGATCACGGTGCGCCTCACCGTCCAGGACGGCGCGGATGCCAACGTCCACAAGGGGGTGCTCGGTCTGCTCCTGCCCTCGGACTGGCGCGTGCTGGAGGCCGTCTATTCGTCCACGGTGGGTGACGGCGATCTCGAATACAGCACCGCCTGGACCGACTCCCTCGCCGCCTGCTACCCGCCTGCAGAGTTTGAGGGGGAGATGAAATGGGTCGGCCTTCTTTCCGACCAGGGCTACGCTCCCGCCGCCGCTATTCAGATCGATATCGAGGTGCGGCTGCAGACCGGCGCCAGCCCAGGCTGCTTCAAACTCGGCTATCTGGTCACCAAAGCGACCACAAATCTGCTCTGCTCCGGCAACGACGGCTGGGCTCCCTTCTCCTATCCCAATCCTATCGCCCTCCCGGCCGGGGCCTCCTGCCCAGGCGAGTACGAGGTCCGGAGGTCGGAGGCGTGGGAGCAGCTGGTGACACGCAGCTCAGGCTGGACCGGCGCCGACGGCATCTATTCGATTCCGCTTGACGGCAGTGAGCAGCCGCACGGCCAGGACCATCTCATCATCTTCAGCGACACCTTCATCGGCCAGGTCGACGCCTCCGGCCGGCGGGTCAACTCCACCATCGTCAACAACACCCTCGCCCACCTGCAGGGCAGCCGGCCCGATCCCGGCCGCATCGCCTTCATGTGGGACCAGAGCGGCGCCTCGCCGCGCGCGGTTTTCACACCTGCCACCCCCACGGCGGTCGCGAACGATTTTTACTGGTTGATGGACGGGGTCAAGATCGACTCCCTCATCCATCTCTTCGCCCTGCGCCTGCACACCACCGGCAGCGGCGCCTTTGACTGGAAACTCACCGGGGTGGTGCTGCTCTCCTTCACCCTCGATGAAAACCATTATCCGGCCGGAGTACAGCAGCGCGATCTGCCCTTCTTCATGAAGGATGGCGAGCTGACTGCGGTCCTCGGCCAGGCGATTTTGCCCAACTCGGCAGCCTCCGGCAACAGCAGGGCCGACGGCTATATCTACATCTACGGCCCCCGCGATGACAGTTCCGGCAAGAGCCTGGTCGCCGGTCGGGTGCGGCCGGAGGAGCTTCTCGATTTCACTGCCTGGCGATTCTGGGACGGCAGCGGCTGGAACAGCGACCATACTGCCAGCGCCTCCATCACCAACCGCATCTCGCAGGAGTTCAGCCTCTCCGAACTGAACGGCCGCTATATCCTTGTCTGCCAGATCGGCTCCGCGGTCGCCGTCCGCTTCGGCGACACGCCCATCGGACCCTTCGAGATGTACCGGGAGATCTACAAGGCCCCCGAGGTCGAGATCTCGGACAATGTTTTCATTTATAACGCCAAGGCCCACCCCTCGCTATCGGATGCCGACTCCCTGCTTATCACCTACAACGTCAATACCCTCGATTTCGGCGAGAACCTGCGCGTTGCCGATATCTACCACCCCCGCTTTATCAAGCTGGCGACCGCCGGCATCGGCAGCGGGGTGGCGGAGCCGGTGCCGCCGCCGGCGGCCTTTGCCCTGCTGCAAAACTATCCCAATCCCTTCAATCCGGCCACCGAGATCGCCTTCGAGATCAACGAGCGGACGGAGGTGACGTTGAGAATCCACAACGCCCGCGGCCAGCTGGTCGAAACCCTGCTCGAATCCCGGAGTTTTGCACCCGGCCGCTATACCACGCGCTGGCAGCCCAACAACCTCGGCAGCGGCCTCTTTTTCTATACCCTCGAAACTTATGGCCGGCGTGAAACCAGAAAGATGATGCTGATCCAGTGAATCCGCGAGGCCGGGGCGCCTTATCGGCTGTAATTTTGCAGCATCCGTCAAACCGGAAGGACCATGCGAAAAGATATGCGACGACTGATTCTCTGCCTAGCCCTCATTCCCCTCGCTGCCGCCGCGCAGCGCGCGGAAACGCTCCCCCTGAGCGTGGACGGGAGCCTCCAGGCCTGGCTGACCAACGGTCCCTTTGAGATCAGGACGGTCGGCTTCGGCGACCTCTCCGATGATGCCCCCCTGGATGAGGTGCAAGTTGCTCCACAGAGCGGCGGGCGGGTGCGGAATTCCGGCCTGGCGGAGGGGGAAAGCCCCTGGCTCTATCTCAGTACCAGGGATAACGGCTTCACCGACCTGAACCCCTTTTACGGCTGGAAAACCCTCGCCACGCCGGAGAAGGTCTGGTACGCCAAGATCGTCTACGCCTGGGCGGAGCTGGTCTCGGAGCGCAGCCGGGAAGCCCTGCTCAGTTTCGGCGGCAACACCGTCACCCGCATCATCCTCAACGGCGAAACCGTCTACCAGTCCCTCAAGGAGTGCAACGCCATCCCGGACAACTTTGCCGTGCCGGTGACCCTGAAAAAGGGGAGCAACCGCCTCCTCATCCGCACCGCCAATACCCACCGCAATCATGCCGTCGACTTTTTCGATCCGCTCCGCTTTGAATGGGGATTTTACTGCCGCCTGCTCAATCCGGACACCAAAGCCCCCCTCACCGGCGTCAGCCAGCGGATCGAGGCCGCCGGCTTGCAGAATGCCTTCACCCTCACCCCCACCTTTTTCTGCAAAAAGAAGCGGGGCGGGCTGGTGCAAAAATATCTGCTCGAGATTCATTCCAGCCAAACCGCCAAAATCCCGGCGTTCTTTTCCCTTCCCTATGTTGATGTTAAATTCACCCTCAACGATATCACCTTCGGGGTCAATCAGCGCGAGATCTATCTGCCCGAGGTCGAGGCCCCGGTCAAGGTGCCGGCCGTGCTCGAGATGGCAGGGGAGAGTTTCAGCCGGCGGGTGGAGCTGAAGAGCCTGCCTCATTATGAGCTCTATTTCATGCCCCTGACCCACATGGATATCGGCTACACCAATCCCCAGCCGGTGGTGATCGAACGCCAGCTCCAGACCCTGGATCAGGCGGTGCAGAAATGTGCGGCGGACTCGAGCTTCCGCTGGACCATCGAGACCATGTGGCTGCTCGAAAACTACCGCCGCGCGCGCTCGGAGGAGGCCTTTGCGCGACTCATTGCCCTGATCAAAGCGGGGCGGATCGCGGTCTCGCCCATCTATACCAATCCCTACACCGGCTGGGTCAGCGAGGCGGAGATGGCCGCCAGCTTCCGCTTCGCCGAGGAGTACCGGAGCCGCTACGGCCTCGACTACTTCGCTGCGGTTTATAACGACGTGCCGGGCCAGTCCTGGGCCCTGCCCCAGTATCTGCGCAAGGCCGGGGTGCGCTTTCTGGCCAACGGCATCAACGAGCTTTTTGCGGACTATAAATTCCAGAAAAGCCTGCCCAAGGTCTTTCACTGGGCCGGCGCGAGCAGCGATACCCTGCTTCTCTATCTGACCGAGGCCTATATCGAAGGGGCGCGCTACGGACTCGAACGCGAACCCGAGGCGACCGCCTGCCGGATATGGCACAGGGTGAATAATCTCCTGCGCCGTGATTATCCCTATAGCAAAATCCTCATCAGCGGGGCCTTTTCCGACAACAGCGGCATCGCCCTCGCCCAGTACGAAAACGCCCGGCGCTGGAACAATCTCTACGCCTGGCCCCGTTTCGTCATCGCCACCCTCGATGATTTCGGCCGCGCCCTCTGCGCCGAAAATCCGGCCCTGCTTGAGACCCGGCGCGGCGACTGGACCTCCGACTGGGACATCCTCTACCAGGGCGAAACTCGCCGCATGACCGCCTACCGTGGGGTGCAGAACCAGCTGCCCGGGGTCGAGGTCCTCAGCGCCCTCTCCTCGGCCCTCCACCCCGAGACCCGCACCGGCGCCGGAGAGATCGACGCCGTCTACGAGGATCTGCTCAGCTTTTCCGGCCATGGCAGCGGCCTCGAATATGGCCTGGGCTCGAAGGAGGAGAACCTCTATACCGATGCCGTGCGCGACGACCATGTCCGCAATGCCGCCCAGCGCAGCCGCGCCATGCGCGAACGCCTGCTTTACCGGCTCACTGCCCCGAAGGAGAGCTTTGAGTCGCAGGGGATCATGGTCTTCAACACCCTCTCCTGGGAGCGGTCGGCACCCGTCGAAATCGATTTTCCCGCCACCGACTCCAACTCCTATGCGGTGATCGATCTGGCGAGCGGTGAAAAACTCCCCAGCCATCGCAGCGGCGAAAGGCTCTCCTTCATCGCCAGGGATCTCCCCGGCATCGGCAGCCGGCAGTACGAGCTGGTCACCCGGCCGGCCCCGGCTGCCGCCGGCCCACAGCCGGATAATAGCCGGCCCGCGGCCAAGCCAGTCCGCGCGCATGCCGCCCTGCCACCGGCTTCCGGGCCCATCATCGAAAATGAGCATTACCGCATCAGCGCGACCAACAAGGGGATCGAGATTCTCGAAGCGGCCACGGGCAGGCCCCTGCTCAATTCCGCCGCCCTGCCCTCCTTCCTGCCCCTGCGCAAGCGCTTTCAGCTCCAGGAATCCTTCACCCCCATCGCCGGCTGGGCAGGCGAGCCGCGCATCAGCAGGAATCCGGCCTTCGCAGAACTCTGCTGGGGCTACACCGGGGATATTTTTCGCACCATCACCTTCCGGCTTTGGAACGGCCTCAATCGCATCGACATCAGCGTGGAAATCGACCTCGAGGCGCTGCCCAAATGCGAACAAACCGAGGAATACGGGCTCGCCTTCGCCCTGGACGCCCCGGGCAGCGGGATCCGCTGCGAAACCCTGGGCGGATTGACCGCCCTCGGGGACCGCTTCAGCGGCGTCGGCCACACCTTCTTCTCCATCCGCCGGGCGCTCGGTGCGGCGGCGGCGGAGCGCACCCTGCTGCTTGCCTCCCCCGACTGCCGCATCTTCGCCCTCGACACCCTGAACAACGCCGGCACCGTCATCGCCAATCTGGTCAACAACTTTCCCGAATCGTGGAACAGAAACGAGCAGAACTCGGGCCGCCTCACCTTCCGCTTCCGTCTGGCTTCCACAACTGCCCGGCAGGCCGATATCGCCGCCTTCGGCTGGGAGGCCGCCGCAGAGCCTCTCGTGCGCCGGAGCTGGTTTACCCGCGCCGAGCCGATACAGCAGTATCTCGCGTCCTCGGATCCATGGATCAAGATCATATCGCTGCGCCCGGCCGGCGAGGAGAACGGCCGTTATGAACTGCTGCTGCAGAACAGCGATCGTGAGGCCAGCCGGGAGATGACCCTGACCTCGGCGCTCTGGCTGGGCGGCGCAACTGTGACCGAACAGGATCTGCTTGGGCGATCTTTAAGAATCATCCCGGTGCAGCAGAATGCGATCACCCTCTGCTTGCCGGCCAATGGTTTGATGCGCGTCAGCATCGAGAAGCAGAGATGAGTTCATGGCTATGATCAGGATTGCATCCATTCGCGACCTCGGCCCCCAGTTCCGCGAGAATTCACACCGCATGGTCGGGCAGGACGGGGCCTACTCCATCCCGACACAGGCAGGCCTGCTCTGGTTTTTCGGAGACACCCTCATCGGGGCGCGCCGGCCGGGCGAAAGCCTCTGGTACCCTGACGGCAAGCCGGTCGGCCACGCTGATATGAGCGGCCTGGCCGGCATCGAGCACATGATCAATAACACCGGCCTGCTCAGCTCCACTGAGGTCGGCCCTGCCGGCATCGCCGGTTACCGCTACATTCTCGACGGCCGCGGCGGGATCAAACCCCTCATCCCGCTCGAAAGGGGGGAGGACCCCGACTGGATAAGGGTCTGGTGCCTGCACGGCATCGAGGTCGAGGGCAAAATCTGCCTCTTCTTCGTCAAGGTCGAGACCGTGGAGGAGGGGATCTTTCCAGTCAATTTCCGCATCCTCGGTTCCGGCCTCGCCGCCGGGGAGGCCCGGGAGTGGTCCTTCACTCGCATCCTGCACAATGGCAGCGACATCTGGTGGCCGGCGGAGCAGCCCCATTTCGCCTCGGCGGTCCTCGCCCCTGCGGGCGATTGGCTCTATCTCTACGGGGTGCTGCAGGGGGAGGACAAGATCCAGCGCTGCTATCTCGCCCGTGTGCGCAGGGAAGAGATCACCCGGCTGGACCGGTATGAATATCTCTGCGCCCCGGCGCCAGGATCTGAGCGCGGCCTTCCGCGCGCGGCGGATTTCGGCTGCGCACCCGATGAGCCGACGGGACCGGCCTGGTCGTCGCGCATCGAAGAAGCCGTGCCCCTCTTCGACGGCATGCCCAACGAGCAGTCGGTCTCCTGGAATCCCTGGTTGGGGTGCTATCTGGCGGTCCACTCCCTTGATCTTTCGGGCAAGATCGTCGCCCGCACCGCCCCGGAACCCTGGGGGCCCTGGAGCACGCCTGCAGAGCTCTATCAGGTGCGCTGCAGCCATCCGGCCCATCTGCCCTATCCCCAGCTCATCTATGCGGGCAAGGAACACCCGGCCCTGGCGCGCGAAGGGGGCCGGATCATCTACGTGACCTATATCGAATTCGAGGAGTATTATCCCCATCTCCTCGAGATCACTCTTTACTGATAAGGAATGCCTGTGATTCCGGATTGCCAGCAGCTCGGCAGCGACCGCCTGCTTCACCGCTGGGGTGATATCTTCAGCCCCCCCGGCATTACCAACTTTTGGGGTGTCTGCCAGGCCGACCTCGACATCACCGGGGTGCGCAGCCTCAACTTTCCCCCCTTTACCAACGGGGACAAGGTGACCGCCTCGCTTTTTCTGGATGGCTGGTACTTTGCCGCTCTGAACCATCCCGTCGCCTTCGCCTGGTACCCCGACCGGATCGTGCGTGAGTCCGAGCATGAGGGGCTCGAGCTCACCTCGGAGATGATCCTCCCCTTCGGCCGGACCGCTCTGCTCATCCGCCTCGAAATCCGCAACTGCGGCGGGGCGGAGCGCGAAACCGTGGTCAAGTTCGGCACCGCCGCCGCCATCACGCAGAACCGCAGCACCGGCAAGCTTTATATCCCCCCCTCCGAGGATGACAACCGGGTCACCATCGAACCCTCAAGGCGGGCGGTGCTTTTCGAGGCACTGCACAGCCAGGCCTGCTCCCTGCAAGGGCTCTATCCCGCGCCCGATCAAGCCGACGGTTTCGGGCTCGAAAAACGGCTGTGCATCCCCGCCGGCGGGGCCGTCACCCTCTGCTACCTGAATATTCTTGCGGAGACCCCGGCCGAGGCTTTCCGCCAGTTCGATGATCTGGCCAACGAGCAGATCGGCCGCCTCTTTTACACCCACCGTGAGGCCTGGGACCGCCAGATTGCCGCCGCCTTCACCCCCGGCAATTCCGAGTATTCGGGTTTTCTCCCCACCCTCCACACCCGGGATGAGGCGATCTCCCGACTCTACTATACCTGCGCCCTCGGGCTGATCTGTTTTCGCCGCGACAATCCCCACTCGGTCTACGGCCGCGCCTACGATACCCTGATGCCGCGCTACTGGCAGACCACCACCTTCATCTGGGACTATTTCATCAGCGGGGGCGCCCATGCCCTCCTCGATCCCGACGTCCTGCGCAAGTATATCGGGCTCTGGATGGGCACCGACCTCCACTCCCATTTCGGCACCGAGTATCTCAACGGCGGGACCGTCGGCCCCTGGTACGCAGTCAATGATTACGCCCTGATCTCGCTCGCTGATGACTATTTGCGCTGGAATGGGGATTTTGCCTGGCTGGAGAGCGTACCCACGGCGCCCACACCGGCAGCGGGGGAGAGTCCGGCCGCGCCGGCGGAGCACAAGGTCATCGACTTCCTTCGCGAGTTCGCTTTCAACTATCGCCGCTTCAGGACCCCATCCGGCCTGGCCGATTACGGCGGCATCAACAACCTCCTCGAGTGCGTCAGCACCTATATCCACGAGGTCGCCAGCCTCAATGCGGGCGTCATCTATGGCCTGCGCACCCTGGCGGAAATACTCGCCCGGCAGTACAGAGACCCCGGAGCCGGTGCCTGCCTGGCCGAGGCGGAGGAACTCCTGCAGGAGGTGATGAAGCTCTATGCAGCGGGCGGCGGCTACTGGAACGCCCGCTTTCCGGACGGCGCTCTGGTCGAGGTGCGCCACTGCTACGATTTCATGACCATCCTCAACACCCTCGCCGGCGACCTCAGTGGGCAGCAAAAGGAGGAGATGGTCCGCTTTTTTGTCGGGGAGCTGCAGACCCCCCTCTGGATGCGCGCCCTCTCGCCCCGCGACCCCAACGCCCTCTTCAGCGTGCGCCCGGACCATCAGTGGAACGGGGCCTATACCGCCTGGCCGGCCCTCGCGGCCGCCGGGCTCTACCGCATCGGCCGCGCCGATATCGCCTTCCCCTGGCTGCAGGGGGTGGCGCGCTCGGCCAACCAGGGGCCCTTCGGCCAGTGTCATTTCGTCGAAAGCGCCATGCCCACCGAGTCCGGAGGGGCGCGCAAGGTCTTTTATGAGTGGCCCTATGGCTCGGACTGGGCCTGCTCCTCCTGCGGCAGCTATCTCACCGCCATCATCGAGGGCATATTCGGGGTGCGGGCCTCGAAATTCGACGGCATCAGCGCCGCTCCGCAGTTCGGCGGTTTCGATCCCGGGGCCGAACTCCACAACCTCAGGTACCGGGAGAAGCGCTATAATGTCTCCCGCAAGGGACTGACCCAAATCAGCGGATCATGAAATGAAAAAAATCATTCTTATTCTCATCGCCACCATCATGACGGGCTGTGCCATGCAGAAAAAAGAGCTCTCTCCCTTCGACCGCTTCCTCGCCGAGGTCGGCAAGGCCGGCAGCCCGGCGCAAAAACAGGCGCTGGCGGAGGCTTTCTACGCGAGCCTCCAACCCTCAACCTATCCGATCTTCCCGGATGATACCACGTACATTATGATCTTTAAAGGGGAAAAAGATTCAGTCGGGGTTCTGGGCGACATGAACAACTGGACCCAACCGGACTGGATGACGCGGATTGCCGGGACTGATCTCTTTTATTCGCGCGGCAAGGCCCCGGTCACCGCCCGCCTCGAGTACTGGTTCGTCTTTGGTAAAAACAGCCTCTGGGCCGTCGATCCCCTTAATCCCGCCAAGGCCCTCAACGGCTTCGGCGAGCTCTCGGAGCTGGCCATGCCCGGCTATGAGCAGCACCCCTTCTTCGCGGAGTACCGCAGCGGCCGCAAGGGCAGCCCCGAACAGCTCAAGGTGCATGAGATCGATTCCCGGGCGCTCGGCTATTCCCACACCCTCCATGTCTATGTGCCATCAGGTTCATCGCCCGCCGGGGGATTCCCCGTACTCTATCTCCAGGATGGACTGGATTATGTCGAATTCGCCCAGGTGCCGCAGATGTTGGACCAGCTCATCGCCTCGGGCGCCGTTCAGCCCCTCATCGCCGTTTTTGTCACGCCCCCCAACCGCTTCCAGCCCGGCATGCCCAACCGCATGACCGAATATGGCATGAATGAGGAGTACGTCCGTTTTTTCGCGGATGAGCTCGTCCCCTTCATCGAGGCCCGTTATCCCGCCCGCCGTTCTCCCGATGCGCGGCTGGTGGCAGGCGATTCGTTCGGCGGGCTGATCTCCGCCTTCATCCCTTTCATGCGGCCGGAGGTCTTCGGCAACGGCTGCAGCCAGTCCGGTTATGTTTCCTTCCGGGGCGATTCCCTGATTAAGCTGTATCGGGAAACATCCAGGCGTCCCATCAGGCTCTATGTTGATGTCGGCACCTATGAGGAGAACGTCGGCGCTTCGTTCCTGCCCGCCGCCGAGACCAATTTCACCGAGGGCAACCGCCGTTTCAATAAGGTGCTGCGGGAGGCCGGCTACGATTTCGTCTACCGCGAGTACCCCGAGGGCCACACCTGGGGCAACTGGCGGCGCCATCTCATCGACGCCCTGATCTGGTTTTTCCCTGGGGAGAAGCCATGAGGATCGGCATCGATTTCGGCGGCACCAATGTCAAGTTCGGTCTCTTCGATGAGGAGGGGAACACGCTTAAATTTGCGGTCGAGAGGGTGGCCGATCTGGCCGCGGCGGGCTCCCTGCTGGAGACTTTGCTCGACGCGGCCGCCCGCTTCGCCGCCGGCGAAAAGCTGAGCCGCGGCGGCCTCGGCATGAAAGGGATGGTCGATGTGAGGGCCGGGGGGGTGATCAACGATGTCGGCGCCGGCAATGAATTCGCCGGCATCGATCTGCGCGCGCGTTTTGCTGCGCGGCTAAAGGTGCCTTTCGCCTTCGACAACGACGCCCGCGCCTACGCCTGGGGTGAGTGGAGGTTCGGCGCCGGACGGGGCTGCCCCTCGATCATCGCCATGACCCTCGGCACCGGCGTCGGCTGCGCCGCGGTCATCGACGGCCGCCTCTTCCGCTCCAGCAATCCCGCCAGCGGCCTCCTCGGCGGCCATATGAGCATCGACCGCAACGGCCCGGAATGCCCCTGTGGACTCAAGGGCTGCCTCGAACTCTACTGCTCGGCGGTCAATTTCGAGAAGCAGCTCCTTGCCGCCTTTCCCGAGCTGACGGCCGAGGCCATCCCCCTCAAAGCCTTTTTCGCCGGCGCCGGCGCCCGTCCTGCCTGGGCCGCCATAAAACGCGAGTTCATCGACAACCTCGCCATCGGAGTGATCAACGTCATGCACGCCTACGGCGTCAATACCGTCATCCTGGGCGGAGGACTGATGAAGAGCCATGAACAGATCATCCCCGGACTGCTCGAGATTGTCAAACGCCGCGCCTGGATGGTGCCCAAAGGCAATGTGCGCATCCTGCCGGCCCTGCTCGAGGACCGCGCCGCCTGCCTCGGTGCCGCTTTTCTCGATGAGTGAGGTCCTGGCTGATTTTCCGCACTGTGCCGATGAATGAATGCAAAGGAATTACCATGATGAACAGTGACGATGGGGAATTGACCCCTTTCGCGGCCCCCCTGCCGGCCGACGCGTCAGCCTACCCGAAAGGCCATTATGACACCCTGCCCGCCTTTGCACTGGCGGAGGGGGAGATCAACAAGGGCTACGGTGAACTCGCCGCCCTGATCGCGGATAAGATCCCGCAGGGTCTGCGCGTGCTGGCCATCGACGGCTTTCCGGGTGTCAACTGGGATGGTTTTCTTGCGGGACTGCAAGCCGAACTGCTGCACCGGGAAATCCGCGCCGAATTTTACCACCTTGCAGCCTGTCTGGCCTATCCCACCAACCGCGAGGAGGTGTTCCAGCCCTTCCTCGGCGGGAAGGACCGCCTCTTCGGCAAACACTGGCCTTTCGGACCGGAGATATTTTTTGATCCGTTACTGGTGGAGGAGCTGCGCATCACCGCCTCGATCCGCCGCAGTGACAAGGCCGGCCGGCTCACTATTTTCGCCGGCAGCGGAGCCTCCCTGATCGAACTCTGGGACGAACTCTGGTATATCGATCTGCCCAAGGATGTCATTCAGGAGCGTTTCAGAAAAGGCAGGGCTGGCAACATCGGCTATCTCGCCGATAATTTCGAAAATTTCTACAAGCGCTGCTATTTCGTCGAGTGGCCCGCCTTCAGCAGGCTGAAGCGAGCGATCCTGCCCCGCATCGATCTCTTCATCGACGGCCAGGATGACGACAATCCCGCCTGGATGACCGGCGCCGCCTTCCGCGCCGCCCTGGAGGAAATTGCGCGCTCGCCCTTCCGGGTGCGGCCCTGGTTCTACCCCGGGCCCTGGGGCGGGCAGTTCATGAAAGGCCACATGAATCTCGACCAAAGCAAACCCAATTACGCCTGGTCCTTCGAGATGATCGTCCCGGAAAATGGCATCGTTTTCGAGAGCGGCGGCCGTTTTCTTGAGTGCTCCTTCGATTTTGTCATGTTCGCCCACAACCGCAGCATCCTCGGCCCGCGCGCGGCCGCACAGTTCATTTATGAATGGCCGATCCGCTTTGACTATCTCGACACCGTCGACGGCGGCGACCTCTCCGTCCAGGTTCATCCCCGGCCGGATTATATCAAAAAGGAGTTCGGCGAGACCTACACCCAGGATGAGTGTTACTACATCGTCAACGCCAAACCCGGCGCCCGGGTCTATCTCGGCCTCAAGGAACATACCGATCCGGGGGGACTCAAAAAGGCCCTGCTCCACTCGGAAGCGACCGGGGAGGAACTGGATGTGGAGGCCTGGATCCACAGCGAGCCCGCGCAGCCGCACGACCTCTTTTTCATCCCCAACGGCACCGTGCACTGCAGCGGCCGCGGCAACCTGGTGCTGGAGATCAGCGCCACCCCCTATATCTTCACCATGAAGATTTATGACTACCTGCGGCGGGACCTGGAGGGCAAGCTGCGGCCGATCAACATCGAGCGCGGCTTCGCCAACATCCGGCCCGAAAGGAGGGGGGAGTGGATCAGCCGGAACCTGGTCGCCCGGCCCAGGCTGATCGAGGAGACTGAGGAGAGCCGCCTCTATGAACTCTACAACCAGCCCTGGACCTTTTATGTCGTGCAGCGCGCCGAATTCGCCACCCGACACACCCTGCTGACGGAGGGGCGGGGCTTCGCCGTCAACCTCGTCGAGGGGGAAAGGGTGGAGGTCCATTCTGCCAATGGCCGCGTCACCTCCCTGGCCTATCTCGAGACCATGCTCATCCCGGCCGCTGCGGAGGCCGTCACTTTTGTCAACCGGGGCAGTTTGCCCTGCCGGCTCGTCCTCGTTTACGTCAAGCCCGAGGCCGGCCTATCAGTTCCGGTCAACGATCCCAATGATTAGCGATGAAGCGTCCACTCGATGGCTGCGGTTGCGGTCACTCTTGGGGATCACTCTGATGGCTGATGTGAATATGCAAAGAGAGGAGTATGTCCAAATTTAAAACACTTTTATATTGCATTATTGGCGCATTATCGATATTTTTTTATAGTACTGATGATATAGACGATCAGTCGTATTATTAACGGGGGTTAATCTGACACCTTCGATGAGCACAGATAAGATGCTACTCTTTTCTGTGCTTTTTTTGTTTTTGGGAGCTAATCAGAGGGAAATATGGAGAATAAAAAACGTCTATTGGTTTTTATCGCCATGATTTTCCTGTTACTGTTGAGGCAGGGGCGTGGCAATAACATCCAGATACAAAACGTGACGATTGCCAGTTGGGAGATGAACGAGGACTACGTCCTGGTCCAATTCGATCTTTCCTGGGAAAACAGCTTCCGCGACGAGGTAAACTGGGATGCCGCCTGGGTCTTTGTCAAATATCAGCTCCAGGGGAGTAGTGAATGGCAGCACGCCTGGCTGGGTACCACGGCGGCCGAACACACCGTCCCGGCTGGATATACCTGCACGGTGGGAAGCACAACCATTGATACAATCAACAGAGGGATGGGCGTTTTCATCCACCGCAGTGCCAACGGGAGTGGTAACACAAGTCTGGCCGACGTTCAGATACGGTGGGTATATGGAGCCAACGGTGTCGCTGATGGCGCACCGTTGACACTCAAGGTTTTTGCGATAGAAATGGTTTATGTACCTCAAGGACCATTTTATCTCGGCGATGCGGATGCGGACCTTTATTATAATTTTTACACCTACGGCACTTCTGGTCCATATCTGGTTACTGGAGAAGGCGAGATCCCGCTTGGTCAGACGACCGGCTACCTCTGGGCTCCTAATTATGTAGAAGCAGGCGCGCTCCCGGCTGCATTTCCAAAGGGGTACGATGCATTTTACTGTATGAAGTACGAAATCAGCCAAGGCCAGTGGGTTGATTTCTTCAACACCCTGGCGGACTCACAAAAGACCACCAGGGATATGACTTCCTATGTAGCTCCATTATGGGGCAAATATTCGGATAATGTAGAGTGGCGTAATACAATTTCAATCATCTCTGGTTTCGCCACCTGCACCACTCCCGACCGCACATGCAACTATCTGTGCTGGTCCGATGGCACGGCTTATGCGGATTGGGCTGGATTACGGCCTATGACTGAGCTAGAGTATGAGAAGGCGTGCCGCGGCACTCTGCCGGTTGTGGATGATGAATTCGCCTGGGGATCAGCCGATATCATCGGCGCGGCTGCCATCAGTGGAGATGAGGATGGAACGGAGATCATTTCTACTGCAGGTGCCAATTGCCGATATAATTACATCCCGCTCGCAGGTGGTGATGGGGGAGACGGCCCGCTGCGGGGTGGAATTTTTGCCAGATCGGCGACGACGAGGGAAGCGGCTGGCTCTTCATACTATGGCATTATGGAGTTGTCCGGCAATGTCTGGGAATTGGCTGTAAACATCTCAAACGCGGCAGGCAAAGGGTACACCGGTCTTCACGGTGATGGTTCGCTGGATGACACGGGTATGTCCGACGTTGCAAATTGGCCGGTCTATAATTCTACAGCGATCAGCTATCGGGGCGGGGCTTGGGATGGTGATGCCTCCGCCCAACGGGTCTCTAACCGCTATCTTGCCGGTCTCCCGAGTTTTGATCGGGATGGCCGCAACGGTTTTCGTTGTGTTCGTACGGCGCCTTCCAGCTAAATCGTTAAGGCTTTGGAGGTTTTCTATGGCGAACAGATCAAAATTCATAATAGCGCTATGGGCCGTACTTTGCGCCCCATGTCTGGCTTTTTCCCAAATCAATGAAACTAAATACCATGGCGGCTCTTATGACGGTCATACCTCTGCGCTCTTTACCTTCGCAGCTGACAGGATGTATATCCCGCTCAGTTCCGGCTGGAGCATGATTTCAAGCAATGTGACACCGTATGATCCGGAGTTGTCAAATCTGCTTGCCAGTGTTTCACCCAATATGGTTCTGATGAAGGATGTAAGCGGCGCGGTCTACTGGCCTGCGCAGAACATCACTACGCTTGATGAGTGGGGCATCAAAAACGGATATCTGATTTATCTCACAGCACGAGATACACTCGTGATCAGGGGAGAGCCTGTGGTTCCAGAGATCACGCCGATTGGTCTCTCATCCGGCTGGAATATGATCTCTTTTCTGAATACCCGATCAATCACACCGGGGGAAGCGCTCTCAACTGTCTCATCCTATCTGGTGATCATTAAAAACAGCGACGGGGAGGTTTTCTGGCCTGCCTATAACATCAATACATTAGGCATGATGCGCCCAGGCTCGGGGTATCTGGCCTATGTCAATCAGGCATGCGTTCTGACCTATCCGGCCAATTTGTCACTGCCAAAAAGTAGTGCGGCGGCTCCGGCGACTACAATTTCACCGGCTCATTTTGCTGGATTTCGTGCCAAAACCCCCGATAACGCCATAGTTCTGGTCACTGCTCATGGTCTGCCGGATGGAGCGGAAATCGGTGCCTGGACCCCCAGCCTGCTGATCGGCGCCGGCGTGGTCCAGATGGGGAGAGCGCTGTTGACTCTGTGGGGAGATGATCCTTTGACGGTCGAAGTGGACGGCGCCAGAACCGGTGAATCCATCACACTCACCTGCTGGGACCCTTTTTCAGCCAGAGAACAGAATGTGGAGTACGCCAAGCTGACAGACGGCCTGACCGGCACCATCTTGCCGCCCTTGCCGGCTTTTCAAAACAACGCAGTCTGGCATGCAGAACTCAATGCGGTTCCCGGGCAACCGGAGGATTTTCGGCTTGCACAAAACTTCCCCAATCCTTTTAATCCGGCTACCGCCATCAACTTTCAACTGTCGAATGAAGCAAAGGTTGAGTTGATGGTTATCAACCTTTCAGGCATGCATGTGCGCACGCTGGCAGCAGGTAACAAACCAGCAGGATTTCATCAGGTCATCTGGAATGGTCGGGATGACGACAACCGACCTGTTCCTTCGGGAATTTACTGGGCAAAACTCAAAGCTGGAGACTTTACGAAGACGATCAAGATGATATTGATTAAATGATATTCACCAAAGTAGATACGGCGCGATCTGCAGAGGCATGGCAGGAAAAGGTGTTTGATCTGCTGCTGTGTCAGGAAAAGATCGTTGAGGATGTGGTACGATCGATGCGGGGATGGCCTGGTAATCGGGGCTTGCCAGAGACTGATTTACTCGATTCCTTTGCCCCCGGCAAGATCACATTTCCTGTCAATCAGCAGCCCCACTGGCGGAGTCGATTGCTCCGGGGGGTGAGGGATGCCATTATTTGATCAGCGTCATTTTGATCTGCTGCCGTAAACCTCCCGTCCTCATCACAACCCAGTAGAATCCCGAGGAGAGGGGCGTTCCCGCATCGCTGCGTCCATCCCAGACGACTTCATACCAGCCGGCTGCTTTCATCCCCGCCGCCAGAGAGCGCACCCTGCGGCCGCACAGATCATAGACGGCCAGTTCAATCTCCCCATTCTCCGGCAGCTGGTAGAGAAGCAGGGTCGAGGAATTAAAGGGGTTTGGATAGTTCTGCGCCAGGGCGGCGCGCTCAGGCAGTCGGGCAGAAGCCAGAGTCTCTCCGGTCAGCACGGCATTGTCATGAAAACGGAGCGCCACCAGGCTCCACTTTGACTCCAGGGCATCCCGGAGCGAGGTGCACTGTACGGGCAGTTCGCTGCCGGTGCGGGAAAACCAGCAGAGCAGATGCAGGGGCTCATCATTGCGCGCCCCATCCACCAGCGGAGTGACCTCGTCATCACCCCAAAGCACCAGCAGTGCCTCTCCCTCCTGCACCACGCCGCTGCCGGTTATTTTTCCGTCCGCCGTACAGGCCGCGATTTCATCCCCATCCAACAGCTCCGGCGTTTTTAATAAAAGAATGGCGCTGCTGCCGGTGTTAGTCCTGAAGGGATGGAAATGGAGCGGCGCGGGGAACTGGCGGCTGCAAGGGGTGGAGATCCTCCCTGACTCCGCCCCATTGGGCGGATAAATGAGCACGGCGGGCTGGGAGAGATAGCAGTAATAGCCCTTGCCCGGCTCCATTTCACCGATCTGATCAATGTTTTGCGAAGGCCAGTAGATCCTGCCCTCGCCGTCCTTGACGATGAACAAATAGTCAGTGATGGAGGCGAGGGCGGCTGCGGGAGCGAGCGGACTGCTGCGCACATACGAGATCATGTTCCAGCCGGCAGCCAGATCGATGGAGACCTCCTCCGGCACCAGCTGCTCACCATCGACAATCAGGGTCTCCGCTTCTGTCACATAGAGCTGGTACCCCTTTTCCTTTTCCCAGAAGACGATTTTGTTGATGCCATAGGCCGGCCAGAAAACCCGGCCTCTGCCATCCTTGAGGATGAGAAGATGTTCCTCGATCTCCGCCAGCATCTCCGTCAGGAAGGGATCGGCTGGGTAAACATAGCTGCTGACTATATTCCAGCCGGCGGAGAGAAACAGCTGCTGCTGCACCCCTGTCGCAGCGGCTCCTCTGCCGCAGGATTGCGCGGTGGAGCCGGCGCGGGAGGAGTCCTGAGCGCGGAGGGATGCGATGAACAGCATCGACGTGCAGATAGAGATCCGGACGAAAGACCCCATGGGGTGTTCCTTGCGGTTATAATCTGAGCAGTGCGGGCCCGCTGGCGGGCAAGTCCCGTCCATAAAAAAAATACGTGAGATATGGAGAAGAGGCTGATTAAATATAACCCATCCGGAGGTGTCTGTCAAGCTTTTAGCTTTGCTCGATGGCGGCCATACCCTCACGAATGAAGATGGCAATGAAATACTTGCGTGGGTGCGGGTCGATTTTCATGTCTTGTCCAAGGATTTAAATGTGCGCGGGGTGGTCAATCTGCAATATTACAGTCCTTCCCGGGTTTCTGCGCAAGCAGATCCTGCAGCGAGGTGCAATTTTGCATTCTCATAATATATTATGCTTGATTTGCAGATGTGGATTGCCTAATTTGCCGGCGGGCATAAAGTGATGAGGATGGCCGGATAGGGCCTGGGGCTCTGTAAAAGGGGAAGAGGCCGGAATCCGGCGCTTGGCAGAGACTGGTTTACTCGCTTTCTTTGCCCCCGGCAAATTTGTATATCTTGTCAATTATCAATTCCTGTCAATCTATGCAGATCAAAGAGATTCTTGTCGTCCATCACAGCCACCTCGATGTCGGCTACACCCACACCCAGCCCATCGTTTGGGAGCTGCACCGCGAATTCATCGACCAGGCCCTCGAACTCCTCGAGTCCACCTCCGGCTGGGACGAGCGTTCCGCCCCCAAATGGACCATCGAGGTGACCGCCCAGGCGGAGAAATGGCTGGAGAGCGCCGACAGCACTGCGATCGACCGCCTCAAGGGCTTCATCACCCAGGGGCGTGTCGGCTTATCCGGCCTCGAGTTCAACACCACCCCCTTGTGCACGGCCGAGCAGCTGATCAAGCAGCTCGAGCCGGTCAAAAAGCTGCGTGTGCTCCTGGGCGCCGAGATCCGCACCGCCAACCAGCACGATGTCGACGGCATCCCCTGGAGCGCCGCCGATCTCCTCGCCGACGCCGGCATCGAGCTGCTGATTATGGCGGTCAACATCCACCTCGGTGGGCCGGTCGCCAAACGCCCTTCGGTTTTCCGCTGGCAAGGGCCCTCAGGCCGCGAGATCCTGGTCATGAACGGGGCCCACTATACCATGTTCGACCAGCTCCTCTATACCTGGGAAAACTCGATCGCACGCATGCAGGAGGGGCTGGCGCGCTACCTCGACCATCTCGCCGCCATGAACTACCCCCACGATTTCATCTACCTGACCACCGCGGCTACGCCGGTTTGCTGGGACAATTCGCCCCCCTACCTCGAGGTCGCCAAACTGATCAGGGAGTGGAACACCCGCGGCCTGCAGCCGCCGATCCGTTTTGTCACTCCCAACGGCCTGCTCGAACGCATCCAGCGCCGGCCGCGCGGGGAGTACGAACTCTTGCGCGGCGACTGGACCGATTACTGGAATTTCGGCTGTGCCAGCACCGCCGACGTCACCCGCATCTCTCGCCGTGCTGTGCAAAAGCTCTTCAAGGCCGATCTGCTCGAGGGCTTCGCCCCGGCCGCCGCCAAGCACTATTCCAGCCTCGCCGCCTCGACCTGGCGCCAGCTCAACCTCTTCGACGAACACACCTGGGGCTCCTTCAACTCGATGGACCCGGACAACGATTTCTCCAAGGCCCAGGCCGCCATCAAGGACCACCATGCCTGGCAGGGGCACGAGATCGCCGAGTATCTGCTCGTCGACCGCCTCGAGGCCTTCACCGGCAATGCGGCGGACGCGGACCGGCAGGAGGGGATCGCCGTGCTCAATTTCAGCGGCCGGCCGGTGCAGGAATTCGTGCGCATCCCCGAGGCATGGCGCGCCGAGGGCAAACGGCTGCGCACCGCCCGCTTCGGCTGGGATGCCCGCACCAATCAACCCGCCGCTGCGCCCCTCCATGGCCCGGTGGCGCTGCCGCCCTGGGGCTGGGCCTTCATTCCCTTCGCAGAGCTGCACCCCGCCGAACCGGATCCCTCCCTGCAGGAGGGGGAGATTGTCCACGAGAGCGCGGCGCGCCGCCTCAATACCCTCGAGAAAACCGAAGAACGCGAGGTGATGCGCTTCATCGAATCGGCGTACTATCGCCTCGAGTTCAATCCTGCGACAGGCCGGATCACCCGGCTCTTTGACAAAACCAACCAGCGCGAGCTGCTCGACGGTTCCAGCCCCTACACCTTTTTCCAGTTCGTGCGCGAGCGCACCGATCCCCTTTTCCGCGAGGATCGGCGCGCCTACTACGCGCGTGAGCTCGAGAAGGAGCAGTACGATATTTCCTGCTGGAACACGGAGTGGCGACGGCTCCTCGAGACCGCTTCGAAATGCCTTGGCTGTGAGGTCGAGCGCACAGCCGAGGGGATCACTCTGATCCTGCACTTCGCCGCACCCGGGGTCGAAAATTTCACCCAGCGGATTATGCTTCACGTTTTGAAGCCGCTCATCACCCTGACTGCCGCCTTCCACAAGCAGGAGGTGCGCACCCCGGAGTCGCTCTATTTCGCCTTTCCCCTGCGGCTGGCGCCGGAGTGGCGCTGCCATTTCGATACCGCCGGGACGGTGGTGGAGCTTGATGCCGAGCAGCTGCCGGGGGCGAGCCGCGACTGGTTCACGGTCGAGTCATTCGTCGCCCTCCACGACGCCGGCTATGGCGCAGCGCTCTTCTGCCCGGACGCCCCGATGATCCAGGCGGGGGGATTCAATTTCGGCAAGCGGAGCGGGACGATTTCACGGCAGGAGAATCCCCTCCTGCTGGCCTGGCCGCTCAACAACTACTGGGACACCAATTTCCGGCCCACCCAGCCGGGATTCATCGCCCTGACCTGGCACCTGACGAGTTTTACGGGATTTGACGGGGGGGTGATCAAAGCAGAGGCCGAAGGATTGAAAACGGGGGTGGAGGTGCATCCGGCCCTGGTGATGCCGGCGGTGCGGGAGGGACGCTGGCTGGAGCTCTCCGACGGGCGTGTGCGGCTGCTCTATGCCCGCCGCGCTGCGGATGGGGAGGGCATCGTGCTGCGGCTCATCCAGTATACGGAGGAGGAGGTGGAAACAACAGTTAGCGTGGCGGGTATGGTGCGCGTTGAGCAGGTGACGGTGCTGGAGGAGAAGCTCGCTGATCTGCCGGTTTCAAACGGGCGGGTTGCCGTGACATTGACCCCCCGGGCGATCATCTCGCTGCGGCTCTACCGCGCCTGAATCCCGCCCCCACCCGGCTTTTCTGCGGCCGCACCTGGTGACGAAGCACTTAAAAAGGAGGCGTCTATGAAATGGAAAGATTTGATCATGAGCGAACTTCTGGACACCTACAAAGTGGCCTCGGGCTTGTTCGACCTGGTTGATGACAAGGATCTGGGCTGGAAGCCCGAAACAGGAAGCAACTGGATGAATACTGCTCAGCTGGTCAAGCACATCACGGACTGTACTGCGGGCTCTTTCAAGGGGTTAATCACCGGGGATTGGGGGATGCCTGAGGGGGTGGACATCAACCAGCTGCCTCCGGAAGAAATGCTGCCACCCGCAGAAAAATTGCCCGCCGTCGCTAATATGGCCGAAGGGAAACGGCTGCTGGCCGAGGACCGTAAAAACGCGGTTGCGATCCTCTCTTCCCTCGATGAAGAGCGCCTGGCAACCGCCAAGGCCCCGGTGCCGTGGGATCCGACCGAGATGCTTCTTGGCCACCGGATGCTCCAGATGGTGGAGCACATGAAGCAGCATAAGGGTCAGCTTTTCTATTACTTGAAGCTGCAAGGCAAACCGGTGCACACAGGACATCTTTACGGGATGTAGAATGGACGGTTTCCATCATTTCACTCCAGATGTAATCGGTTTCGCTAAATAACGGTTATTATGCGGATTTGCGGTGGCTGCAGCATGGAGTGGTGGAGTTGCCTGGTGGAACAGCTTTTCAGTTACATCCGCGACACTATCTGTATCACATTACCTACGGCCATCCATACCAACCGATTGATAGTTGGGCGATCTTGACTTTCGCAATCACTCTGATCGCCTTGCAGCAATAGTCCTCCATTACTTTAGATAGCTTTTTATTGATTTGTGGTAAATTGATTCGTGGCCAAGCCTCTCAGGCAAAGGCTGGTGTAGCAAATGCAGAGGCTGATGCGTTCATTAAGAAGCGATGAGGTTACCGGATATGACCTGGCGCTCTGAAAAGGGTGAAATAGCCGGGTATCCGGCGTTTGCCAGAGACAGATTCCCTCGATTTCTTTGCCCCCAGTAGAATCAAATTTCAATTGTCAATACTTTGCTTCGGAGAGCAGCATACAATGATTCATTTTTGCCAGATGAAAATTTGTCCAGCAGGCCGGCTTTTGCATAAAGGATTTCTCCTTGCGACGATCCTTTTCCCGGGCATGAACTATGCCGCAGCAGAACCCGGATTGTTGCCCAGATCGCAAAAGGTCATCCATACAACGGACCGATTGCTGCCTGAGGAGAGAACCAGGATTGCCTGCATTGGCAACTCGGTAACCTACGGAATCGGTGTGGCGGGCAGGGACACATGCGCCTATCCCGCAGTTCTTCAGTGCATGCTCGGTGAGCAGTATACGGTAGGCAACTTTGGCCGGAGCGGCGCAACGCTGTTGAAGAAAGGATTCAGGCCCTACTACCGGACGGAAGAGTTCATCTCCGCTCTATCATTCAGACCCGATATCGCTATTATTCACTTGGGTCTGAATGATACCGATCCACGGGCCTGGCCGGACTTTAATGATGAGTTCATCGGCGATTACCTCTGGCTGATAGATACGCTCAGGTCAGTTGGTGCAAAGGAGTTCTACATTGCGAAATTATCCCCGATTTTCAATGGCCACAGACGGTTCAAGGCCGGAACCCGGGACTGGTACTGGCAGATACAGGAAAGAATAGAGGAGGTCGCCCGCCTCAGCGGCGCCACCCTGATAGATTTTTATACGCCGCTGAAAAACCGCCCTGACCTGCTGCCTGATAATCTGCACCCGGACAAAAGGGGCGCCGAACTGCTTGCAAAAACGGTCTTTTCGGCCCTTAGCGGCGACTATGGCGGCCTGCAGCTGCCGGAAGCATGGAGTGACGGAATGGTGCTGCAGTATGACCGCAAAATCAGACTGCGAGGCACTGCGGACAGGAATGAAACCGTGCAGGTCTGCATTACCGGCAAAAGCTACTCGGATGTGGCTTCCGCAACTGGAGAATGGGAGGTCTCTCTTGATCCGTTGAAAGCAGGAGGTCCATATGAACTTGTTGCCATGACGGCAAAGGATACCGTAATCATCAGAGATATCCTGGCCGGCGAGGTGTGGCTCTGCTCGGGCCAGTCCAACATGGAATGGCCCACAGGCCTTTCAGCAGGATGGGAAGGGATGCATGAATCGGTTTCTGACGGAAATCTCAGGATAATAAATTTCAGGCGCAGGCAGCTGGGGTGGGATGTGCCGTGGGATTCACTTACGCTTGCACAGATCAATAACCTGGAGTACTTAAAGGAAGGCCGCTGGATGGCGGTCTCAGCTGAGACGGTCAAAGAATTTTCCGCTGTGGCCTATTACTTCGGCCGCAAGCTCAGGGAAGAGCTGCGAGTACCGGTCGGGCTCATTGAGATGACGGTGGGAGGCTCCCCGGCCGAAGCATGGATAGAAAGGAAGACTCTCGAGCTGCATCCACAACTGGTTGACCTGCTTTATGACTACCGCAAGAGTGAGTTCAAGGAGCCCTGGGTTCGCGATGTCATGACCGCGACCCTCCAGCTGACGGATAATCCAAGACAACGCCACCCTTTTGAGCCTGCTTACCTCTTTGAGGCGGGCATTGCGAGGCTTGCAGGTTTTCCGATCAGAGGATTCATCTGGTACCAGGGAGAATCAAATGCAAATTTCTCTGAGCTCTACCAGGTTATGTTACCTGAACTGGTTAAAAACTGGCGGGCTTGCTGGGCGGATAGTACCCTGCCTTTTTACTTCGCCCAGCTTTCAAGTCTGAATCGACCTTCATGGCCCGAGTTTCGTGACGTACAGCGCCGGCTTGCTTCACGGATACCTTACTCAGGTATGGTGGTGACAACGGATGTGGGTCACCCGACCGATGTCCATCCCCGTGACAAAAAAAGCGTGGGAGATCGATTTGCATTCCTGGCTCTGAAGGAGACCTACCGCAAGGATTCATTCAGGAAAAGCCCTGAGCCATTTGAGGCCGTCAGAAAGGGTGACAAGGTCATCGTATCTTTCAGAGATGCCGGTAAAATGAAGACATCCGACGGCTTGCCCGTGAGGGAGATCGAAGTTTCCCTTTCGGGTGAATTATATGAGCCCGCCTCTGCAACAATTCACGGTGACACGATAATCATCGCATCGGCCGGTGCAGTATCGGTAAGATACGGATGGAAGCCCTTCTCGGAGGGAAATCTGACCGGGGAATCGGGGCTTCCTGTTCCAACGTTTAAACTAAAAATCCACTGATCAGTGGGGTGCATTGATGCAAGGCTGATACGATTATGCAGATCAACGAAATCCTTGTCCTCCACCACAGCCACCACGACGTCCGCTACACCCACACCCAGTCGCTCGTCTAGGAGCTGCAGCGCGAGTTCATCGACCAGGCCCTCGATCTCCTCGAATCTGCCTCGGGCTGGGACGAATGCTCCGCTCCCAAATTGACCATCGAGGTGACCGCTTAGGTAGAGAAATGGCTCGAAACCGCCGAGCGCGCGATGATGCGCTTCATCGAATCGGCGTTCTACCACCTCGAGTTCGACCCCGCGACAGGCCGGCGTGCTCTCTTTTGCGGCGAAGCGCCCCGGGTGCTTGCCTCAGGCTGCTTGTGTCCGTCGCACCAGAATAGCGGACATCAGGCTGCTTGAATTATGAAAATCAAGGATGGTTGCTTTTTCCACCTCTGTGCATCCCACCAGCAGCTTGACCTCAACATCCCTTTTCACCGTATCAGCAGTGCAGAGGATGGCGTCGCATTTCCGGTCCGGCAGTGAACCCAGCCAGACGTCGATTTCAGCGCCATCACTGCTGGCGGTCCCCTGGAGATATCCATAATCGAGGGGGTAGATCATGAAGGTGTAGCGCGGATGGGGCGAACCCTTCGGCCGGTCGATGATGATCTCCGCTGACTCGAGGAGGGCATCGAGGTGTTTCCAGTACAATCCATTCAAGCGTTGGTTCCGTCCTTTTTTAAGAGCGCAAGGGTGCTAATCTCGTGAGGTTCCCGGTCTTTACGCCCCTCTCTGACGATTGTTCTCAACGCCGGAGTGCTCCTCTTGCCTGAATATCGCTTTTTCTTGATTTGTGGTCAAGCCTTTTTTAGTGCAGATGCCCCGGCATGCTCAATAATAGTGGCGATACAAACCTTCTCCGGTGCGGGGCGGCAGCCGCCAGGCCGATGCAGGCCAGACGGCGGCCGCAATGTGCAATCCCTCGTTGTTGATGGCGCTTGCTCTATTGACCTTTGGTGATGGTGATATCGCCTCCGGTCGTCTTGAGATAAATGCGGTCTCCGCCGCCGTTGATTTCTCCCTTGCTTCGCAGAATCCGGTCGCTGCTCTCATCGGGCGGCAGCTTGGTCAGCGGAAAGTCACTGTAGATATCGTTGCGCTCATCCTGGCCGGCGCGGCGCCGCAACCGGATCTCGGCCTCCAGGGTTGCCGGCAGTTTGGCGGGCAGGGTGACGCGGATCTCGCCGCCGGTGGTTTCGGCTGTCAGGCTGTGGGGGATGCGGAAATCCTGCAGGGTCATGGCCACCGAGATGTCGCCGCCCATGCTGCGCAGCGTGGCGGCGGCGCGGAGGTTGCGGACCTCGATGTCACCACCGCTGGTGGCGGCGTTCAACTCCTTGTCGATCTCCTGACAATCGATATCCCCGCCCGAGGTGGCGAGGTCGAGTTGTCCGGAGGATTTGTTCACCACCAGGTCTCCTCCCGAGGTCTTTAACGAGCCTTGTGAACCGCTGAATTGGGTCAAGCTGACATCCCCGCCAGAGGTGGCCGCGCTGAATGAGCCGGCGATATCCTTAAGGACGATATCGCCGCCCGAGGTGGCTATGTCGAGACGCTGGGTGGTATTTTGCGCCGAGATATCGCCGCCGGAGGTCCGGAGGTTGCCCTCGGCGTAAATGGATTCAGCCACGACATCGCCGCCCGAGGTCGCCGCGTTGAGCCGCCCGGAGATATTTGTAAGGCTCAGATCTCCACCGGAGGTCCTGGCGTCGATTGTCCCGGCCAGGGTCGACAGCACTATATCGCCGCCGCTGGTGGCCAGCTGCAGCCGGCCATCCACCTTGCTGATTTCGAGGTCGCCGCCCGCCGTCCGGAGATCCAGATTGAACTTTTGCGGCAGAGTGATCTCATAGGCGTGCTCCCGGAGGCTGTGGCCGGTGCCCTCATTGCGGATGGTCAGGGTCGATCCCGACTGGCTGTAGGAGGCCTCGAGTTTTTTCACGATCTCTTCCGCCTCGGCGCGGGTGAAAACCTTCATGGTGAGGGTTTCGTGAACCTGGACTGTCGCCTTTTCCCCTGAGACGATGCGGATATCGCCACCCTCGATCTCCATGACGAGGTTACCGCCGGGGGCGATGGTGAACTCCTTGTCGATGGTGCTGGTAAAGCCTCCCCGTCCGCCCTCGATGGTCTGCGCCTTCAGCGGCACGATGACGAGCATGAGGAGACCGGCAAGTACATAGAGTTTCTCTCGCATATCAATTCTCCTGACTGAGTTCCGCCGAGCGCACCGGCCCGGCGTCGATGGTTTGCCGCAGCGTTCTGGCTTTGACGCGCAGAGAGCTGCTGCTGTCTTTGGCAATGGTTTGCAGGTAGGGTTCGATCTCCCGGCCGCCCGCATGCGCTGCGAGGCCGTCGAAGGCCTCCATGCGCAGGGCCGGATTTTCATCGTGAAGCACGATCTGCACCAGCGTCCTTTTGATGGTTTCGGTGAGCGGCAAGGCGCGCAGCACGCGAATCGCCATCAGGCGCACCCCCTGGTTTTGCTCCTTGCTGAGCAGGTAATCGATGGCCTGAAGCAGTTCGTCGTCAAGACTTTGCTGCTGGGCGGCGATCGTTCTGGCCGCCTTGACTGCGTGCAACCGCAGCGCCGGATTGTCGCTGTCGACCATCGCCCGGGCCAGCATCAGCTGGACTTGCGGCTGATTTCCCGTGCCTTGTAACCGGACGTCGTTGACGGTATTGTAGGTGATCTCGAATTGTCCGCTGGCCGGATCGTAGCGCACACGCTGAACATTCAAGAGTTCCGGCTGTACGGTGTGGCCGGCTGCGACCACGGGTTGAAAACCGGTCAGCAGCGCCTGCAACGTGGGATCGGGAGCGGGCTGGCGGCCGCCGAAGCGTCCCAGCAGAAAGCCGAAGGCCACCAGCAGCATCGCTGCGAGGGCGGCGTAAAGCGGCTGCAACGGCATCGGCCTGGCCGGGAGCGGCGTTGTCTGCCTGGCCGGCAGCCCCGGCGTAAGGGCAGCCATCAGCCGGCTGCGCCGGGCCGAGGCTGCCGCCCGGTCATCCTCGAGACCGGGGGCCTCAGCCGCCAGCCGGGCGATCTCGCCGATCTGTTCCGCAGCCTCGCGGCAGGCGGGACAGCGCTCGAGATGGCGCTCGACTTCAAGCCGGGCGCCGTCATCCAGCTCGCCGGCATGATAGAGGTTGATGGCGAGCTGCATTTTGGGGCAAGGTTTCATGGCTTTTCCCGATACTGTTCTTTTGTGCGACGCAGGCGCTTACGGCGCATAGAGCTGCTGCATCTGCGCCCTGATGCGTTGCATCGCGCGGAAGAGGTCGCTTTTGATGGTGCCCTCGGCCTTGCCGAGGATCTCCGCAACTTCATGAATGGTGCATCCCTGCACATACTTGAGGACAAAGGCCGCGCGTTGACCGCCAGGGAGATTATCCAGGGCGCGCTGCAGGTGGCGCCACATCTCCTGGCGCACCGCCCGCTGATCCGGCAGGGGATCGGGACTGGGCAGCTCGAGGAGGCTCTCCGCATCCCCGGAGGGGGCGGCCCGCAGTGGAACCAGCCGTTTCCAGCGCTCCTGGCGGCGGTGATCGAGACACTGGCGGATAGCTATGCGGGTCAGCCAGGTCCGGAAGCTGCTCTCCTCGCGAAAGGCCGTCAGCCCGGCAAAGGCCTTGATGAAGGTCTCCTGCCAGAGATCTTCAGCCTCCTCCTGCGGCGCCATGGAACGGATGAGCCGCATGATGTAGCCATCATGGCGGTTTACCAGTTCACCGAAGGCCGGCAGATCGCCTGATCGGGCGCGTATGATCCATTCGCTTTCGAGAGGGTCCATGGGATTCCCTGATTGTGACGGTCAATGGATTAGACGCAGCGAACGGGAAAAAAGTTTACAGGGAAAGGGAGAAAAGGCAGAAAATTGCCAGAAAAAGTGAACGCCCCGCAGGATCTCCTCGGAGAGGTGACAGCCGGCTGCGTTTGATGCCGTTGCCATGCTCTGCGAGCTCTTCAATCTCTTTACTGAGGATCTCTTCCCGGCCAAGTGCAATTACTGACCTTCGTGATGATTTTTGTCTCTGCCCTCGCGAACAATTCTGTTGAAATTCAGGATACTCTTGAGTAGATTACTTGATAAATCAGTAATTCCATAACGATTGCATTCAGCCCCAGAGGAGCGCTCGTGCAGCCCAAATCTGAAGCCGCAGCCGGAAAACGAGAGGGAATTGACCGCCAGCGGGCGGAGTCTTTCAACCGCAATGCAGCCCTCTATGACGCCCACCGGCCGGGCTATCCGGACGATCTCTATCTCGAACTGCAGCGGCTGACAGGGGTGAATGAGAACTCGGTGGTCATCGAGATCGGCGCCGGCAGCGGCATCGCCACCGAACAAATGTACCACCATTGGCATGCGACCATCTATGCCCTCGAACCCGGAGCGGCGCTGTTGGCCCAGGCCCAAAAACGGGTTGGTCACATCCCCGCCATCCATCTGGTCCACAGTTCGTTTGAGGATTATACGACGGCGGTTCCTTGCGATCTGATCGCCGCGGCGACCTCGTTTCATTGGGTGGAACCGGCGGTCAAGTTCGCCAGGATCGGCAAGCTGCTCAATCCAGGCGGTTTTTTGGCGGCCTGGTGGAGCAATTTTTCGCGGAATGATACGCCTGTTTTTGATGCCATCCGCGCAATCTACGCACAATATCACCCGGAACCCGAGCTGAATGATGATCTTCGCGGCCTCCAGGGGCAAAGAGTTGCGGAGAGAAGGAGCGAATTTGAGCAAGCGCCAGGCCTGAGTTTCCATGCCCACAGGGAGTTTCATTGTACGCGATCTTTCACCGCGGACGCTTATATCGGGCTATTGCGCACCTTCTCAACCAATGCCTGCCATCCCGAGGAGCATATGGCGTTATTCTACGAGCGTATCGCAGCACTCATCCATGCCCAGGGCAACCGTCTCGATGTGCCCTTCATGGTCAATCTCGAGCTCGCCCGGAAGGATGTATCGCCTCGGCGCAGCGGCGAATAACTATCCGGCACGAAGAGAGAATAGCGTAGCCGCTACCCCTGCCCAAAGTGGTCGCGAAAGGAAAAATTGCTGGTAAGGGCCGCTTGCAGCCAGGCGCTGATGCAGGGGGGGGGGTACATTAAAAAGGAGTTAATCAGGATGAAGCTTTTAGTGTTCGGTGCTACCGGCAAAACAGGGCGTGCCTTGCTGGAACAGGGTCTGGCCCAGGGCCATGCGGTGACGGCGTTCGTGCGCAACCCGGCGGCGCTGGAGGCGCAGGCCGGACTCACGATAATTTCGGGTGATGTGACCGATGCGGCGGCTGTCAGCCGTGCTGTGGCCGGCCAGGAGGCAGTTCTCTCGGCGCTGGGACCGCGCGGTGGCAACTATGGTGTGCTGCCGGGAGGCGTGCAGATCATCATCGCGGCGATGAAGCAGGCAGGGGTGAAGCGGCTGATTCATGTTTCCTCCTACGGCGTTGGCGACAGTCTGGCGCAAATGGGGTGGGTGTCGCGCAAGATCGTTGTGCCCTTTTTTTTGCGCAAGGCGCTGGACGAGAAGGAAATCGAGGAGGGGATCATTCGCGCGAGCGACCTCGACTGGATCATCGTCCGGCCGGGTGGACTGGAGGACGGGGCAAGGACCGGCGTCTACCGCTGCATCACCGACCCGCTGACGAAGGTCGGCCAGCCGCGCATTGCACGCGCGGATGTGGCGGATTTTATCCTGAAGAACCTGGTGGATGAACACTTTCTGCACCAGGCGGTCGGTTTGACCTATTAGCGCGTGCTGTGGGGCAGGCCATCATTTTCACAAAAGGAGAATCACCATGCCACGTGTATCTCTCAACCAGAAGGCGCCTGATTTCAGCCTGGCCGACTATCGCGGCGCCACGGTCCGCCTGGCCGACTTGCGCGGAGTGAAGAACGTCCTGCTCGTCTTCAACAGGACCTTCACCTGACCGTTCTGCCGCGCGCACATGGCGCAGTTGCGCCAGGACTACACAAAATTCGTCGATCGCGATGTCGAGATCATCGTGGTCGGCCCGGAAAATGCCAAGACATTCGCCGACTACTTTAGCAGGGAGGCACTGCCCTTCATCGGTCTGCCCGATCCGACCTATAGCGTCCTGAAACTTTACGGGCAAGAGGTGAATCTGTTCAAGCTGGGACGGATGCCGGCCCAGGTGTTGATCGACAAGGCTGGAGTGGCACGCTACGTGCACTATGGCCACAGCATGCGCGACATCCCTGCGAATGAAGAACTATTGGCTCTGGGTGATGAAATCAACGCCGGGCAGGTCTGAGGCCTTGCTGTTAACTCTATGGCGGATTCCGGTGGTTGAGCGAACCTTGCCAAGCCAATCGGTCTGATTCTCTCACCGCCGTGATCCACCAAATGCTTTTTTGCTTGCTATCATCACGCCAAGGGTCTTTCTCCATATCAGCCCGGCCGTTGGTTTTAATACCAACTTAAAGATGGGGGCCTTATGCAACGAACCGCAAAGCTCATCATCCTTGCCTTCGTGATCGGCGCCTCTGTCTTCGCCCAGCCGCCTCGTCCATCCCAACTAATGCGAGCTCTGCCAGCGCTGCCGGCGCCGGGCCAGGTAAGCCTGGCTGTGTATGATATTCTGGGCCGAAAAGTGGCGACGCTGGTCGACGGGCACCAAGGAGAGGGGGAGCAGCAGGTGAACTTTTCCTCAGCAGATCGTCCTCTCGCCACCGGTATTTATTACGCGGTGCTGACGTCTTCTTCGGCTAAAAGGATCATCAAGATGGTGTTGATGCAAAAGGCTGCCGGCGGTTTTATCCTGGGGCTTGCCAATTCACGAGATGCGGCCGTACCCTCAAACTATTCCGGCCTGGTCTCGAGCGGTTGCTCCGCCTGATTATAAAATTCTTGCTGAAACTGAAGGACTTTTGCATCAGCCTTGACACTGGCGATCATTTTAACCAGCTGTTCCACCTCGTGCTCGATGAGCAGCCTGCCAAGTTCGGCCTGCGCAGGAGCGCCATCGCCGGCATAATGATTGGGAAAACGGGCATACCACCAGATGCCGGTGAAGAGGAAAGGCAGCTCCGCCAAACGCGCCTGATCGGCGCCGGATTGCGTGTTGGCCTGATCCAGATGCACCAGCTCCGGCCGGTGCGAGAGCATCATGGCCGTCTCTGTCTCATCAGCATGCCCACCGGTCTGCGTTTTCCTCATCGCGGCGATCTTTTTTGTAAAGGCCTCATCCTCGGCCGGCGCAAAAAGTAATACCGCGTAATCATGCCGTCTCTCCAGCTGCACCTGACAAAAATAACGCAGCAGATAGTTGTTGCCGCCGTGGCCGTTGACCAGAATGATCTTTTTCATGCCGTTGCGCGCCAATTCCTCACAGGTTTCCTGCAGGATATTCCAGACGAGTTCATGACTGTAGGCCACCGTGCCGGGCTGATGTTTGGCCTCGTTGATCTGGCCAAAGTAATAGGGGGGAAAAACAACGGCATATTCGCGGGCCGCTGCCGTCAGGGCAATCTTTCTCGCATCGATGAGATCGGTTCCGAGCGGCAGATGCGGACCGTGTTTTTCCATGATACCGATCGGAATGATGCAGGTGGCTTGACTGGATTTGACCGCCTGCACGAACTGCGGCGAGGTAAGCTCCTCATATTGCACCGGGAGAACCGGCACTTTTTGCCCCGCTGCCGGGAGCCACACCGCCAATAGCAGTAATGGTAACATTCTGGGATAGATCACAGATACCTCCTTTAGCTGGTTTCTCCGACACAGGGTTAATTAGCCGTTGCCCGAGCGCTGCGGATCCTCTCTTTCATTCCGCTGTCCATTGAAATCTCTCCAGATCGATCCGACCGCGGCCGTCCACTTCGACGTCCTCCTGACGCAGCAGCATCACTTGCACCGCTTTGCCTTCGAACTCGGGCAGACGGACGAGTCCCCCGGCACCGACCACACGGTGCCAGGGCACCTCGCTGCCCTCCGGCAAGCCATGCATCGCCCAGCCGACGGTGCGTGCGCCGCCCGGCA
>ERZ795059.636-NODE-636-length-43790-cov-6.389848_pt1 | contig 43790 bp, 37 predicted proteins | sample MGYA00375143_ERZ795059 | MGnify/ENA primary metagenome ERZ795059 (study PRJEB30188, sample SAMN05720168) | activated sludge metagenome | isolation source: Anaerobic digester | place: USA | collected 2015-01-07 ... | reverse complement strand
TCACTTGTCCCTTGATACTTGTCACTTCCTGGTGTTGTTCCTGGAAGGCTTTGGTGAGGATGGGGATCAAAAGATCGGTTTTTAACGTTAGCATGCCATCCGGCCTTTTTCCGATCATCTCCGGGATAATTTCTCGAACTTCCTGAGCAATGAAGCCTAATTGTAATTTGTCAGGAGTTGACTTATAGACAAAAGAAACCGGGTTAAGCTGGGTTATGGTTTCCAAGCCGTAGGTTATGGGAGTGATATCATCTTTCAGTCTTCTGTCAGAAGAATAATTCCAAGCGGTGTCATTGAGATAGCCGGAACCGTTGATGGAAAGCGCATAGGAACCCGGATTGGTGGTGCCGATACCGACACTGCCACTGCCTTTTATCACCATCCGAATATTGGTGTTGGTGTCATCTTCTCTGGTGGCAAAAACAATGTCTCTGGCAGTTGAAGTGGTCGGTTGCAATATCAAATTTCCGAAAGCATTGAAAGGATATGATCCGGCAGAAGTGGCGGATCTAATGATGTAGGCATCGGTTGTATTGACGGGGAAGGTGTCTGTCGCATCCGTTCTCATAAATATTCCGGCAGTAGTGGAAGATTGGCGGAAATAGGCATTGCCAGCTATTTCCAGTTTTTGCCCGGGATCACTTATCCCTATTCCAACATTACCGTCATAATTTATTGTCATCAAGTTAGTAGCCGAAGATGTATCCGATCCTCTGTTAAAATAGAAATTTCCTCCACCCGTGTTATCTGAATCCATATTGAAATACATATTAATCTCTGAAGCTAAAAGACCCTGAGCAGTAAATTGTATATCCGGACCGGCCGTTACTAACCCTGTTTTGATCTGCAAAAAAGGTTGCCCTTCGGGATTATCCGTTCCGGAGATAGAAAATCTGGCAGTCGGATTAGTAACTCCCACTCCCACATTGCCGTTGGCGTCTATTATAAATGGCGAAAAATCTCCCGACCCGTTATCGTCAACTCGGAAAAGATCCTGAGCGGCGGTGGAAGAAATATGAAACATAGAAGAAGGAGTGCTGGTGCCGATGCCGATATTGGAACCGGAAGCTGGATCAATTAGGATATGGCCGGCATCGGTAAAAATTTTTCCATTTGTTCCGTCATGACCCATGCTAATATAGTTGTCCCAGCTGTCGGCCACTGATCCATGAACTCTTATGTAGGCGTCATTGGTTCTGGCATTGGAAAATAATGATTTAAAGGAAAATATTTGATCAGTATGGTCATCACCATGAAAGACGGCTCGTTCATTATTAGAGAAGAATATCCTATTTCTGGCTACTCCGTCCGTGGTAGTTGATCCTAAAGTAAGAACCGCCCCAGTGCTTCCTTCTATATCCAAGAGAGAACCTGGATTGGTGGTGCCGATTCCCATACTGCCTTCAAATATCGCTCCGCCGTCAGGAGCAAGTGTTCTTAAATAAGTAGAAGTTGGGGAAGTAGTACCGACAGAAAGTCCTCCGGCAACCGCTAACTTAGTCCCTGGATTAGTAGTGCCGATTCCCACATTACCTAAAGTATTAATTCGCATTCTTTCGAGAGGAACCGTTCCGACTGTGCCGCCGGGATTAGTATAAAAAGCCATGGCCGAAGCATAACTTGGTCCGCTGTCAGCCATGGAAAGTATCTGACCAGCAACACTGAAGCCGGAAGCGTTATTAACAAATTCAAGACCTGTATAATCGCCGACTGTTGACCAAGCGGCAGAAGTAATACGAAAATTGACGCTGTTTTTAGCTCCAAAAACATCCAGGGTTTTTCCCGGTGTAGCGATACCGATACCGACATTGCCATCAGACTTGACTACAAAAGGAGTAGTATCATTGATACCATTGTCTTCTATCATAAACATATTCCGATCAGTAGCGGAGGCAATATGCAGGAAAGCAGTCGGACCGCTGGTGCCTATTCCGACATTGCCAGCATTATTTATTCTCATTTTTTCTGTTGGAACTGTTGCTACTGTTCCACCAGGATTAGTCAGAAAAACCATACCAGCTGCATAATTAGCTCCAGTTTCTGATATTGATCTGATTTGTCCGGCTGAGCTATAACCGCCAGAAGAATTGACAAACTCCAAGCCAACGAATTCGCCTGCTACAGTCCAGGGAGCCGAGGTAATACGGAAATTAATGCTGTTTTTAGCTCCATAAACATCCAGAACTTTTTGGGGAGCTGAAATTCCAATTCCCACATTTCCAGTGCCACCAATCCAGAAGTCAGTATTGCCGCTGTGATCTCGGATTTCCAGCTCGGGAACCGTGGCCGAATTGCCTCCGCCCTGAATAAGCATACCGGCATTATAACTGGAAGTGCCGCTATTGGTATTTACAAATTTAAAGGCATGTTGAGATGAAGAAAACATATTAGTAGGAACTTGCACGTGAAAATATCCGGTAGGAACAGTAATTCCTACGCCAACGAAACCGGCGTTGGTAATGGCCATTTTTTCCGTCAAAGAGTTGTTGTAGGCGGTGGAAAACATCAGACTGCCGTCATAAGAACCGCTGGTAATATCAGATATGATTCCTTTTATTCCGGCAATATTAGACATTCCTCCGGTAGTTCTGTTAGCGCCGAAAAGCATTTCCGCTCCACTGCCGTTAGCCGCCGCTATGCCGTTTTGAATTCTAAACATTTGCGTCACTCCCGTGCCGCTGGACAGTATATCAAGATTATAACCAGGATTGGTCGTACCAATTCCTACATTTCCACCGGAAAGAACAGTTAATTTTGAATTAACATCCAGAAGACCAAAAGGGTTGGTCGTCCCGACTCCGACATTGCCGGAAGAAAGAACAGTCAAAAAACCACTGACATCAAAAAGTCCGGAAGGAGAAGTTGTTCCAACTCCTACATTGCCGGAAGAAAGAACGGTAAAAAGATGATTAACATCAAACAGTCCGGCTGGAGCCTGCGTTCCGATGCCTACATTGCCAGAGCTGGCCAGATATATCTGGTTATTGTCACCGGATTTAATCTGAACATCTCGGATAGTGCCGGATCCTTGAGCCTTGGAGCCAATAGTGAAAATTCCGGTGGTTGGTCCTCCTTGGTAATTGACAGTGATTTGATCAAGAGTCGGAGTGACTTCAGTATCAGCAGTATTAAAAGACATAGCAAAGTCCAATGTGGTCTGAGTTGTGGAAAATCCGCCGGTATTTTCCCAATTAGCCTGCGTTACCGCTTCCAGTTCCGTTCCGGTCATTTGATTAGTGGAAACACTCTGCGCTTCGGAAATAGCTGATTCCTGATTATTGGTTGTAGCATCGGTCCACGTAATATCTGTCGCTCCGGCAGTGGAATTGGAGTTATATTGCCAGGTGCCGCTATTGTTCCTGGCAATCGGCCGCCAGCCGGTATCTCCGGAAGTGGCATCATATATCTTCCATGTTGTCCGATCGTCAAAAGAGATGGTGTAATTTATGGTTTGCGAATAAAGAGTATTAGTCAAATCAACAGTGGAAATAGCGCTCCAGTCGGAAGAATCAAGCTGGCTGGAATCAGTGGTGGCGATGGTGTAATAACTTGAGGAAGTGTAACTGTTAGCATACATGCCCGAATAAAATCCGGTTGGCGGAGTATAAGAAAAGGCAGAATCACCAAAGTTAGCCGTTACTGAATTGCCCGTAGTATAAAGACCGACCATTGGATAAAAAGTTCCGGTAAGTCCGGTATATCGGCCATTGGCCCCGGTCTCCGGATCGCCAGATGCCTGCCATGTTCCGTTTTTGCTCCACCAAACCTTATCTTCGTCCAAATCAACCGCCACACCGATAACATCATTTTGAACAAAAGTTGAAACTCCGGAGGTAGAAACGGCACCATGCCAAGTGTTTCCTTGAGGACAATAAGAATATCCTTCAGCATCATTTCCGACATAAGTCGTTAGAAGAGCAGCAGTTGTTCCGACTCCCAAATAGCTGTAACCTCCGGAAGCTATCGCACCGGCCGTATATTCCCAATACCATTTGCCACTGGACTTTCCAATCGTCGCCCGAACGCTTTTATGAAGCCCATTAGCTGAAGTTGCCGTCAAATCGCCATTAGACAACGTAATGGCTGCATTTTTATCCGATGGGTTCCAAGTGGCATACTGAGTGTAACTGCTTATTCTTGCAAGATTGTTTGCAAAATTAGTTCCGTACAAATTCCAACTGCCGGAAGCGATGGCATCGGTATTGGTAAAATCATCAGTCACGGTAGCAGTGATGGTGGTTTGCGCTGCCGGATCAGCGCTGATTTCAGCAATTCCCCCATTGCCCACCACCCTCATTCCTTTTTTGACTTTGGCGTTATCATTCCAATTACCCGATCCCAAAGTCAAAGTAATTTCACCGGTAGTGGCTGATGGGGTAACCGTAGTGCTATACGCCAAATCTTCCTGAGAAAAAGTGGCTTCATCAGCTGTGTCAAAATCCAAGGTGGCATTGGTTTCCGGCACACCTTCATAACCAATGTAGCCTTGTTCATAATTAGTTGAGTCAGTATAAAAGTTATACATATGGACCGACCCGGGGCCAAGATAAATATCTTCCCATCTTTTTTCCGCCGAACCTAAAGAATAGGCAACATCCGTATCAGGACCGAGATCTCCAGCCACTGCCAGTTTGAATGTCGCATTGGTGGTGCCGATGCCGACATTATCAGAAGATGTGAGATAAGTAGTGGTTCCTCCGTCCGTCCACTTGGAAGAGCCTGTTCCTCCGGCTGTCAGATCAAATTCCGTTCCACTGTCATCTTGGAAATAAAGTTTGGAATCCGATGTTTTAACATAAATTTTTCCATAATCAGTAGTGTTAGATGGAGCAGTGATTTCTTTCAACGATGTTACTCCTTCGACAGTCAAGAGAGAAATTGGATTGGTAGTGCCGATACCGACATTGCCGGTTGGATTTAGAATAATATTTCCACTGGTGGTGGTTTGAAGCGTTAAGTCGGAGCTTGTTCTATTAATAGTGGAGACATAATCCAGCTGAGATTCAATGTCAAACTGAGAACCGGTTAAGTTTAAATCATTGCCGGCAGTATAAATTTGTCCCACTCCGCCGTCAGACCAGGAAGTGATGCAGTCGCCATCTAAACAAATTCCGGTCACCATATTGGCATATCCGCCCTGGACATCAAGAGGATATTGGGGATCAGTAGTGCCGACACCGACTCTGCCTGTTCCAGAGGTGGAAAGAATAATATTTTGATTGGAAGCGGATGAAATATAATAATCACCAGCATAAGTGGAGGTTATGCCGCTTTCCCCATAAGTTGTGGAACTGGTTCCAGTAACTATTCCGTCAACAAAATATCCTGATTTCCAGCGATAAGAAGAAGAACCGACAGTATATCCGGCAGTATTGTTTTCGGCAGGCAGAAGGGCGATAGGATTGGAAGTAGCGCCAAATATTACCGAATCGCCGTATGGATTGATAGTCAAATTGCCGGAATTACCGGTGGAAAAATCCGTATAATATGTGCCGTCATAAGATTGGCGAAAGGTATTGGCAGTGCCGAATATTTGCAGTTTGGCTGTCGGGTTGGTGGTGCCTATTCCCACATTCCCTATTGGATTTAGAATAATATTTCCAGAAGTTGTAGTTTGCAAAGTTAAATCAGCGCTGGTTCTATTGATGACTGAAACATAATCCAGTTGGGATTCAATATCAAACTGAGCGCCGGTTAAATCCAAGTCATTACCGGCAGTATAAGTTTGACCCACTCCTCCGTCAGACCAGGAAGTGATGCAGTCTCCGTTGATGCAAAGTCCGCTGGAAGCATTGGCATATCCGCCTTGGACGTCAAGAAGATAGTTAGGAGCTGTTGTGCCGATGCCGACATTGCCTTTAAGCACTGTAGTTATAATACTATTATTTCCCAGAGTAACCGTATTGGAACCAATGCCTGTTGCTGAAGCGCCGATGACAATTTCATTGGTATCTCCGCTCGCTAAAGCCATCGTATTGTATCCTAAATATACGGAATCACTGGAAGTTTCGTTGGGAGATGAGCCGTCGGAAATATAAGAGCCAGCATCAGTGCCAAAAGCAATATTTTCATATCCTTCTGTATTATAAAAAAGAGCATAACTACCAATGGCAGAATTATAATATCCCGTGGTATTGGAATAAAGAGCATTGCTTCCAATGGCAGAATTCTCGTAACCGTCATTGTTGGAATAAAGAGAATTTTGACCGAAAGAGGCATTATAACTTCCTGTTGTGTTGTTAAAAAGGGATCCTTTGCCGAAAGCAGCATTATAATATCCCGTAGAATTGGAATAGAGAGATTCGGAACCAAAAGCAGAGTTTTGATATCCTGTGGTATTTGAACCAAGAGAATAAAAACCAAAAGCAGAGTTTTCATAACCTGTGTTGTTAGATTGAAGGGATTCAGCGCCAAAAGCGGAATTGAAATTTCCCGTGGTATTGTAATGAAGAGAGCCTTTGCCGAAAGCAGCATTATAATATCCCGTAGAATTGGAATAGAGAGAACTCATGCCGAAAGCGGCATTGCTATACCCTGTGGTATTGGAATAAAGAGATTCCATTCCCGCAGCGGAATTAGAATTGCCGGTAGTGTTGGAATAAAGAGAATTATAGCCAACAGCAATATTATTGTTTCCGGTGGTGTTGGCGCTTCCAGAATTTAGTCCCACAAAAGTATTGTAATTAGCCCCGCTTAATAAGTTTGTTCCGCCGTTTCCCAAAACCAGCGTTCCTGTCACATTGGTTGGAAGATAAGCTACTGTTGTGCCGTTTAGGGCGATTTTTCCTGAAACATCCAATTTTTGAACTGGATTTGTCGTCCCAATCCCTACATTCCCTTTCAAAATAGTTTTGGTTATCGAATCATTGCCTAAAACAGCAGAGTTAGAACCTACACCTATGGCTGAAGCGCCAATCACTATTTCATTGGTGTCACCATCAGCTAACGCTCTAGTGTCATAGCCCAGATAGACGGAATTGTTACTCGTGGCATTGGCTCCGCCACCAGTTGTTAATTGTCCTGAATATGCTCCCATAGCAGAGTTCTGATATCCGGTAGTGTTGGCAATAAGAGAATTCATTCCCAAAGCGGAGTTATAATTTCCAGTAGTATTAAAATAAAGAGAATTTCCTCCTACAGCAGAGTTGTAATTGCCGGTAGTATTGGAATAAAGAGAATATATTCCCGTAGTGGAGTTAAATCGGCCAGCGGTATTGGAATAAAGAGAATATGCTCCCAAAGCAGAGTTTAAAGTACCATCGATATTGGAATAAAGAGAATTATAGCCAACAGCAATATTATTGTTTCCGGTGGTGTTGGCGCTTCCAGAATTTAGTCCCACAAAAGTATTGTAATTAGCCCCGCTTAATAAGTTTGTTCCGCCGTTTCCCAAAACCAGCGTTCCTGTCACATTGGTTGGAAGATAAGCTACTGTTGTGCCGTTTAGGGCGATTTTTCCTGAAACATCCAATTTTTGAACTGGGTTGGTGGTGCCGATGCCTAAACGATTATTGGTTGAGTCCCAATAAAAACTGCCGTTAGAATCATAAGTTATAGCGGAAGTTCCGCTCCAATAAGTTATATGGCCGACTACTCCTGTTCCGGAAATTCCGGAAGTTGACGGTTGCCAGGAAGGAACACCGCCAACAATAGTTAAAACTTCTCCGACGTTTCCGATAGAAATTTTAGAAAAAGAATTTCCGGAAGAATAATATGTCATATCTCCGGCGGCATATGAACTCAGTCCCGTTCCGCCATTGGCTATTCCTAAAATTCCAGTCACATCGCTGGTTAGGTTAATCGCATTCAGTGTCAATTCTGATCCGGAAGCGTCAATGTAGCTGTAGCTTCCGGAAATTTCTATTTCTGCTTCGCTTTCTTCCAGCCGCGGATCATTGGCCAAAACTAATTTTTTTCCGGATTTTCCGGTGGGCAACATGGAGATGTCCACCTTGCCTCCGGTGCCCAGTTTTATCAGATTTCCTTCCGCCGTTCCCACTGTCGCTCCGCCAATGCTCAGGGCGTCAATCGCCAAGGGAACAGCGCCGATTTTTTTTCTTGGCACCATCTCGCTGTCTTGGCCGATTCTGATTCCCAAATAATATTCTCCGCTGGAAAAATTCAAACCAGTGGGAAGAGGAGAAACCGTTCCAAGATATGCTCTCAGGATTCCGTCTTTTATGAACACAGTCTGGGTTTCTTCCCAAAGGCGGGCATCGGTGTTTGACGGATACGGATCGACTGTTTCTCGGTTGATGCTATAAACAGCAAAACGAATTTCATATTCCCCATTACTGATTTCCCTGTTTTCGTTATTGATGATGTGAGCGGAAATATCAATTTTTCTCGGAGTGGCCAGGGGAACAATTTGCGCCAGAGAAAAATCAAAAAGCAAGCTGGCACCTTCAAGCGCCACCACCAGGGCGAAAATAAATGTGATTATTTTATTTTGAAAATTTATTTTCACGGTTTTTGATTTTGTTTTTTTCCTTGTTGGTTTATGAAAACTTTTTTATCTGTTTATCGCCCACCCGAAAATTTCATTTATTTCTTCCGAGATGACATCAAAAATAGAAGTAGGCTTGGAAGTGGTAAACACTCCATATCTGCCGGAGTCGATTTCGTTTCCCCAATGGTCGCGAACTTTTATGGAATAAGTATAGGAAGTTCTGGGATTGATTTTGGTAACAACCACGGCGTGATTGAATCCGTAAGATTGTTCTTTCAAATTTTTTGTATCTTGTCCGTTATTTTTAGAATATTCAATTTCAGACATTGCCAGCTTATTTGTTTTCCAGGAAACCACCAGCTTCACTTCCTCTGAACCTCCGGCATTGTCTTTTTTGGCAGAAACAAATGATTCAGATTTGATGTCGGAAATTTCCAGCGGCCGATTGTCGTCTTCCGCCGCCAGCACCACCGCTCCGGAAAGACTCACTTGGTTGGCTTTGAAATTTTCACTCGCCAAAAGTATTCCGGATTTTTTTGCTTGCTCGTCCGCTTCTGAAGTTTCTTCCCCCCGGACTTCTCCCGAATATTCCTCTTTGCCATTTTTTCCATCCAAAGTATTTTCGTTAAAAACTATTCCATTTGGACTGTCATTGACCAGCGCCAATTTTTCCAAATTAAAATTTCTCTGGTCTATGAAAACTTTGGCTGTGTAAATGAAAATAAAAATCAGAGGAACCACCACCAGGGCAGAAAATGATCCGGCCATTACTTTCATAAAAAAACCTTGGTTATCTTTTTTTGGCAATCCGGCAATTTTTAGTTTTTCCGACTTGTCGGTTAAAAATTTCTTTTCTTCAATATCCTTATTGACCATTTCCGAAACGGCTTTTTGATCTGTTTCCTGAACGGATTTTTCTCCCGAAATATCGGCCCTGAAAACCTCTCCACTTTTCTCCGCCTTATCCTTCTTTCCGATGGATACAAGATAGTCATCCAGCCACTGAAAAGTGGTATGCCAATTCCTCCCAATTTTTTTTGCCTTAAGCATCCCTTTTCGGGAAAGGGAATTTAAATATTCCGGAGTGTATCCGGATATTTTTGAGGCCTCAGAAAGAGGCAAGAGCTCATCATTTATTTTCGTCTCTTTTTTAGCTTCATTAAAGCTCATATTTGATATCAAATATCTCCTTAAATTCTGGTTAAATTATATCATTTTTAACGGTTGTCAACAAGAAAAATTTATAAGTTATCCACAACTGTTTGCTATTTATTTTTTTATATTATTATCAACTCTAATTTTTCTCAATTCATAAAGACAATAATGGTGTTCTTAGGCATATTTTTTATGCTGAGCCGCTTACTTGCCTTCCTGGATCTATTTATTTTTTTAAAGCTTTTTTCATAATATATTTTTATCTATATTTGATATCAAATATAGATAAAGAAAGCGCTAAAAACCCCGCTTGAGCGGGGTTTTTCGTATGATAAGACTATCTGATTTTATTATTTTTACACGTCCAGGTTTTTAACGCTTTTGGCGTGGGTTTGAATGAATCTTCTTCTCGGCTCCACTTCCGTTCCCATAAGAACATCAAACATCTTGTCAGCCGCCTGGGCATCTTCAATATTCACTTTGAGCATCATCCGGCTCTCCGGATTCATGGTGGTTTCCCAAAGCTGTTCCGGATTCATTTCTCCCAAACCTTTGTATCTTTGGATATTAATTCCGGCCACCTTTTCTCCCACTTCGCTTTCTTCTGTATCCGTTTCTACGACTGTATTTTCTTCCGTATTTTTTTCTTCTTTTTTGAGCTTGGCACCGGATAAAACTCTGGATTTTATCTCTTCTATTTTTTTGTCTTTTTCCGCATCAGTAAAAACATACGAAATTTCTTTTCCTTTTTGAATTCTGTAGAGCGGCGGCTGGGCGATATAGATGTGTCCCTGGCGGATGAGTTGTTCAAAATAGCGGTAGAAAAAAGTAAGCAGCAAAGTTCTGATATGCGATCCGTCGACATCGGCATCGGCCATAATAATTATTTTATGATAGCGCAATCTGGAAATATCAAAACTGTCACTGATGCCGGCGCCCAAAGCAATGATGATCGGTTTCAGAGTGTCCGATTTCACCACTTTATCAAGAGTGGTTTTTTCCACGTTTACTAATTTTCCGCGAAGCGGCAAGATTGCCTGGAACCTTCTGTTCCTTCCCTGTTTGGCACTGCCGCCAGCCGAGTCTCCCTCTACGATATAAAGTTCCGATTCGGAAGCATTGCGACTGGAACAGTCGGCTAATTTTCCCGGCAGAGTCATTCCTTCCAACGCCCCTTTTCTGATCACTGCATCCTTGGCCGCGCGCGCGGCAATTCTCGCTTTGGCTGTCAAAAGAATTTTATAAATAACCGACTTGGCATTATTGGGATGGCTTTCTAAGAATTCCGCAAAAGCTTCTGACATAACCGAATGAACAATTCCTCTTATTTCACCGTTACCCAGTTTGGCTTTCGTCTGTCCTTCGAATTGCGGATTCTTCAGCTTCACGCTGATGACCGCTGTCAGTCCTTCCTGAAAATCTTCAGCGATAAAATTTCCGTCTTTCTCTTTGAGCAATCCGGATTTTTTGGCATAATTATTCACCACTCTTGTAAGAGCAGAACGAAAACCAACTTCATGCATTCCGCCTTCCGGAGTAAAAATATTATTGGCAAAAGAATAAACATGTTCCTTATATCCATCGGTATATTGAAGGGCAATTTCCACTTCCGTGTCTTCAAATTTTTTCTCCGTATAAAAAGGCATTTCATTTTTTACTTCTTTTCCGCGATTCAAAAATTTTATATAAGAAACCAGTCCTCCGTCAAAAAGAAATCCGTATGCTCTTTCTTTCCCCTCTTCCCGTTCGTCATAAATTTTTACCGCTACGCCTTTAGTAAGATATGATTGCTGTCTTAAATATCCCAAAATCTTTTCCCAGGAATAATTGATTTCCGGAAAAATCTGGCTGTCCGCCTTAAAAGAAATTTTTGTTCCTGTTTCCGTAGTCTTACCGATAACCTTTGGGTCTTTCATTTTTGCCTTTCCTCTTTCAAATTCCATGACATAAATTTTTCCGTCCCGCTTCACTTCCGCTTTTAGTGACTCAGAGAGAGCATTGACAACAGAAACACCAACTCCATGCAAACCGCCGGAAATTTTATATCCGCTGCCACCAAATTTTCCTCCGGCATGAAGAACGGTTAGGACAGTTTCCAGTGTTGATTTTTTGGTTTGATGATGTTTTTCTACTGGAATGCCGGCGCCGTTATCTTCGATTTCAATTACCTCGTCTGGCAGCAGCCGCACTGAAACCTTGTCGCAACGTCCAGCCATCGCCTCATCAAAAGAGTTGTTTACCACTTCCCAAACCAAATGATGAAGGCCTTCGACAGAAGTTCCTCCGATATACATTCCCGGTCTTTTTCTGACCGGCTCCAAGCCTTCCAGAACTTGAATGGACTTGGCGGTATAATCTCCGACATTTTGTTGTGCAATTTTATCTTTTGCCATAATAACTAAAAATTTTTAAACTATTAAACCTTGTTAACGTCTCAACTTCTTGATAAAAAATATAATTCGACTAAAAATACGGCGGCTACCGCCAAAAGACCGTCCCACCAGACCAGCATTCTGAAGCTTTGCAAAATCAAAAGTCCGATAACAAGAATAGACAAAAGAAACCCCTGCCGAAAACTAAGTCCGGCATTTTCTATGGCCACATCATTTCCAATCATTTTTCGTCTCAGAAGCAACAGAAACATATTTAGAAAACCGCCCAGAAATAATCCGAGAGTTAAATAAAAAATAGCCTTCCCCCCGGCGCCTGTTTCTTCCGGATTAACATAAATCAGAACTGCTCCAAAAGCCAAAAGGGATAAAAAAGCTAAGAGGCGCATTCCCCAAATGTAAGCTCCCAATGTCATATTTATTGTTTATTTTCGTCCTTTAATCCCGTCTTTTTTGGCGTGATTACTACATAATTATAGCTCTTCTGACATCATTTTGCAAGGATTTTACTGATCAAAAAACAGCCCTTTTTGAGGCTGTTTTATTTGTGCGGGAGCGAAGGGACTCCCCGCCTGCCTTCGCCTTCGGCGAAGCCATTGGCGGGCAGGGAACCCTCGACCTGCTAAGATGGACCCCGTAAAGTTTCACTTTGCTCAACTAACGGGACAAGCAGTTAATCGCGGACTGGACGAGACTCGAACTCGCGACCTTCCGCGTGACAGGCGGACGCTCTAACCAACTGAGCTACCAGTCCATACACAATCAACTGCTTGTCCCGTTAATTCCAAAGCCTGTCTGCCGACAGGTAGAGAATTTTTACGTCGGGGCTACGCCCCTAAAAAATTTTAGTACCGGCGAGAGGATTTGAACCTCTGACCTATGGCTTATGAGTCCATCGCTCTAACCAACTGAGCTACGCCGGCATTATACAAATTTATAACCCCAGCCATAGGCTGGTCGGCCTATGGCCGAAACTGAGCTACGCCGGCATTTTTTATGTAACGCAAAAAGAAACAAAAACACACCGTATGTTTTATATTTTATAAAAATGTTGCGGGGCTGGGATTTGAACCCAGGACCTCGTGGTTATGAGCCACGCGAGCTACCAGACTGCTCCACCCCGCTATATAGTTTTTTTAATTTTTCTTTCCCGCAACCTGATTTCCAATATTTCTCTCTTTTCCTGGCTATTTTTCTGTCTCCACACTCTTCTATTACTTTAGCAACAAATTTCCCCTTGTTTCTTGTTGATCTTACCTTACCTCTCTGATGCTCTTTGGTTCTTCTGCTTAAATCCGATGTCATTCTGGTATAAACGTTTTTATTAAAAAACAACACATATATCTTATACATTATATTTTATTTATTCGTGGTTACCTGCCTATCGGCAGGCAAGTGAGCCACGCGAGTCAGACAGCTTGTCTGCCGTTAGGCAGAACTGCTCCACCCCACTATATGTATATATAAAAACTATCCCTTATTTTAGCGCTTGACTGGTCCTATGTCAACTTTCACTGGCTTCATAAATAACGCATTGAGTTTTTCCACAAGTCTTCAATAGTAATTTATACAAAAACCGATCATAGCCGTCATCCTGAGCTCGAATTTATGAGAGGGAAGGATCTGCCAATTTTAACCTGTAAGCCTGCTGATCTATGGGTAAAAATTTCCTGACTTTGGGCAGATTCTTCTTTCCGATTTCTAATCGGAACTCAGAATGACGAACAAAAAATTAAAGTCCTCTTGTTTAATCCACCACCTCAAAAGCTCTCAAAAATTCCTCATAAGACGCCAGAATTTCTTCCGCTTCTTTTTTAGTAAGTTCAAATTTTTCTTCGTGAATTATTCTATTTCTCATCAAATGAGATTTTTTGAGATCCTCTATATTTTCAATCTGTCCGGGATTGATATTTTCCAATCTCTCGCCAAAATTATCTCCCGGATATTTCATTTTCTTTATCAAATCATCAATCAAATCATCCGCTTCAATAATCGCCATTTTTAAATCAGCTTTGTTGTCGTTATCCAGTTTGCTTTTAATTTTTTCCCATTTAATTTTCAATTTATCTTTTGGCCTTTTTCTGACAAATTCCCTGGGCAAATTCATACCCAAAAACGTGTCTTTGATGTCGCCTCCCAGGCCTCGCTGGATAAGAAGAAGTATAATATCCACAAAAAGAACAGCCGCGTATATCCCCAAAATAAATTTAATAACCGCAAAAGTGGTGGAGTTATAAAAATTAATCAGGCCGTCCACCACGACTAATATAATATTGTCGGGATTATTCATATTTTTTATTTTAAATTTATTGGCTTATTTCATAAGCATGGGCGGCTCTAAACAGCCCTTCTTCATCAAACCACTTGCCCATAAGTTGGAATCCGATCGGTAACTTTTTACCCTCTCTTTCTACCGTTCCTGCTGGCACAGAAATAGCCGGCACACCGGTAATATTGGCAGTAACTGTAAAAATATCTTCGAGATACATCTGCAAAGGGTCATCGGCTTTTTCACCAATCTTAAAAGCTGGAGCGGTAGTGGTCGGCGTCAATATCACATCGACTTCCTGAAAAACTCTTTCAAAATCTTTTTTGATAAGCGTTCGAACTTTTTGCGCCCGAACATAGAAAGCTTCATAATATCCGGCTGACAAGGCATAGGTTCCCAACATTATTCTTCTTTTTGCTTCTGCTCCCAACCCGTAGCAGCGCGTATCCAAATATGTTTCCAAAAGTGTTTTGGGCAGGCCAAATTCATTTTCCGCTTGGTTGTCTTTCTCATCATCGGCGCGTAAGCCGTATTTCACCCCGTCAAACCTGGCAAGATTCGAGCTGACTTCCGAAGGCTGGATAATATAATAAGCAGGAAGGGCATATTTGTTATATGGCATATCAATATAGACAATTTCCGCTCCCAGTTTTTTATATTTCTCTACAACCGCTTCCATAACTTTTCTGACATCCTCCTTAAGTCCTTCCAAATATTCTTTTACCACTCCTATTTTCACTCCTTTTATCTTACCGTCCAAATAATCTTCAAATTTTTTGTCACTGCTGTGGGCAGAAGTTGCATCATGCCTGTCTTGTCCAGATATAGCGGAAAGGACGATAGCCGCATCTTCCACGCTATGCGTCAAAGTGCCGACCTGGTCGAAGCTCGATGCGGCAGCAATGAGACCATATCTCGAAACCCGGCCGTATGTCGGTTTCATGCCGACCACTCCGCAAAGCGATGCCGGTTGCCTGCATGAACCTCCTGTATCAGATCCAAGTGCCCAAGCAGCCATATCGGCGGCGATAGCCGCAGCCGAACCGCCGGAAGTGCCGCCAGGCACTCTTTCCAAATCATGCGGATTTTTGGTCGGTCCATAAGCGCTGTTTTCTGTGGAAGATCCCATGGCAAATTCATCCAAATTGGTTTTTCCTAAGATTACCGCTCCATTTTCTTTGAGTTTTTTTATCGCTGTCGCATCAAAAGGCGCGATATAGCTGTCCAAAATTTTTGACCCAGCGGTTGTTCTTATTCCTTTTGTGCATAGGACGTCTTTAATCGCTCCTGGAATACCCTCGAGTAATTCTATTTTTTCGCCGTTTTTAATTTTTTCATCCACTTTCTTGGCTTGTTCCATCGCTAAATCCTTAGTGAGAGTCAGATAAGCATTCAGATCTTTATCCTTTTTTTCAACCGCGTCAAAATACTTTTCAGTAAGTTCGACTGAAGTTATTTCTCCTTTTATTAATTTTTCATGCAGTTCTCTAATCATAAGCACTAGTAATAAGTTATATGTGACAAGTAACAAGCAATAAAACCTACCGCTTGTCCCTTGTCACTTGTCCCTTGTTACTTGTCCCTTGTCCCTTGTCCCTTGTCACTTGTCCCTTGTCACTTACAAGACACTTTTTACCTTATCATAACCACCTTTCTCCTCCGGAAATAATTTTTTTATCCCGGAAACATTTTCAAAATCACGATTTTTATCTTCTCGCGTAATATTTTCCAGCCCGGTTATATGCGCCATTGCTTCCGCCTTATCTATGTCCACCTCTTTTAACTGCTCGACAAAATCCAAAATGGATGACAAATCAGTCGAGAATTTCTCGATCTCTTTCTCATCCAACCCGATCCTGGCCAGTTCGGCTATGTGTTTTACTTCATCATTTCTAAGTAACATGTAATATGTGACAAGCGACAAGGTTATTTAGCTAATGATCTCATATATCCAAACAACAACCTTCCCACTTCGTCTCTTTTTCCTTTTAAATTAAAAAATTGATCTTTAGAAATATATTTTAACTGATAACTAAGATCTATATAATATTCAATTTCAGTCAATGATCCCCTGGAAATGTAACAAAAATTTAGCTTATCTTTTTTGGTATTTTTTCCATAACCTTCTGCAATGTTTGCTACCACTGATATAGCGCATCTTCTCATTTGAGAAACCAACCCGAACAACTCCTCTTTGGGAAACCTTTTTGTAATATCATAAACACCGATCACTAAATCATTAGCTTTTATATAAACATTCAATTTTTTATATCCGCAATATTCTGCCATGCTCCCCGTTACTTATTACTTGTCACTTGTCACTTGTCACTTGTCACTTAAAACTATTTTCTCAAATTCTTCTTCGTTAATTATTTTGACTTTCAATTCTTGGGCATTTTTATATTTCGAACCTGGATTTTCGCCAGCTACAACATAATCAGTTTTTTTACTGACCGAACCGGAAACGTCTCCACCGGCACTTCTAATCATATCTTTTGCCTCGTCTCTTGTCCAATTTTTAAGCTCTCCGGTAAGAACAAAAGTCTTTCCTTGAAGTTTTGTATCTTGTGTTTTGTTTCTTGTATTTTGTATTTCTATATTAACACCCAGCTCTTGCATTTTCTTGAGTAAGTTTAAGTTTTCCTCTTTGGAAAACCATTGAACCAAGCTTTCGGCCGACTTTTCCCCGATGCCCTTAATGCTGCGCCATTCCTCGGCCTTAATTTCGGGAAAAAAATTAATAATATTATCCAGTGTTGTTATTTTCCTCCTTGTCACTTTTTCCATGTTTCTTGTCACCAGTAGGGCCGTTCCTTCCCCTACAAATCTTATTCCTAACGCATACAAAAATTTGGGAAATTCTATGGTTTTGCTGTTTTTTATGGAACTTATCAGATTGTCCGCGGACTTTTCCGCAAAACGTTCGAGCGGCTCAAGATCGCCTTTTTTTAACTCAAAAATATCCGCGACGTTGGAGACAAGTCCTTCATTCATTAGCTGTTCCACAATTTTTTCGCCGAGCCCGTCTATGTTGAATCCTTTTTTCGAGACAAAATGAATCATATTCTCCAGTTCGATAGCAAAACACTTTTTGTTAAGGCAGTATGTGGCCGCCTCCCCTTTTCGCCTTGCCGCTTCCCCTCCGCAAATCGGACATACGCGCGGCATATGGAAATTTTTCTCTTTTCCGCTTCTCAGCTTTTCAAGAACTTCCACCACTTCCGGGATGACATCTCCCGCCTTATGAATGACTACCGTATCACCAATCTTTAAATCTAATCTTTTTATCTCATCTTCATTATGAAGCGTAGCGCGAGAAACTGTTGAACCGGCAACCAACACTGGCCGCAGATACGCCACGGGCGTCAGCGCGCCGGTGCGCCCCACTTGGACTTTTATATCTTCAACGACTGTCGTTACTTTTTCTGCCGGAAATTTATAAGCCACTCCCCAACGAGGTGATTTTCCGGTGTAACCCAAAGCTTCCTGAATAACGCGCGAGTTTATTTTTATCACTATTCCGTCAATTCCATATTCCTGGTTGTCTTTTTTCTTTGCCCATCCTTCATAAAATTCCTGAATTTCTTCTATTTTTCGGCATAGTTTATAATTTTTATTGACTTTAAATCCGAGGTTTTTTAATAACTCCAGTTCTTCCATCTGAGTTTCCGGCATTTTAACCTCACCCCCTAACCCCCTCTCCTTAATCAAGGAGAGGGTGGATTCCGCCTTGGCGGAAGCCGGGTGAGGTTTGGAAAAATTTATATAATCAATATCATAAATGAAACTATCCAGCTTCCTGGAAGCGGCGATTTTCGGATCAAGCTGGCGAATGGAACCGGCGGCCGCGTTTCGGGAATTGGCAAACAAAGGCTCTCCTTTTTTCTTTCTGGCTTCATTGATCCTCTCCAACTCCGATTTGCTCAACCAGCATTCGCCAACAGCCACCAGGTCAATCGGCGCGCTTAATTTTAATGGGATGCTTTGGATAGTTTTGAGATTTTCCGTCACATCTTCTCCGATAACTCCATCTCCGCGAGTCGCCCCCCGGACAAAAACACCATTTTCATAAATCAATATTATTTTTAGCCCGTCAATTTTAACTTCGCAACAATACTCAATATTTTGTTTTTTATTCTCACTTTCCTGTTCTTTTTTTATCATCCGTTCCACCTTTTCTTCCCACTTTTTCAATTCTTCAAAACTAAAAACATCGTCAAAAGACCATTGCCTGACTTGATGGCGGATTTTCTTAAACTTTTGCAACGGTCGCCCTCCTATTCTTTGCGTTGGAGAATCAGACAACTTAAAAGCCGGGAATTTTTCTTCCAACTTCCTGAGTTCTTCTGTAAGAGAATCATAAATTTCATCCGTCACGTCCGGCTTGTCAAGAACGTGATATTCATACCGCAATTTATTAATCTCCTCGCTAAGCTTTTTTATTCTATTTTTGGCTTGTTCAGCTGTTAAATTCATGTTTTGATTATATCAAAGAGAATGGGAAAAATAAAGAAAAAGAGCAATGTTAAAAACACTGCTCAAATATAAAAAAGTTGGTTTATCGTTATTTCACTTTCAACCTGCAACAAAAGACGTCGAATTTATTGTTCTTGTCATGCATTTGGATTCCTGCCATTACCCCCTTGAATTGTTCACCGTCTTTGCCACGCACCGCTCCGAATTCATCAAACCGGCAATTCACTCCTCCGCTATCCATAGACTTGCCTTCTACCCACTTGCAATCATCAAAAATAACGTCTCCTTCTTCTTCGGCCGCCACAGCAGTCTCCACTGCCCTTTGTTCTGTTTTGTCTTCATTGAACCCGGTTGATTTCAAGAGCGCGATTTCCGACAAGCCAAGATTGCGATCTCCGGAACAATTGATGACATCTCCGTTTTCTTTTTTTATTTCTGCCTGATAATTATCGCCTTTCAGTATTCCGCTATCGCATAAATCTCCCACATTTTCAATATCATTGTCATTCATAATCTTATTCAAAACCACTTCCAGTCCGGAATCGGCATTTTGAAAGGCTATACCGCTTTTGGATGATCCGACAGAAGCCTTTCTTTCTTTTAAGGATACCAAAGAAATACTGAGAGCGATGAATAAAACAACGCTTAAGATTATAAGGGACACAGCCAAAGCAGATGCTTTGTAATTTTTATTTTTCATATTTTTATTTTTAAAAAATTATTCAAAACTGATGGCTAACGGATTGCTTTGGCAACAAACAGCAAAAGCTTCGGCGCAAGCTTCTCCGGTATCATCTTGAGCGTTGCAATCAACGCGCCATTCATGATAGTTGTTATATGGCCGGCTGTAATTCATTGATCCGACAACACCCGAACCGGATCTTCCGCAAAAATTGGTTCCTGTTTCACACCGTCCTCCACCGGTAAGAACAAATTCCCCGGTATCACAAACAGCACTGGCTACAAGACCTCCGCTAGATTCAGATTCTTTAGTAATTCTCCTGCATTTTAAACTTCCCGCCGCCACGGCCGCTTCAATCGCCCGTCGGTTATTAGGATCGACTAATCCTGTGGATTTGATACTGGTAATATCGCCCACCTTGACAGTGTCATCGCTGTTACAAGGAACAATGTCTCCATCATCATTTTTTAAAACTACTTCGTATCTCTTATCAGTGCTGGGATCAAAAATTTTTCCAGTTTCAGTATCGCAATTAGGCAATTTATTGACTAATTCGTAGGAATTACTGGTAAGATAATTCAAAACCGTTTCCACCCCGGTTTCCGCCGCTTGGTAAGCCAGATTGGTTCTTCCGCCTCCGATGGATGCCTTTCTTTCCTTTATCGAGACCAGAGAGATGCTAAGAGCAATAACTAAAATCGCTCCCAAAATTATTAAAGATACAACCAAAATGGAGGCTTTGTGCTTTTTCATTTTTTTGTTTCCCCCTTCCCCTTGATGATGAGGGATAAATTAAACCCAAAATTAATTAGGAGCCAATTCTTCATAGTCACGATGAGACACGGTTGTTTGAAGCGTGACCGGCATATCTGCGCCAATAGACATTAATATCGTAGCCTTGCCAACAACTCGTGGATCGCCGTCAACACTGGCAGGTTCGCGATCAGTTTTTACTATCCTGAACTCTCCGGCTTGAATATTGGAGGAAACTAGCGTTTTCCAATTACTATATCCTGCATTTACCGGCCGGCAATCATATGGACAAGGCTCATTTTCCGATCCTGGAGGGGCTTCAATAGGAGCCGATGAACTCTTCAAATTTCCGTTTTGAAATTGGTAAATTAAACACTTGCCTTGGGAGTTATTATACATAAAAAGGGCGCTGCCGGTCGTTTCCTCGCCGGAAGAAACGTATCCGATGCCTACTCCGCAACTCATTCGGATGTTTTTAGCCATAAGTTCTATGGCTGTCCGTCCGTTTTCCAAATCACGTTGGACATTTCCTATTTTTTTTCTATTGGAAACGAAAGAGGCAAAGACAGAAACAACCGTCATCATTACCAAGGAAAAAATGAAAAGAGCGACAAGCATTTCCACAAGTGAAAATCCCCGCTTGCCGACAGGCGCAGTTCTTGTTTTTTTCTTATTGTTTTTTATTTTGTTTATATTTCTGAAATTAACCATTTTTTTATTATTAATCATTTCCTCCCCATTTGGTTAAGGTTATTTCCGCATAAGAGCATTTGTTTTTTGTTGTGCATCCATCAACACTACCGGGAAAATCATCCCTGTCCCAGACCACCATGCTGATAATTCTTCTGACGTTGGCTCCTCCCGATATTATGATTTTTCTGGAAAATCTCGTATCCGGAAGATTGCTGTTGTGGACATAATATCCGCTTGTATTTCGGGAAAGTTTGTAGTCCCCACTGCAACTTAGTGTGGAGTTATAAGCAATGGTGCAATTATTGGCCGCATCAATGCCATTAAAACTATCGTCCAATTGCCTTGCCCAATTGTTATCGCGTATGTTTCTGACAAGCTCTACTCCTTCTTGAGCCAAAAGAGAAGCCACTTGCTGGCTACGGCTACCAAGAGTTTCTTTTATGCTGGCTGTAAGAAGAGACATGACGGCTACCAATCCTACACTTACTATAAAAACAGAAAGTATGGCCTCCAGAAGAGAAAATCCTCGCTTGCCGGCAAATAATCCTTTTTTGTTTTTGATTTTTCCTATTTTCATTTTTTTAATCGCTTTCCTCTACCAGTCCGCCGGGATTAATGGTTATGGTTTTTTCAGTGCTTCCAATTCTCACCGTCATAGTTACCGCAGAGCCAAGAGCACCCCCGGCGCCGCTGTATGTTTCTCCATGGGGAACAGTAAAGTAGACTTGCCGGCCGGAAGAAAATCTTAAATAAACGCCGCTTTCCAGAGTTTGAATCTCTTCCGTCTTTGATTCCCCTTCTATGAACCTGCGATTCTTAGCAAGTTTGTTTAAATCATCACAGGAAGCACCGCCTGGCATATTATAGAATAATCTGTATCGTGTTATATTTTCTCCTTCGGAAGCAGGAATGAAATATATTCCGTAGCCGCAAGGAGTAACCATTTCCCCGTCCCATCTGGGCTGGGTTTTACCTTGAAGGGCATAACTATGCGCCAGCTTTATAGCGGAAGCCACTTCTCTTTGCGATGCTTTTACGCGCGCATTATTTTTTGTAGAATTAAAGTTAATTAAAACCAACGCCGACATTATGCCGACAATAGCGATAACAATCATCACCTCCAAAAGAGTAAATCCTCTGTTTTTATTTTTATCTTTTTTCATAATTTATTTAAAAAGCAACCAGACCAAAATACCAATTAACTATTGCCTGATAGAAAAAAATTGTTATCAATGTTCCCAAGGCCAAAAAAGGAGCAAAAGGAATTTGGCTTTTTATTTTCTTTTTCTTCATCCCTATTAGAATTATGCCACAAATCGCGCCAATAGCAAAGGCCAAAAAAAGAGCCAATAATATCTCCGGCCAGCCGGTTATCATTCCAAGAAAAATAACCAGATAGGCATCCCCCAGACCCATCCATTTTTCCCGCGAAAAAACCACCATCAGAAAAAAGAAGACGAATGACACAAAAGCCGCCAACACTCCGGAATAAATGGCGCTTTCCAACGGAACCGACCAGCTAAGGCTATACCAATCAAAAATGAGATTGAAAAAAACAGTCCAGGCAATTCCGGCCCAAAGAACAGTGGAGGGAATTTCCATATGTATAAAATCGTAAACCAAAACAACCATTAAAAAACTGACAATACCCAGATAATAGAAAGTCGGCATCCATGTGGCAGGATCAATGGCGGAAAAAAAATTAGCTCCCACCAGAGCAAACAGGATGCCGGTGGCAATTTCCACCATCGGATATTGCCATGATATTTTTTTTCCACATTCTCTGCACTGGAATTTGAGCATGATAAAACTGATAACCGGAATGTTATCATACCATTTTATTTTTTTCTTGCATTTTGGACAATACGATCGCCCCAGAATGTCTTCCGCCACGCCGATTCTGTAAACCACCACATTTAAAAAGCTTCCGAAAATAAGTCCTAACAAAAGAAATATGATACTAGTCATTTTTGATTTATTTTATGTCTTTATCATATCATAAAAAATAGTTTTTTGCTATTTGTAGAATCAGTTAACTTCTCTAAAAAAAATTTTAATATGAATAATTTCTATAATACAAATAAAAAATTCAAGCAAAGCAAAAACTGTAGCCATTGATATAATGAGATTTACAGGGATAATTTTATAAGGGCAATTCTTATTTTGGGGATTAAATTTTTGCCAATTCGGAAAGAAAGAAAAATATTTATTATAATAAGAAAAATCCTGGGAAACAAACGCCACAGGATAACCCAGTCTTACATTTTTCATCTGCTCCTTGTTATCAACTTGTCTAGGCACAAAAAGCGTTGCAAAAAGCAACGCCAAGTTGAATAAGAATATGATAAGATGCTTGATTCCCTGATTCATCCTAATAATTGATTTACTCCGTTGCCCTTCCTCGTTTACTAGTTTAAAAACTATACCTGCTTGCCAAATACATATCATTGGCAAGCATAAAAATTTTCAAATTAAACGTGCGTTAGCAACCAGCAGGAAATGTTACGCCTGACTCTGTTATGGATCCACCAGCGCTTTCACAAGCAGTTGCTGCTGCAGAAGATCCTAATTCTATTGAACTGACTGCTACCGTAAATTCTCCTGTTCCACTCGATCCGCAGGAATTTTCAGATATAGCTCCAGGAGTTACTTTATTGTTAGTACCCATAGTAGCTATATGCGTAGTAATTATAGCATCAGTTAAAAGATCAGTATCACAATCAATGACAAGAGCCGCGGCTAAAGAACTCACTTGCGATTTGTAGGTAGCAACATTAGCTTTTTCTCGTGCGCTAGTTAAACTTACCAGAACTATTGAAGCTAAAATTCCAATAATCGCGATAACAATCAAAAGTTCGATCAAAGTAAAGCCTTTTTTCTTTTTAGTTTTCTTTTTAGCCATAATATCACCTCCGTTCTAAATTAATTATTTTTATTCAAAAAATAATCTTCACAGAAAATTAACAGCCTGCGGGAAAAGTAACGCCGGTATTAGTAATATGGGTTCCTTCAGTTGCCGAAGGCGCTGTTTCACAAGCAGTCGCTGCTGCAGAAGTACCAATTTCAATAGATCTCAATCCTACATCAAAAACTCCAGTTCCAGTATTGGAACAATTAGCGGCAGTATTTCCAGCATAAATGACAATGCCTTGAACTTTTCTATTTGCTACAGGAGGTAGCATAGCATTAATATTATTAATTGCTAAAATTCTCGTATCACATTCAATGACAAGAGCCGCGGCTAAAGAACTCACTTGCGATTTGTAAGCCGCAATATTAGCTTTTTCTCGTGCGCTAGTTAAACTTACCAGAACTATTGAAGCTAAAATTCCAATAATCGCGATAACAATCAAAAGTTCGATCAAAGTAAAGCCTTTTTTCTTTTTAGTTTTCTTTTTAGCCATAATATCACCGCCTCTCTAGGTAAGAAGAAAGAAGTAAGAAGCAGAAAGCAGAAATTTTTCATTGCGCTTCCGACTCTTTTTTTCTATTCTTCATTTTAATATTATTTTCTTTAATAAGGTCATTTATCAATTTATAAATCACGACTATCCTTTCGCTTCTGCCTTTTTGTTCATTGCTCTTTGTCCTTTATTTATTGTTCATTGATCATTGTTCATTGTTCTTTGTCCCCTGTTCATTGTTCATTGATCATTGTTCTTTGTTCATTGCTCTTTGTTTATTTTATCTGTCCGGCAATGTTATAAATCGGCATCAGGATCGCAAAGGCCATAAATCCGACTGCTATTCCGATAATGACCATCAGCACCGGTTCAATAAGAGTGGAGAGATTTTTGGTCATCATCTCCGTTTCCTGATCATAAAATTTCGCCACATGATTAAGCACGGTGTCTATTTGCCCGGATTCTTCTCCGATTTTTATCATATGCGACACAACCGGCGGAATGAGCGGACTGCGTTTCAAAACATCGCTCATATTGCCGCCCACTTTCACTTCCTCGGCTGTCCGAAGGATAATGGCTTCATAGACAGTGTTGTTTATAACCGAACTGACAACGGTCAAGGCTCTGAGAATAGGAATGCCGCCGGTGAGAAGAACCGCCAGATTTTCAGCAAAACGGGTGATGTAGACATACCGAAAAATCACGCCCGCAATAGGCAGTCTGATTTTTATCTGATCCCACTCCTTTTTTCCTGCTTCGGTTTTTATATAATAAAGGATTCCGCCGAAAAACCCCAAAATAACAATCGCCACCGCCCACCAATACATAGACATAAAATCACCGACCGTTATAACTATCTGGGTATACCAAGGCACATCGGCGTTAAGCTCTTTAATGATAGCCGTCAGTTTGGGAATCAAAAAAGAAACGGCGATAAAACCAATGATGAAGAAAACCACCAAAACGATAGCCGGATACATCAGAGCGGAACGAACCCTGCTGGTTAAGGCGTTATTTTTTTCAATGTTATCCGCCACATATTCCACTGATTTTTTTAGATTTCCCGATGTTTCCCCGGCTTTTATTATGTTTATTGAAAGAGTTGAAAAAACATCGCCATGTTTGGCCAGGGCGTCAGAAAGAGCCAAGCCGTCATCAATGTCGTTTATGGCTTCTTTGAGAATTTTTTTAAAATAGAGATTGACTGTCTGTTCGCTGATGGCGGTAATCGAAGCTACAATGGGAACCCGGGCTTCAATCAGGATGGCCAGTTGCCTGAAAAAGATAGCCAGCTCCTTGGATGTTACCCGGTCATAATATTTTAAAATTATTTTTTTAAATGAGTCTCCCTCTTTTTCTTCCGCTATGCTGACCGGAAAGAGGCCGTTTTTTTGGAGAACGGAAAGAGCCGCCTCGTTGCTTGCCGCTTCGATTGTTCCTTCCCGTAAATTTCCCGTTTTATCTTTGGCTTTAAAAACAAATTTCATTTTATTTTTGTTAGTTTAAAATTTTACCCGATTTTGTATATTTTTATTTTAACACAAAACCAACTAATCAACCATTCTAAGAAACTTTTTTCATCTATATTTTTAACATCGACTGGAAATTCTTCGGATCTTTGGCATAAGCAGTTGCGCTATCGATGGAAACTATCCCCTGTTTGACAAGGCTGGCCAGCGATTTATCCATGCTGATCATGCCCTGATCGGAACTGGTTTCGATCACATTGTCAATCTGATAAGACTTGTTCTCTCGTATCAAATTTTCTACGGCATGATTTTTAAGCATTATCTCCACCGCCGGCACTCGTCCCCCGTCTATCCTGGAAATCAAACGCTGGGAAATGACCCCCAGAAGAACATTGGCCAACTGGCTCCTGACCTGATTTTGCTGATGAGCCGGAAAAACATCGATGATTCTGTCTATAGTTTGCGGACAATCATTGGTATGAAGAGTGGCAAAAATCAAATGTCCTGTTTCCGCCGCCGTAATGGCCGTGCTTATGGTATCGAGATCCCGCATTTCACCAACCAAAACCACATTGGCGTCCTCCCGGAAAACAGATTTGAGAGCGGCCTGAAAAGACTGGGAATCCTGATAAACTTCCCGCTGGTTTATAATGCACCTGTCCTGCTCATAAACATATTCTATCGGGTCTTCGATGGTAACGATGTGTTTTTCCTGGTTGTGGTTTATTTCATTAATCATCGCCGCCAGCGTGGTGGATTTTCCGTGTCCCACCGGACCGACTACCAAAAACAATCCTTGAGAAAACTTGGTAAAGTCATACAGCCCTTCCGGCATATTCAATTCTTGCAAAGTTTTTATTTCCCGCGGAATAAGACGAAAGGCAATGCTGATATACCCTTGTTGAAAAAAAGCGTTAACCCTGAAGCGCACCTTATCCTCAAAATTATAAGAAAAATCTGTTTGGCCCTCCGCATTAAGTTTTTTTTGCCCTTCTTCGCTCAAAATCACTCCGCAAATTTCCTTGGTAACGGCCGGCGTCAATATTTCGTCTTCCATAAAAGGAATCAGCTTGCCGTCAATCCTAAAGGTAGGATGGCGTCCGACAGTCAGATGAAGATCGGAAGCTCCCTGCTGGGCCACCAATCGCAACAGGTTTTTTATTTTTTGCTCGGCATGAATCATAAAATTATTTTATTTTAAGGCTATTTTTATTTTTTCCAAAACCTCTGATGGCGTGAAGTGGGATTTTATCAGATAATCCTTGGCTCCCAGCTTCAAGCCTTCCTGCACTTCTTCTTTCTGGCTCAAATTAGTCAAAAGAATGATCGGAATTTTTTTCCAATTTTTGTTATTTTTTATTTTTCTCAGAACTTCCAAGCCGTCCATATAGGGCATAATTATATCCAAAAGGATAAGCTCGGGCTTTTTATTCTCTTCCAGTTTCTTAATCGCCTCGATACCATTGCTGGCAGAAATAACTTCATACCCTTCCTGGGTTAACTTGGTCTGATAGATATCCATCACAAAAGAATCGTCTTCAACCACCATTATTCTTTGCGCCATACTTTTTTATTCCTTACCTTATTATTAAATTTGATTAAGCATCATTTTCTTCTGATAAAGTGATACTGCCTTCCGTCACTCGCTCCACCTCTTCGATGGTAGTAAGTCCTTTTACTATTTTTATAAGTCCGTCTTGCTTTATCGTCAGAACTCCCAAAGCATCTCTTTCTTTGGTTATCAATTCTTCATTCCCCCTTTTTTCAGTAATGATATTTTTTACATTTTCATTAACCGGAATCACTTCATAAATAGCCACTCGCCCTTTCAGCCCGGTGCCGTTGCACTTGTCACAGCCTTTTCCGTGATAAAAATCAATGCCCTTTTCCAAATCCAGCCCTTGTTTTTTTAATTCTTCCTTGGAAATACGGCTAATTTCTTCCATTACTTTTTTCTTGACCGAATCCGGAACTTCTTTTTTTTCCTTGCAGTCTTCACAAATTCTTCTCACCAGTCTTTGTGCCACTACCAACCTTAGAGATGAAGAGAGCAAAAACGGCTCAATGCCCATATCAATCAATCTCGGAATAGCGCCAATGGCCGTATTGGTATGGAGGGTGGAAAACATCAAATGCCCCGTAAGCGCGGCGTGAACAGCCAATTCCGCCGTCTCGGCATCTCTGATTTCTCCCACCATTATGACATTCGGATCCTGACGAAGAATGGTTCTCAGACCGGAAGCGAAAGTGTAACCTATTTCCGGTTTTATCTGGCTTTGGTTCAGCCCTTCAATATTATATTCAATCGGATCTTCCAGAGTTACGATATTTCTTTCCTCGCTGTTCAATATCTTCAAAAGAGCATAAAGCGTGGTTGATTTTCCACTACCGGTCGGCCCGGTTATCAAAATCATCCCGTAAGTTTCCCTGATAGCCAGCTTCATATTCTCCAGGGCTTCTCCGACCAGTCCCAAAGATTCTATATTAGCCACGCCGCCTTCCTTGTCTAAAATTCTCATCACCACCTTCTCCCCGTCTATGACCGGCAAAGTGGAAACGCGAAAATCTATATCCTTGCCTTCATTGTTAAGCCGAAAACGTCCATCCTGCGGCTTCCTTTTTTCATCAATCTTCAGATTGGCCAGAATTTTAATTCTTGAAATTACCGCCGGACCAATTTCTTTGGGCAAAACAAGGCTGACATGCAAAATTCCATCCACTCTGAAACGCACCCTGTAATCCCCTTCCATCGGTTCGATATGGATATCGCTGGCTTTTCCTTCAATGGCATGGCTGATTACTACCTGAACCAATTTGGCCAGCGGGGCATCTTTTAATATTTCTTTTTCTGAAGTTTTTTTTATCCCTGTTATTTCCAAGTCATCAACATTTCCCTGTTTAAAAGACGTAACCGCCTTTTTTATCATTTCGCTCGGACCGCTATAAAAATTCAGAATGTCTTCAAAAATCCCTTCAGAGGTTTGATAAATATCCAATTCAATTTCTTCCTTTTCCGCCACAAAACGCAAGGCGTTGAGAGCGTTTATATCCTGCGGATCTACTGCCGCAATTTTCACCAAATTCCCTTTTTTTTCAAAAGCGGCAATCTTATATTTCCTGGCTACTTCTTCCGGGATAAGATTAATGACGTCGTTTTTGACTTTAGCCGGCAATTCGTTCAGGACGGCAATGGAAATTTTTTTTTCCTTATTTTTTTCTGTTGCCGCTCCAGATTCCTTTTTCAGAGAAACAGAAAAATCATCCGCAATGGATTTTCCACTAATAGCGGGATCGTCTTTCTGCTTATTGGTATTTTGGCTGTCGTTATTCATCATTAATTAGGGAGAAAATGGATCAACTCGACCGGCTTGCTCGGCTTCCATTTTCAACATGCTGATATTTTTCTTGTTTTTTATATCATCAACAATTTGCAATCCGCTGAAGTTGCCATTGGCAAAGACCGGATCTTCCATATCCGCCGGTTTATTTGATTTTTTGTAAAAATTAAAACTAAGAACGGCGTCCAATTGTAAGCCAGAAACCGTATCTCCTTCTTTTTCAGAAGCATATTTTTTTATCTCTATCGTATCAAAACGTTTAAAGCGATGAAAACGATGAACTTTGTCCAAAAAGTTTTTTATCTTATCATAATTCCCCACCATAGAAACCTCGACATCAAAAAGGGTGGCTTCCGGTTTCTTTATTGCCGGCACTTCAAGACCGGAAGCTTCCAGCTCTTCGTCCGTCATCTCCGTATCAACGGCTTTGGCTTTAGGCTGGACAACGGAAATATTCTTGACAGACAACCCTTCTTCTCCGGCAATAAAATTGACATTGTCGATTATTTGTTCCTCTTTTATAGTTTCCGGAATGTAGGAAACAATTTCTTCTTTTTTATCAGTAATGGAAGAAAGTTGAGCGGAAAGCTTCTTTACATTCTCAATCTTATTCTCCACATTGGTCAGTTTTTCCTCTTCCGCTTTCAGCTCCGCCCTTTTTTCCTTGAAGCCATCCGCCCCGTTGGTATAGGCCGGATAAACCATCCAGATGGCGACTATTATAATGCCTACGATAAGTAGCGGGGGAAGTAATATTTTTAATTTCATATTTATTTTTGCTAATACGGGTAAATTTTTAAAACTCTACCCTGCATTAGAAGTTACTTATTTAAAGAAAGAATTATTTTAAAACTAATTTTTCCCTTTTCTTTGTCCAATGTGGTTTCACCGGAAGTAACATTGGGAAAATATTCATTGCTTTTAAAATTGACTATCTGCTTGGCTACCTTGTTGTAGTTGTCTCCCATGCAATTCAGAGTTATGGCATTGCCCTTTTGATCATATTCGTAAGAATCAAGGAAGACTCCGGAAATTATTGATTTTTCAATCTGGGCCAAATCCTCAACCATGTTTTTTTCCTGTTTCAAAGATTCTTTGGAAATGGTTATTCTGTTATTAAAATCCAAAACGGTTTTGGTGGATTCTCCGGAAACCATCTCCTGATATTTTGACTCATATTGGGCCTTGACATTGCTAATTTTGCCCGTCAAGGTTTTGTTATAAAAAACCAGCCCGGCATAAAGCAGCATTATCAGGACAAACACCAGAGTTATTATCGCCAAGCCGCCCTCGGCTATTTTGCTTTTTTGCTTTTCCGGCTCCGTAACCAAATTTATATTTGCCATATTTTTGTTTTTACGAACCACCTTATTCAGCAGTTCTAAATTTATTTAATTTTTTATTTTTTATTATTTAAAAAGTTATCCGCCCCCTGAAGAGCCAGCCCCGCAGAAACGGCAAATTTCGCCTGAATATTTTTTATTATCGGCTCCAGTTTTTTGTCATAATTGATCCTGCCGAAAGGATTGCCCATTAATGTTTTGATTCCCAAAGAATTGGTAAAATAATTCTCCAAGCCATACAAATTAGCCGAACCGCCGGAAAGAATTATTCCGTCCATTCGCACATTTTCCTGATTTTTGTAACAGGAGCTGATCATCCGCCTAACTTCCCCGGAAATCATTTCCAAAACAGAAAAGTTGATATAAGAGTCTTTGGCAAAAAAATCTTTTCCTGAAATTTTCATTTTCTCCGCCCTTTCAAAGTCTATTCCCATGCTTTTGGCTATCATTTTTGTCATATCTCTTCCGCCAGCATCAATATTCCTGTTGGACCTGATGATTCCCTTGTCCACCAAAACCATATTGCACACTCTCGAGCCTATGTCAATAATAACGAATCGACCCGGATCATTGCCGACAAGCGAACGGACAAGGGAAAAACTTTCCAACTCAATAGACTTTATTTTCATTCCCGCCCCGTAAACCACTTTTTCATACCGCATGACCCTGGCTTTTGAAGCCGCTACCAAAAGAACCTGAACGTTGCCCCTATTCATTCTTTTTGTTTCTTCCAAACCTGCTTCCGCTCCTTCTTTTTTTTCATTTCCATTTTCCGTTTTTCCAATAATATCCCAGCTGAGAACCACTTCATCGAGCGAAGTGGGAATATATTTGTGCGCTTCAAATTTTATCGCCTGCTCCATATCGCCCTCGTTCATCTGGGGAAATTCTATAAAAGTAATGAGACCGCCAAAAGCCGGGACGGAAATATAAATATTACCACTGTCCATTTTCGACTCCTTCATCAGCCTTTGCAAATATTGGGGAAATGCTGTTTCGAAATAGGAGGAGCCGATATCATCACGCCCGGAAAATTCAGGAATGGCCGCCCAGGCATAATTGGAAAGAACAGGTTTTCCACCGGAAACTTTTATCTCCATTGCCTTAATAGCGGAAGTGCCAATGTCAATTCCAACAAACGTGTTTTTACCAAAATTCAGTCCAAACATTTTATCTTTGTATTGATTTTTCTTAAAAAAATATTATCGCAAAATAATTATAACACATTTTTGAATTATAAACTATGCAACGTGTCCTAAAAAGTTATCCACACCCGAAAAAACACTTTTTTTACCCTTATTTGACATTGATCCTTTTTAAAAATAGACTAAGTAATAAGTAAACTGACTAGCTATATTTTTATGACAAATTCTTTTGATTTCTTAGCTCAAAAAAAAGCCGGCCAAAAATTGACGGCTCATGCCAAAAATACTCTTCTTCGCGCCCAATATGTGGCTCAGAAGCAAAATTCCCTAAAAGTAGAAAATATTCATGTTTTTTATTCTGTTTTTTTGGAAAAAGGCAGTCTGGGATCCACCATTTTGAAAGATATGGGCATAAAAAAGGAAAATTTCAAAAAAATACTGGCACCAAACAAAAAAAACAGCAAAAAATCCGGCAGAAGAGAAAAATTTTTTCTTTCTCCGGAAACTAAAAATGTGCTGGTTAAGGCTTTTTCTATCGCTAAAAATCTCAATTATTCTTATGTAGGAACGGAACATCTGACTTATGCCCTGTTAAACAATCCTGACGGAAAAATAAAAAAAATCATCTCTTCCGTTCCAAAGATAACCAGAAAAAACCGCCAAAATTTTAAAAAACCTTCCATTAAAAAAATCCCTTCAGAGGACATTATTTTTTCTGATCCCAAAGAGCTTCTTTCCGGACTCAAAGATATGCTGTCTGGATTTCCGGATATGCCGATGTTTCCTGAAATAAGCACCGGAGTAAAAAATATCAATTCTCCCGATTTAGAGAAAACTCCCTATTTGAATAAATTTTGCCTGAATCTCAATGAAGAAATATCGTCCAAAAATGAATCGATTATAGGCAGAGACAAGGAAGTAGCCAGAATTATAAATATTTTGGGGAGAAAAAACAAAAACAATCCTCTCCTTATCGGCCAGCCGGGAGTAGGAAAAACAGCCATCGTGGGCAAACTCGCCCAACTTATAAATAATGATCTGGTTCCTCCTTTCCTTTTCGGCAAAAAAATAATGAATCTGGATGTCGCCGCCCTTATTGCCGGAACGAGCTTCCGGGGAGAATTTGAAATGAGATTAAAGGAAATAATAAAAGAAGTTTCCCAAAATAAGGACATCATTCTTTTTATCGATGAAATCCATAATATTGTCGGAGCGGGAAACATCGCCGGAAGCCTGGACCTGGCCAACATCATAAAGCCGGCACTTTCCCGAGGAGAGGTGCGGCTTATCGGGGCCACTACTTTGAAAGAATACAAACAGCACATAGAAAAAGATGCCGCCTTGGATCGAAGATTCCAATTGGTTCATATCAAAGAGCCGGGGAAAGAAGAAACTAAAAAAATCCTGTTAGGAATTAAAAATGACTACGAAGTTTTCCACAATATCTCCATAACTGACGAGGCTGTCGGACTGGCCGTCGATCTCAGCTGCCGCTATATCCAGGAAAGATTTTTACCTGACAAGGCCATCGACATTATCGATGAAGCCGCTTCCCAATTGCGGTCAAAGCAGGGAATTTCCGATATGAACAGAAAAATACGATTATTAGAAAGGCAGAAACAGGAAATAATGAAAGAAAAAGAATTGCATATCACCAAAGAAAAATATGAAAACGCCATCGGCCTCAAAGATCTGGAAAAAGAAATGGAGGCAAAAATCACTTTTCTCAAAAACAACCAGGAAAAGCAGGAAAAAGAAAAAAGCGTCATCATTCAAAAAGAAGATATTATGGAAACGGTCGCTAAAATTTCCGGCATTCCGATGGAAAAAATAGCCCGGGCAAAAAACCAAAAAATAAAGAAGATTTCCAAAGTTCTGAATGAAAAAATAATCGGACAAAAAGAGGCGGTGGAAAAAATATCCAGCGTTCTTACCAGATCGCAATTCGGCATTTCCAGCCCTGACCGGCCGCTGGGTTCATTTCTTTTTCTCGGACCCACTGGAGTGGGAAAAACCCTGACTGCCAAAGTTTTGGCCAAAGAATTTTTTGAAAACGAAAAAAACTTGGTTCGGATTGATATGAGCGAATTTATGGAGCGCCATAACGTTTCCGGCCTTATCGGTTCGCCGGCCGGATACGTCGGTTATGGCGAAGGCGGAAGACTGACGGAAAAAATTCGCCGCCAGCCATATTCCGTGGTTCTTTTTGATGAGATAGAAAAAGCCCACAGTGATATTTTTAATATTCTTTTGCAAATTTTAGAAGAAGGAATACTGACTGATGCCCAAGGATTGGAGGTAAATTTCAAAAATACCATTATTATCCTCACTACCAATATCGGCACCAGGGAATTTAATGAAATTTCTTCGTCTCCTTTGGGATTTTCTGATAAAAAAACATCCTCCAAAGGAAAAACAATTGCCCTGACCAAAGAATCGGCCCTAAAGGAGCTGGAAGAAAAAATCCGTCCGGAGCTCTTGAACCGCCTGGATCATATTTTGGTATTCAGTCCGCTCTCCCCTTCGGCGATGGAAAAAATAGCCCGGACAGAAACGGAAAATCTTAGACGCAGGCTTCAAAAACAGAATTTAACTTTGGAAATTAGAAAGGGCGTTTTTAAAATTATCGCCAAGAAAGCTTCGGCCAAAAATCAGGGAGCCAGACTTATCAGAAAAAATATTCAGGAAATGATCGAGGATAAAATAGCCAAAATGATAATGAAAGACGAAGTGAAGAAGAATAAAATCGTTATTGCCGCAAAAGATAATAAAATTATCCTAAAATAATTTTAATCTTATCGAATTTTTAATTGCAAAACCTGTTAAAAAGTTAATTCTGGACACGCTCTTCCCCGTTTCCTGTCTTTTTTGCAGGAAAGGTTCGGAGTGGTTATGTCCGGAATGCAATGAAAAAATAGTTCTTCTCGATTTTCAGGTCTGCCCTTATTGTGAAAAAGAAATAACCGACAGCGGCCGCCTTTGCCAAAAATGCCGCCAATTATTTTTAGCCAAAAGCATTATCATTCCCATTGACGCCCTGATATGCGCCACCAAATATAAGGAAAACAATATTTCCCGCTTGGTTTATGCTTATAAATATAATTTCATCAGCGAGCTTTCCCAGACATTGGGAAAAATTCTTGTCTCAGCTATCCTCAAAAATAACCTGCCTCTTCCCGATGCCATCATCCCCGTCCCCCTTCATAAAAGGCGATTGCGCTGGCGGGGGTTCAATCAGGCGGAACTTTTATCCCGTTTCATCAGCCAGAACCTTGCACCAGGCTTTTCTATTCCCGTTTTTTCCGATGTTTTGGAAAGAAAAAAACATACTTCGCCTCAGATGAAAATAAAAAACTATCAGGAACGCAAGAAAAATATCAAAAATATGTTCCGTTTTAATGAGAAAAATACGGAAAAAAATATTTTGAAAGATAAAAAAGTGCTTCTGGTGGATGATATTTCTACCACCGGCGCCACTATGTTTGAGTGCGGAAAAGTTTTAAAATTCCACGGCGCTTCATCGGTATTGAGCGTGGTGATAGCCAGACAAGAAATGGACAGTTGATGGCACTTGCAAAATAGGATAAATCGTGCTATAATATTAAGTTAGTATCAGTTCCTTATTATTAACCTTTTTTTCCCTAAAAGGAGGGAAAAATGGCCAACTTAGAAGGATTGACCGCAAGAACAAAAGAAATTTTAGGAGAAGCGGGCAGGCCCCATAAAGAAGCCGAATTTTACACAGCTTTCTGCGCCGCCGCCAGAGAGGTAAATTTGGAAAATGACAGTTACAAACCTTATAGCCGCGCGGTAAAAAAAGCGCTGCAAAATGAAGGATTTGTTGTGGAAAAAACCAAGCCGGTTTTTTCTCGGAAACTTCTCCGATCTCTCATAGCTCAATCAAGAGCTCACGAGAGAAAACATCTTCCTTATACCGAAGACTAGGGAACCCATCAGGGTTCCCGTTTTTTGTCTTTTGAAACTGATTTTATATTTAAAATTATTGTTCGATCTGTAACTAAAAAAATCTATTTTTTAGCTTTTATCAAAGTCTTTACCAGTCAGGATACCGGCAATTTCTGTCTGCCTGCCCGTCAGCCGGCAGGAATTCAAAAAAATCGCTCGCCTCAGAATGTCGGGGCACTGGGAATCGAACCCAGTCTACGCCCACCCCATGGGTGCGTACTACCGGTATACTATGCCCCGGTAAAATTTATTTTCCCTGGTTTATTATAACAACAAAATTATTTTTTTGAAAAGAAAAAGAGGAACCCCTTTGGGGGTTCCCGTATTTAGTTCGAAAGAGATTGCTCTTCCTTGTTTATTTTTTCTTCCAGATACGCCAGCAGGCCGGAGATCGAATCGCCTCTTATTCTCTCTCCTATTGAAAATTCATCCTTATACGACAAAATGCAGCTCCAATTGATGTCTTCAATGAGAATGTCGTAAATCTTCCACTTTCCATCTTTCAGAATAAGCCGGTAGTTCACGCTTACGCCATCATCCTTCATCCGGCTGCCTATGACATTTGTATAAACCACCGCTACATTGTCTTTTGTTTCTTCCTTGATTATTCGTATTTTTTCATCCTGAAAATCGAATATCTTTTTGACAAAATCGTTGGTTTTGGAAAAAGCCTTAGGGAATAAATCTAGAAAACGGGAGCGTTCTTTTTCCCCTATCCGCTTAAAAACCGGACCCAAAGATCTCCTTCCCATTTCCACCAAGTCGAAATATTGGTCGACTAGCCATCCCAATTCCGCTTTCTTTTCCTTTTGGGAAATGTTCTTTTCCATGACTGAAATAAATTCGCTTGATGCCGCCGCCACTACTTCTTTTGGACCTTGAACAGCGCTTTGCGCAACCACATTTGAAGGAACTGTCAAAAAAACAAGCGCGATGAAAGACAGAAAAATAAAAAATCCCGATTTCATTAGCTACCCTCCTCCTTTGGTTTATAACGGGATAAATTAACTTGACGCCTCAAAACGCTTTCCTGTTAATTTAAGATGAAAAAAAGATTTTGTCAAGACAGCCAATAAATTAAAACGCGCTCAAAAAAAGACGCGTTTATGGCACACAAAAAAATTTTACAAAAATAAACTACTTCTTCCGGAGCGCTTTTTTCTTGATCAAGGCAGGTTTTTTGTTTTTTCTTTTTTTTCTGTTTCTTGTTAGAAGATCAAGCAAAAACGCGGCAATGAAAAAAACCAAGGTTTTATCGACAATTTCCACCCCCATATGCTCAAAAAGTCCGGCTGCCACGATATTACCGCCGAAAAGATTATAACATTTTTCCCAAATCACCGCCGTTGGCTCAAAAGTAGGCAGTCCGTCAAAAAAAGCAAAGCTGATGAGAAGAGTAAGCATGCCGTTAAAAAATCCGGTAATAAGCCCTGAAACTAAAACCATTTTTGGTTTTTTAATATCCATCCATCCCCTTTCCCAGAAAACCCAGGTCATTATCGCTATAAGAATGCTGGATAGCGCCCAGATAATGGAAACCGGACCTCCGGTTACAGAAGACAAAACCACGTTATACAGGACACCTCCGATAATTCCGACCGGAAGACCGCCAAGAAGCGTTCCTAAGGCCGTCGCCCAAGTATCAAGAAAAAGCGGGATTTTAAAATGAAGAACTAAAAAATAAGTAAGCAGGTTTAAAAAAGCGATAGAAAAAATCAGAAAAATTTTCCATGGATAAAAAAGGCCGACACTTATATCTTTTTTATTTTTTTTCATATTTTTATTTTTACTTTTTTTCATTTGTTTTATTATAACACAAAATCGCCAAATAAGAAACTTTTGGCGATTTTTTTATAAAAATATTTTATCTAATTGGCCCCAAAAAAAATTTGAACATAGACTTCGGTTGTTTTTTCAAATTCCCTCTAAAATAATTCTTAAATAAAAATTATTTTAGAGAGCACGAAGTTTTTTGATTGCGAAATTTTTTCACGTTGCTTGATTCTATTACTAGGCTCAAGCATAAGCCTTTGAGGTGAATTAACGGAAGGAACAAACATATGAGCGGAGAGCGATTTTGAACGACTCAACTGTAGCGAGAATGCGAGGATCTTTTTCCGAGAGAGTTTCAGCATGAGCGAGGATGCGCCTTTCGGCAGAGCGAGAGCGAGCTTCTAGCCAGATGTTGTGACAGCAACCATTAACCAGATCGAGCTTGAGATCACGAGCGGCAACAGCAACAACTTCGAGTAGATTACGGGGAGTTTTTGAATCGTTGTAGCTGGTCTTTTGGAACGGATTACCTTTGAATCTCATGGCTTGCCTCCTGTTAGTAAATTTGTTTTTCCGATATGTCCAATAACCCACCCTATTCACTTCATCCCGTACTTTAAGGGTGCAAGTCACCTCGTAAATGTCTTTAGGTTCCATAAAACCCTCGGATTCTTCAATGTGCGTTATGAAAACTTGTTCCTCGCCAGTATTCATGAACTTTTCTTCCATTTCCTAAATCAGTTGTCCTTGACCGGAATTATGAAGCAATCCGTGACGCAACCCATTGTCTTTTACCGTATACATGCTTCTCTCCTTTTACGTTTTCGTTGTTAATTGATGAAATATTTTCCCTCTAAAAAATAATATTAATCATTTTTATTTTGATATTATCTTTTAGAGAGCGCGAAGTTTTTATTGTGCCCTCCACTTTCTTCACCGCACCTTATTCTTTCTCCTTTCTTTGGCGTGGTCGTATCCGTTCTGGCTATGTGCTCCGCCGCGGTGGCGAAGCACTTCCTGCGCCTCACGCGGGAGGCGGGGCTTGAGAACTTTTTTCTTTTTCATTCCTTTCTCCTTCTGTTAAGATTTTTGCCAAACGCACGAGTGCCGACTGCATAAGTTCCTCGGCACCGCGGCCACTCTCTGCAACTACAACAATTCCTCTAATTACCAGCAATGAACTCTTTTTTTCTTCCATTTCTTTTTCCTTATTTTTGGGTTCTTCGTTTTGTTCACAATGATTCATCGGAATATCACCACCTTCATAAACTGGCATGTGTGCCTCTTTTTTTGATCTCTCACCACGGGTATGCGTGGAAACCACTGCCATATCCCACTGCTCCTATAAAAATATTCTTCTCAAAGAATATTTTTATAGGAGAGCGAAGTTTTTACACTCTCCGTCTTGGTCCGTTTCAGGATTAGAGCGGCTCAAAAACCACTTTTATCTCCTTAATCCGGAACCACCCGGTGTGCTGGAACGTTACCTTAGTATTGTCCACCGGGTCGACAATACGGGCGTTCTTGCAGAATATTACAGGCTTCACTCCAGACAGTTGCAAGAATTCCTGCTGGAGAGGCAGCGGGGCGACAATGGCGATAACATCGGCTGCTTCGATGTCTGCCTTGATCTCAGAGGCGTGATTGATGGTTTGGTTGATCTGATTTACTTCAACCTCCCCAAAAATCCGCTTGAGATCGGCCAACTGCTCCGGAGACAACTCATGCCTTGAAAACCACAACACTTTTTTCATTTTTTCCTCCTCTATATGCTTGGATTCCAGCCACGGTGTTCTTTCTCCATAACGTTCGATAATTGGCATGTCTCACTCCCTTTAAATTGTTTTGGAATGAAAAACCCCGCAAATCATTTGCGAAGTTTTTTCCCTCTAAAAAATTACTTAGAAAAATAATCTTTTAGAGAGTGCGAAGTTTTTATCACTCTCATTTTTCCTGTCCGCTAAAACTTGATTGTACGCGGGAGACAGGCATCTCGCGCCCCGGTGCTTCCCCGGAGTATTACGCCCATTTTATATTCTGCTATGGGATAAGCAGTGGCCTTACTGGACGAAGCGTTGGAAAAAATTCTCAGCCTCATCTTCACGACCCTCATTGAGAAGGCGGAAGATAACGGCCTGCGGATTTCTCCGAGCCTCTTCTTCCAGCGACCGCACCGGACGTTGAGGTGCAAGACCTCTTGTCCAAGAGTAAGTACGATACTGGCCGGAAATACGAATGATTTGATCTGCCATAACCCCTCCACGGCAGTCTGATTGTTTTAGTTTTTATTTCCCTTAAAAAATTTCTTTTCAAATAAAAATTTTTTAAGGGAAGCGAAGTTTATAATCGCTGATTTAGACCAGTTCTCCCCTTCTCTGATCCTTGCTGAAAAGATAAGTAGGTTCCCAGGAAACCCGAAATCTTTCCGGCCACGAAATAATTCCGTGTTCCACGACGTTTCAGCTACGCCGTAGGCTAGTTTTTTACTCTGAAGAAACTAGCAAAACTACTGCGAGAATAATTTGCTTCCCTCTTGGACTCCACAAGATCATCTCGATGAGATTTTAAACAAAATAAAAACTTCGCAGGTAAAAATTTTGTCCCACCCCGCACCATTTCTAATTAAATTATTTCTTCAAAAATAATCGACGTAGAAATGGTGCAGAGGTAAATCTTGCAGAGTGCAAGAGGAAAACAAATCCCCTCTAAGACATCTCGACTCACATTAGTAAATAAAGATGTCTTAGAGAGTTGCGAAGTTTTTTAATCTACCAGCCCTCATTCCAGCTGGTAGCTGTGCGACCGGACAATGATATTCATCCGGGAAGGAGTTATCAGCAAAGACGGCGGGATGTAGTAAACCATCCATGATCACAACGGCCCCGATTGATATAAGCTAACTCATCGGACCATTCAACTCCCCCGTCTTGGTCATAACAGACCGTATGAAGAAAATCCATATGATTTTCTCCATTGCAGCCTTTTGACCGCAAAACCACGCCGCCATCGAGGGTGGTTCCTTCTTCGACGGTTTCGAAAATTATATAGCAGCAGTCGCGCATGGTATGCCTCCTATAATAAAGCGAAAGGACAATCGGAAAAACCCAATGTTTTTCCCTCTAAAAATTTATAACTATTTACAAACTTTTAGAGAGTAGCGAAGTTTTCTAATCTACCAGCCTCCATTGCAGCTAGTAGATCATCGTCCCAGTCAAATTCATCGGATTCATCCTGGGAAAAAGGGAAAGTGTATTTGAGAATGATTTGACAATCGCACTGGCCGACTTCTATTTCTAAAAGTTGCCTGGCAAATGCGACCTCACCATTCTCCTCGAAGAAAAGCTCAATCAGAAAGTCCACATGGAACTCTCCGTTGCAGCTTTTCCAGCGTTCGACCCTGCCTCCATTCGGGATTACTCCCTCCTGGATTACTTGAAAGATCTTGTGTTTCTTGATCATTGTAACCTCCCTAAGCAAGAGTGATTTGATTGAAAAAACCCAATGTTTTTCCCTCTAAAAATTTAGAACTATTTACAAATCGGGTAAAAGTTGAATGTGATATAACTCCCTCACTTCTCCCAACAAAGCTAATTTGCGAAGAAAAGTGAGGGTAAGTTGTCAAAGGGCCTGATATTCACCGTATTTTTTATCTTATCAAACAGATAAGTGATTCATCTTTATTTCTGGTTCAAAATATATTACTTATAACCAGCGCCAGACGAATCTATCTTTTAGCTTGACTTTGGGAGTATAGCAAACGACTGAAATTTTGTCAAGTCTTTTCTACATTATTTTTTGTCATTGTTGTTTTATACACTATTTAAGCCTTATTTTAGGCTTATAATTTAGCAGACTTATGCCTATTATTTTTTATCCGTGTTTTTTCAAGCTTTTGAAAACATAAAAAATAGATAAAAAAAGAGGCGCTCGTGTCGTCCTCTTTGGGAAGATCAGCGAGCGCCTTGTCATATTACGCCGCGGGTTTCAAGCGTTTTCCCGCGGTTGCAGGGTGTCAAAGTGTTCTCCCTGCCTTCTTGAATAAACAGTACAACTCCCTTGCCTTTTGCGGACGCTGGCGATCATAACAATAAATCGCTCATTTTAGCCATTCTTAACCTAAATCCGATAAAATCGCCGCATCTACACAATCCTTTCTGTTAATGAAGCTTTTTCAGCTAGAATCCGCCCACTGTATTTTACCTCCTTTCTGCTATAATAAACCAACTGCAGGAAGTATAGCACCTATTTCTGATTTTGTCAATCTATATCTACGAAACTCCAATTATATCAAAAAATGCCCTTATTATAGGCATTTCACTCTTCAATAAATGTAGAAGAAACTCTAATCATTTTTCCCAAAGTCGGTTAAATATTGCCACCATAGATTCAGCAATCTGTTTATCTTCTATAATAACTCCGCCTGGTTTTTCCTCATTTAATGACCTAAAAGCAACTTTATTATCAAAAATCGTTATATCTATAGAAAAAGGAAATTCTTCATGAGGAATGTGCTTCATTTCGCGAAGAGATATTTTGTCATCCTCATGGTTAAGCGGGGGCACATTTATTGTCGTATAAATAACTTTTGATTGTATTCCTTTGGATATTCTTTTTGGTGAATAATATTTAAATGTTTCGGGAAACAAATTAGCAACTGTATCAAGGCATGTAATCCCATATATATTTTTTGTTTTCACCTTAAGACATTCCTCCTGAATAGCAAGTATGCCTTCTCTGCCTTCATAATACTTCACTTTAGGCTTATTATCCGCCGATCCATACATCGAACGCAGCTCCGGTAGATATTTGGAAAATTCCTTTTCCTTAAGCTTTAGTTCTTCTCCTTGGATTTTTATGAGACTAGAAAGCCGCTCCGGCGATTCGGCCGTGAAATAGGTTTTTTTGCCTTGATCAAATGAGCTCATTAGACCCTTATTCATTAAAGACCGGATGATATCATAAGCCGTTCCACGATTAACTTTCGCCTGCTCGGCAATCTCCTGAACCGGCGATTTGCCAAGCTGAAGCGAAGCTAGGTATATTCTCGCCTCTTTATCCGACAATCCCAATTTTTGCAGTTCTTGTTCCAGCATAAATTCCTTCTTTATTCGTATTTTAGCACAGTCGGCCGGAAAAGTAAATCGTCGGTGATAGAAATTTATAAAAATATTTTAGATAATGATTATATTAATTTTACTAATTATCGCAATCAAAAGTTAATTTTTGCCCGACTAACAGTTTTGATCCGATATTCGGATAATTATTTTTATTTTTCTCAATGATCAACAAGTAAGCTGTGGGATCGCCGTATATTTTTTTAGCAATACTCCATAAGGCATCGCCGGGCTCTACGACATACGAGCAAGCGTTAGGTGCGGTTTCGTTCTTGGCTTGATTTTCTTTCTGAGATGACAAGACTGTTCGGGCAATCACTGTCCTTGGCAATGTTTTTATAGAATGAACCCGACTGGAATCCTCATTATTTTCACTATCCTTGGCTTTTATCTTAAAGTAGTATTGAGTGTTAGGAAGAAGATTTTTTATGGTCATTTTGTGATTTTTTTCCTTATCATTATCTTTTTTATTTTTTCTAATATTTTTATTTATCCCATATTTTACGATTGATTTAGTATTATTGTCAGTTTTCCATTTGAGAGTAACTGAGTTTTCAGTGGATGTCAGTTTAACGGAATGAACATTAAGATCGTTTTCTTCTTCTTCCTCCTCCTCACTAACACAATTTTCGTAAGCGCCAACATCAGGAAGACCGCAAATTGGATTGCCCGCATAATCAGCAGTAAGAGAAACATCTATTCCGGCATTGATAGCAGGAGAAGTAGATTGAAGATTATAGTCGGAAGAAGAAACAAAAAGCGGATCTCCCCATATTGCCGAAGCCTCTGCGGATTGCCAATTCGCAAAAGTGCTATAATTTGAACCTCCATATTGCCAAGACGTGGCTATTAATGCCTCGGGAGAATAATAGAGATTATTTGAAAATGTTGCGGTTTGATTCGCATCAGTAAATAAAAACTTAGGACTTGTCGATGAGTCATAGCAAATATTGTTTTTATATTCCACTCCTGTGCTATGGGTTACTCCATTGTCCTGCATTCCCATACAAACTCCGTTATATCCCGTCCTGGCATAGACCGTGTTGTTATAAAACTTCGAACCTGTGGCTCCTTTCGCATAGAGCTGATAATTCCCATAAGGATTCATAACTATATTATAATCAAACATTGTCGTGGCATCTGTAAGGGCAGCAAGATAAGCAGGACAAAAACCAGAAACGCTATTTTGATAGACATGGCCGCCGGTCGTATTATAAATAGCTATTCCGTGGGGAGTTTTCGACTGATCCGTGTTATTATTACTAACCGTATTTCCATAAATGCTTATTGACGGAGCATTGGAATAAATGGCATATCCAGCAGGAGCGTTATAGTTAATCGTTCCGTCGTGAATGCTAGCGCCACTTCCTG
>ERZ795059.635-NODE-635-length-43815-cov-12.849177_pt1 | contig 43815 bp, 39 predicted proteins | sample MGYA00375143_ERZ795059 | MGnify/ENA primary metagenome ERZ795059 (study PRJEB30188, sample SAMN05720168) | activated sludge metagenome | isolation source: Anaerobic digester | place: USA | collected 2015-01-07 ... | reverse complement strand
TCCATAAGCGACTAAATGAAACATGTTTGCATAAAAGTCAAGACTATTGTGCAAAAATGACCCTGTAAGTCACAAGATATGGATGGACGCGTGAGGGTGTTATCCTCAGATATCCTTGTCCAGCCTGAAGTTGTCGAAGTACACGGTGCGGGGCTCTTGTAGCTTGTAAGAGAAAATGCACAGGATGGAGATATGCTCCATGTCCATGAGCCGGCCCTTGGGGGCATGCTCCACTTCGGAGAGATCTATATTTAATCGATTGGCCCCTGGCTGGAGGGTGAAGGTTCTGTTGTAGCGGTCATTGAACTCCTCGTTGTGAGCCAGGTCGTTGATGCGTACTGTTAGAGGAAGAGGTTCTGTTCCTTCGAGGTGAGCATCAAAGGTAAGGTTTTCATACCCCCGCCAATCGCGAGGAGGATAATCCATGGTGATGCCCGGGTACAGGCCAGGGGACAGGACTGTCTCCAGAGAATGATATCCGTCAGTGGCATACATCGATACCCGCCTGAACGAACTCTCCTCGGACTTCCACCTCCCCATCTCCCATCGTGTCTCGAAGGACCCCAGCAGGGGAAAATCCTCTCTGGCCCTCATTTCATCAGCAAACGCTACAATGACAGGCATACAGGAGATCATCAGCGAAACGTATACTGTTGAGCATAAAAATACCCGGGTTCGACTCTTCAGTTCCCTCCTGAACTGGTAAGCGATGGCAAGAAAAGTACCTGCTCCAATGATGTCATTGAGGATATCTCCCGCCTGGAATGATCGCTCAGGGGTGAAGTTCTGGATTATCTCAGTTGTCAGCGCTAAGAAGGCAGAAATGGCAACGGCCAATCCATAGTTCTTCTTGTCCGTAGAGACCCACTTTACCCTGTCCAGCACCCACAATGTCATTCCTGCCACCATGGCAAAGAGTGGTACGTGACCGAGGTTGATGATGCTGTCATACAAAAGGGACGTGGATTTACCTAGATCAGCAAAGAGCAGCAGGCAGATACACAAGCTCATTGAAATAAAAAAGAGCACAGTCTTCCAGGACATTTTCAGTGACATATGAACGGTCTAAATCAGATTGACATGACCATGCAACTGAAATAGCATCTTCTATCATTGAAGATACTGATATTTTCTTATGTTGTGAAGAGGAACCAGGGACAATTCATAATCAAGTTTGCAGTGCGGGATGACGAGAAACTATAGAGAGTCATACAGCTCGTCCATCGTGCAGAAATGTTTTTTATGGTACCATGCAGGAAAAAGGTTCACCCACAACGGCGGAGCTGTGCACAGTTAAGAAATCTTGGTAGAGGACGGGTGAAATGGAAACGATCCATAAAGGCATCGCCCTTATCATGCTGGTCATGATCCTCAATGCATGCGGCAGTGACCGGGACCAGGAGAAAATCATGAAGATGAACGACACTGTTGATTTGTCGAGATACCCGGGAAACCCTCCTGAGAACCCCTTGCACCTGCTCTTCATCCACCACTCCACCGGCGGCCAGATGCTGGCCGATCATGGCCCTGACGTGGGAAAGAACTGCATTTACACATCCCACCCCAACGGCGGTGGACTGAGGAAACGCCTGGAACAGAGCAACTACATCGTCCACGAGGCATCATACGGCTCATTCATTGGTAATGATACTGACATATGCCACTGGAACGCCAAATTCCGTGATCATATGGACAAGATACTTTCATGCAAAAACCAGGATGAGTTTTTCTCCGACGGAACCAGGAACAGTATCGTCGTCTTCAAGTCATGCTTTCCCAACAGCTGGATCGATGCCGATGGCACAGGGTCCGGAAATCCGGATTCCTGCCAGCACAGCACGGTGAACTACATGGCCGCATACAGAAACCTTCTGGCTTATTTTTCTTCTCAGCCGGAAACACTTTTCATTGTTATGACCGCCCCGCCCCTGGCCATGCCGTTCCAGGCCAGGGCCAAAGTGTTCGTCAAACACCTGCTCGGCAGGTCAGACAGCCTGGATGTAGCGGGTAACCGCATTCGATATTTCAACAACTGGCTTAAAGACAGCAAGAACGGATGGCTTTCCAACTACCCGCATGTGAACATAGCAGTCTTCGACTATTATGACACGCTCACTGGCCACGGTAAATCTGACTGGTCCATTTACGGTTCCGAGGGCGGCAGGGACAGCCATCCCTCGTCCTTGGGCAATTCCATTGCTGCTGAAGAATTTTTATCGTTTTTAAACAAGGCTGTAAACCGTATGAAAACACAAATCCGGGCATCACAATAGTTCAGGCATATCCCTGGAGAATATCTGAAGACGGCATCGACTCCTGTATGAAACCCGATGAGATCACAACTGAGCCCACCGATGAGGATCGAGAGCTTTCTGGTCAGATGGTGTTGCCAATGTTAGAGAGGCTCAGGAGAGTCTTGACGCGGAGGGAGATATCCCTCGGATACCTCGCCTCAATCATCTTCGCCTGCATCCGGGGCGCCCTGTGCATAGTATGGTACCGGGTCACAAGGAAAAATGTGGTGATACGGTTCCCTTTCATGGTGTATGCACCGGTGAAGATACTGGGCCCTGGATCGGTGTACATCGACAAGGAATGCTCAGTGTTTTACAATTGCTTTGAAGGGTTGACCATTGTGACACTGTCGCCGGAAACTTGGGTGTCCATCGGTAAGGGGTGCGATCTGGGCGGGCTGACTGTCAGGTGCCGGGATTCGGTGGTCTTCGGGGACAAGGTTATGACCGCCTCATGTCTGGTGCAGGATGTGATGCTCGTAAGCACCTGTGACGGTACGGGAAAAGTAATGAGCATGGCAGAATCCATAAACGGCAGGCGTATCGTCATCGGGGACCATGCGTGGCTCTGTGCGTCGAGCAGCGTCCTGCAGGGGGCCGTACTCAGGCAGGGAACAGTGATGTCCGCCGGTTCCAGCATAAGCGGCGGAGAATCCAAGGGGAATGACGTCGTCATAGGTAATCCGGCAAAGAGGATGATCCCCATTGACAAGTTGTTGAGACTGAAAGGTACGTTGCATGAGAGACGCCATAGCGCTGCTGCGGGGCAGGTTCTTTCTGATGAAATGCCGGCTGCTGGGCAGGCACATCGCCATAGGCAGAAACTTTAGGATGTACGCACCCCTCCATATCGGGGGCAGGGGTGCTGTGAGCCTTGGTGACAACTGCCAAGTGGGCCGGATAGTGGGATCCCCGCACAAATATACCTGGATCGACGCGCTGTGTCCGGATTCGAGAATCAGCATCGGCAACAATGCCAGGCTGCATGCGGCGAGGATCACGGCGAAGTATGAAGTGACCATCGGAGATGACGTGATCATAGAAGATGCCGGCATCGTCGACACCGACTTTCACTCACTGGACACCTCCCGTGGGGAGCCCCTGGGGGAATGCAGTGAGGAATGCAGGATCTCCATAGGGAACCGTGTCTGTATCGGTGCACAGAGCATTATCACTAAAGGCGTGGTGATCGGCGATGGTGTGGTAGTGGCGCCTTCTGCAGTGGTCTCAAGATCGGTGAAGCCAAATCATTTCGCATACGGGAATCCGGTGGTCAGCACCGCACGGGAGGATTCCCATGGCTGAGGCCCGTACGCCGGAGACAGGCCGGATGAATGCACGGGTACTGTCTTCCCTGTCCCTTATCCTCTTCCTCTTCGTCCTTATCTACTTCACCACGTTCAGGGAACTGGTGACCCTCTGGAGTACGGACGATGACTACGGGCACGGGTTCCTCGTCCTCCCCGTGTGCATCTATCTTCTCTGGAAGAAGAGACATGAGATTTCCGGCAGTATGAGCCCATCACTCTGGGGTATGAGTCTTGTGGTTCTCTGGGCTGCTCTCTATACCGTCGGAACAGTGGGCTACATTTCCACCTTCATCCATCTTTCCATGCTTGTCTTTATCCCGGCGGGCGTTGCGGTTCTGGTGGGAAGCCAAGCAGCCAGGGCCATTGCCTTGCCGATGGCTTTCATGGTCTTCATGTTCCCTATACCAGCGGAAATCTATAACAGGGTGACCAACCCCCTGCTCCTCATCTCCACCACAGTATCCTTCCACATACTGAGTCTGCTCCGGGTACCGGTGCTCCAGGATGGGAACCTCCTGACCCTTCCCAACTACACCATGGAGGTGGTCCAGGCATGTTCAGGTATCCGTTCCATGGTATCCATCATGGCTCTGGCATTCCTCATGGGGTATCTTGCGCTCAGGGCTAGCCTCCTCAGGGTAGGCTTCTTCCTTCTGGCGGTACCCACAGCCATACTGGGCAATGTCCTGCGCATATCGATAACTGCGCTTCTGGTCTATCACGTCTCCCCTCAGGCCGCAGAAGGCTTCTCACATACCCTTGCCGGGATCACCACCTTCGCGTTCTCTTTCATCGTACTGTTTGGTTTTCTGGAGACCATCCTATGGTTTTTAAAGAAAAGAAAAGCATTGTCTTCACCGCAGTAGTGCTGGCCGTATTGCTGGCAGCCACCTACCTCGGGCGCAGGCCAGTTGAGCAGGACGGCGTGGTATACACCCTTCCGTCCGACTTCGGAACGTGGCGCGGTGTCGATGTCTCCTACAACAGGGATCTTCTCACTTCGTGGGTCGGCACGGAACACATGGCCTTCAAGGAATACCACAACACGGGAACAGGCCATCGGGTGACCATGTACATCGCCTATTACCCGGACATGGGTGCGTCGGATATGACCCATGCACCCGAGGTCTGTTATCCAGGACAGGGTTGGTCCATAACAGACAACAACACCATAAACCACGTTCTCTCCGGGAAGACGGTACGAGTGAAGCGCATGGCCGTCGAAAAGGGGGACAGGTGGGAGGTCGTTTACTCCTGGTGGCAGACCCGGGACAGGGTCATTGCCGAGAACTGGCAGTACCGTTTGTTTCAGGTATGGAACCGTCTGCTGAAACGTGACACCGCGTCGCTGTGGGTGAGGATCTCGGCCGAGCACGGCACAGCATTGGGTACGATTTCCAGAGCCGAAGAGGCCATACATGCGTTCTGCACAGATCTGTCACCCCTTCTCGGACACTATTTTCTCCAGGAAAGCAAATGACCGGTGTATTCTATTCCTGCCTCATCACCCTGGTGTACATCTACATCGGATACCCCATGGCCGTGTTCCTGGCATCACGGGTGTTGCACAGGGATGTCCGGAAAGAACCATGCGAGCCAGTGGTGACCATCCTCATCGCCGCCTACAACGAGGAGAAGCACATCATGACCACCATCGAGAACAAGCTCTCGCTGGACTATCCGCATGAAAAGCTTGAGGTTATCGTAGTCTCCGACGGTTCCGATGACGGCACCGACGATATAGTGCGCTCCTTTTGTAACATGGGAGTGAAGCTCATACGCCAGGAGCCCCGCCAGGGCAAGACGGCAGCACTGAACCTGGCCGTGCCTGAGGCCAGTGGAGAGGTGATAGTGTTCTCAGACGCCAACTCGATCTATGAAAAGGACGCTCTTCGCCGCCTTGTGGAGAACTTTGCCGACCCGGAGGTGGGATATGTTACAGGCAAGATGGTCTATGTCAACCCAGACGGCACAATGATCGGCGACGGCTGCTCCGCCTACATGCGCTACGAGAATTTCCTCCGCAACTGCGAAACCGGGGTGGGGTCTGTCGTGGGCGTTGACGGCGGCATCGATGCGGTGCGCAGGCGCCTCTACTGTCCCATGCGTGCCGACCAGCTCCCGGACTTTGTGCTGCCGTTAATGGTGGTGGAGCAGGGGTTCCGGGTGGTGTACGAACCCAGTGCCCTGCTGAGGGAGGAGGCTCTTAAAAGCAGCAGTGATGAGTACCGGATGCGGGTGAGGGTATCGTTGAGGGCGCTCTGGGCGCTGTGGGATATGAAAAAGCTTTTCGATCCGTGTAGGTATGGAATCTTCTCCATGCAACTCGTCTCACACAAGGTACTGCGGTACCTGGGGATTGTATTCCTCGTGTTCTTGTATACAGCTAATGCCCTGCTATTGAGGAGATCATGGCTCTATAATCTGACCTTCTTCCTCCAGAGCCTTGCCATCCTCCTTGCCTTTTCGTCGCTTTACCGCGAAAAGAGGTGGAGATCAGCGGGCATTCTCGGCATTCCGTATTATTTCCTCCTCATAAATATAGCGGCCGGACGTGCCCTGGTGAAGTTCCTGCAGGGAGAGAAGCAGGTAACCTGGACACCGAGGAAAGGATGATGTTCCTCTTCTGTCCCGGTGAAAGACCCTTTCCTGATTTATCTTGAATATCCTTCACATAATTGACAGCGCAGGATTGTATGGCGCAGAGATGATGCTCCTAAACCTCTGCCTTGAACAGCAGAGAGCGGGACACCGTGCTGTGATAGCGAGCATTAGATCTAAGCATGAAATCAACCTGCCCCTGGAAAAGGAGGCCCTGCGGCAAGGGCTGGAGGCTGTTGTCTTTCGCATGATAAATGGCCCGAACTTCGTCGGGGCATGGCGCATTCTTCACTTCGCAAGGTCCAACGGTTTTCACATTCTTCATACCCATGGGTATAAGGGCAACATCCTCTTTGGTTTCATTCCCCGAGTTATTCGAAGGCTTCCAGTGGTGAGCACCTTGCATGGCTGGACTCATGTGAAGGGTATCGCCAAGCTTGGCTTATACGAGTATATGGATGCACTGAGCCTGAGGCACATGAATGCTGTGTGTGTGGTGAATAAGTCCATGCTCAATCACCCACGCTTGAAAAATTTAGAAATGAGATGTCTCCTGCACCATGTCTCCAATGGTATTCCCATCAAAGTAGACGTTCCCAGACCACTGGAAGACGAGATCACCAGCTTCTCAAGTGAAGGTTTCACCGTGGTCACCATCGGACGGCTCTCTGTGGAGAAGGGACACCGAGACCTGATCGAGTCATTTGACCTGTTCTCGAAAGGGTCACCGGATGCACGTCTCCTGATCATAGGGGAGGGGCCTGAACGCGGCGCACTTGAAGAAATGATCAAGCAAAAAGGTCTTTCCGGCAGGGTCCTGCTTCCAGGATATCGCGATGAGGCATGGCGATACCTTGGTTTCTGCAAAGTCTTTGCCCTGTCGTCCTGGACCGAAGGCCTTCCCATCACCCTCCTAGAGGCAATGCGGGCGGGTGTTCCTGTGGTAGCAACTGCGGTGGGAGGGGTGCCGTATGCACTGGATCATGGAAAGGTGGGACTACTGGTACCCTCGCGGGATATCGATGCCATGGATTTGGCCCTGAAAAAGGTCTGGAAGGATGAACAGTCTGCCAGGGAACGCTCGTTCCTGGCAAAAGACCGGGTGAAGAGAGAGTTTTCCAGTGTCAGTATGGCTGACCGTTACATTCGGTTATACAGAGAAGTCCTTTCACCTAAGAGTAGATAGTCATATTCGTAAATGATCACGTCTCATTCAAGCCATAAACAGAGCACCTTCAAACTTGCAATCATATACAACACCGCCAGAAGCCCTGTCATGGTGGGAGACATGGATCACGAAGAAAGAAGATTGGTTATAGCGCGTGCGGCAATGCGAAAACCTTACTATTCGTGGAGACTGGATTAAATATGTGCGGTATTGTCGGTGTGTTCTGGAAGGATCCGCATGTCTCTCTTGATGACCTGGAAACAATGCGTCGTGCCTGTGTAGACAAGCTCGAGACACTCCAGTTCAGGGGGCCTGACGAGCAGCATCTCGTCCAAGTCGGATCGGCTCTGCTTGGGCATACCCGACTGAGCATCATCGATCTCTCGACGGGCAGCCAGCCTATCTTCAACGAGGACCGGACCGTGGCTGTTGTGCTCAACGGAGAGATCTACAATTTCCGAGAACTCAGGCACGACCTGGAGTCACGGGGACATGTCTTCAGAACTCTCACAGACACCGAGGTTATCGTCCATCTCTACGAGGATGTCGGTGAAGAGGTGTTCTCTTATCTGAACGGAATGTTCGCCATCATTATCCATGATCAACGCACCAACGTAATGCTGTGCGCTCGGGACAGGACCGGAGAGAAGCCGCTCCTGTACTGCGAGACTGCGAAATCGTTCCTGTTCTCCTCCGAGATCAAGGCAATGCTAAAGGCCCCGGACATGGACAGGGATCTGGACCTGGAGGGGCTGGCCCTCTACCTCAACAGTCTTGCGGTCCCAGCGCCCCACACGATCTTTCGGCAGATCAGAAAACTGAAGCCCGCGCATTATCTCAAAGTTAAGGGGCAAACCCTCGAGATGATGAAATACTGGGACCCGCGGATAGCTGTGGATTGGGGTATGGATGAGGAGACAGTACAGGGAAGGTTCCATGAGCTCTTCTCCGATGCAGTGAGGATAAGGACCGTGGCGGATGTGCCCCTGGGGGTATTTCTCTCCGGCGGGATAGACTCCAGCGCCGTGGTAGCCTTCATGTCCCAGCACTGTCCGGGCAAGGTGAAGACCTTTTCCGTGGGCTTCGGAGATGAGATCGATGAGAGGCCTTATGCCCGGATGGTGGCCGAAAGGTATCATACCGACCACACCGAGCTCTTCATCGACCAGAAGCTCGAGGATGTGGTTCTGGATGTTCTCGAATATTACGATGAGCCTTTCGGCGACTCATCCGCGGTTCCCAGCTACATGATTTCGCGGGAGGCGAGGAAGCACGTGAAGGTCATCCTTACCGGCGATGGCGGAGACGAACTTTTCGCAGGGTATGAGTCGTACCTCAACCAGAAGTACCAGCTCTTCGAGCGGATCTCATCACGTCTGTACCAGGAAATGGGCAAGCTCGCTGTGAGTATTACTGGACGGGACCTGACAGACGTGCTCTACCCGAGACGGTCATGGGAGTATGCCTTCAACCACTGGCACCTCTTGAGGTCCATCTATACCGAGCAGGAGGTCGTGCGTCTCGTCCCCATACATAAAGGCTTCATCCGTGACTTTTTCAGGAATGGCCACTGGCTCCATCTCACCGCCAAAGATGCCCTGAGCGTTGCCTATGCCTATGATATGAACTATTATCTGCCTGACGACCTCCTCAAAAAGATGGACATGGCTTCTATGCTGGCCAGCCTGGAGTGCCGGGCTCCCTTCCTTGACCACCGGCTCATTGAATTCTCGATGAGCATACCGCCGCACCTGAAGGTAAAAAACAATATACCAAAGTATCTGCTGAAAGCGTCGCTCAGGGACCACCTCCCCGAGGTGATTCTCCAGCGACCCAAGATAGGTTTCGGTGCGCCGGTGGAGTCATGGGTCCGCAATCAGCTCAAGGAAGTGGTATGTGACTTTCTGATGCCAGGCTGCAGTATAGAGTCGATTCTCCCCCGGCAGTGTATTGAAGATGCTCTTAATCATGTATTCGCCGTCCAGAAGTGCTTAGATTACAGGGTTCCCTACAAACTCTGGCTGCTCTTTGTACTGGAAGTGTGGATGAAGAAGTACTGTTGATGTAGGTGTGCCATGGATGAGCCTATGATATCACCACAAGTAAGTGTGGTTATAACCTGTTACAACTACGGCCGGTATCTGGAGGGTTGTCTCAGATCCGTTCTTGGCCAGACATGGCAGGATTTCGAGGTCATTATTGTCAATGACGGCTCCACAGACGACACCGATGTGGTAATCGAACCATATCTGGCTGATGAACGTATTGTATATCTGAAACAGGCTAATGCTGGCCAGGCCAACGCGAAAAATCTCGGAATAAGCCAAGCGAGAGGGAATTTCGTTGCGTTCCTTGATGCGGATGACCTGTGGGAACCCACTAAACTCGAGAAGCAGATGAAACTCTTTGAAAATCCTCTGGTAGGGGTTGTTTACAGCACAGCAAGGTATATCGATGAAAATGGTAGAGGAATCAATATTCGTCTTTACTCTAAGTATCTAAAACCCAGGTCGGGGATGGTTGCACAATATTTAGTCTTCGACAATTTTGTCCCCTTTTCCTCCTCAGTGGTTCGGATGACCTGCTTCAAGCAGACGGGTGTTTTTGATGAGTCCATCGAGATGGGGATCGACTGGGATCTCTGGCTTAGGATATCTGTTAAATGGACATTCCAATTTGTTTCAGATCCTCTGCTCATTTATCGTGTGGGCCATCTAGGGCAGATGTCGAAGAACCTTGAGAAGAGGCAAAGGTGTTCAGAGGTGATCATGCAGAAGTTTAGCGAGAAGAATACCGACATCATGACTCAAGGTGTGATGAGAAGAGTTTGGCACTATACGTACATGAATAGAGGTGTTTATTATAGAAGAAGAGATTTAATCGAATCAAGTCGATCATTTATTAATGCATTTGCTGAATGGCCTTTCTCCATCAGGCCCGTGATGGAGCTATTAAAAAATCTTCTATTTTACATATTAAATTATGGGCGAGTTAAACAGGAATCAAGATGATCTAAAGACCATGTCTGTTAGAATCGCCTATCTTATCGACACAATTTCCACAGACAAGGCAGGGACAGAGAAGCAATTGCTGGAAATTATACGAAGACTTGACAAGGCGCGATACGATCCCTGCCTTATTTTCCTCTCCACTTCACAATGGATACAGCAAAATACCCTACCCTGCAGACATTTTACCTTGGGATACAAGGGTTTTTTCAAGCCAGAGATCCTTTGTTCCATAGGGAAGCTCGCTGCCTTCATACGGAAACATGATATACACATCGTACAGACCTTTTTCGAAGACTCCATAATTTTAGGTCTTCTCGGGTGCATCTTCAGTAATAAAAACCCGATACTAATTTCAAGCCGCAGAGACATGGGGCTTGGGATTGATGATCTCTGGTATCACGGATATTATAGACAAGCTCTTCGTTTTGTGAATTGTCTTTTCAATGGCATTGTAACGAACAATGCCATGCTGAGGGAATATGTTTCAAGGAGAGAAAGAACAGCGCTCGCAAAGATCTGTGTCATCCCAAATGGCATCTCATTGCCCGACAAGTGTATGGAAACACCGGCGATATTTCATGAGCATGAGGCAGATCTCTGGGTCGGTATTGTTGCAAACTTAAAGCCGGTGAAGAGGGTTGACCTGTTTCTCAGGAGTCTTGCATTCGTTAAGGAGCATACTTTTGCAAAAGTCCATGCAATTGTATTGGGTGATGGGCGCCAGCGAGAAGAGCTCGAAACATTAGCCAATGACCTCGGGATCTCTCCCATAATACATTTCATGGGTTCAAAGCAGAATGTATATGAATATCTTGTGCATATTGACATAGGAGTGTTGTGTTCAGACAGTGAAGGGCTGTCAAACGCAATCCTGGAGTACATGGCATGCGGCCTTCCTGTTGTAGCCACAGGCGTCGGTGGAAGCACGGAGCTGGTGGATAGTTTGAACGGCATTATCGTTCCGCCAGGAGATCCCGATGCCCTAGGCACCGCCCTGGTGACCATTATAAATCATCCTTCTCTGAGGAAAGATATGGGTAATGTCTCTTACCAACGTGTCCTTGAACGATATAATTGGGACTTGGTGATGAGGCAATGGGAGTCATACTACCATGACATGTTGAAGGGGAGGGTGTGAGATGGCAAATAATACCCTGTGGCATACCCTTTATCCACCACAGGATGGTTGAACTTCTCTTTTATGAGTGGAACAGAATCCCTCGTCCTACTGGAGAGAGATAGAGAACATGTAATGACCCCCTGAAATCAATAAAAATGAAATCGAAACATCTGAACCGACTTCAAATACAGAATATGCAACGGTCTGAAATTGATCATCGCTCATTTAAATGCTTATTTGCCTGGGCGAAATAAACGCCTTCTCATTATCGATATAGCAAGATAAAAGAAAAGAAGAAGAAAATCAAATTCCGACACTATGATCTCCCCCAACACAATTCTTTCTCAACCAATCGCACCATTATCTCATCTCTTACAGTTCAAACAATATTCATATAGATATAACCACAAAAATGAATTGATTACATTGGATTAATCACAGTATGATGGATGCTGTAAGTTCAAACTAAAAATCTCTTTCTGGGTTGAAAATGATTTATCGAGAAGTTAATGATTTATTTGAAAATTATGCGATTAAATTCAATTCATTTTCATCAATCTTATGCCAATACCCTTTGAACCAGTGTGCTGAATTATTATATAAGTTTCCCCGTGTTTCCAGTTATAGTTATAGAAGCAAGGAATTAAATAAATTTATCTATGAAATACGTAGAAGCAGCAATGAATCACTATCACAATTATATAATCAACTTCTTTTAATATTTCTTATTCGCGATAATATTATTAAGTTAGATTCTTCCGAGCTACCCCCAAATATTAAGTCATTATATCATGCTAATTTCAATAGAATCTTAGATTATATTAGTTTAAACAAAGAGCCTTTGGATTTTTATGTGTTTTCGAATGATAAATTTCTCAAGGATTTGGCTGTTTGTGCGCAGAGGCTTATTCCTGCAGGTTTTGCCAAAGCACATCTCGCAAAATTCCCATTAACATCTTTCTTAAGACACGGCATGTTTCAATTTATTGAGATTTTATATTATATTACTTTTGAACTTGGCGGTGTCACCCCGCTATATGAACTACACATAGATTCACATGATCCTGAATTGATGAAAGAGATGAATGCTGAAGGACTTAAGAGATTTTTTATAAATATGGCCGATCTTATGAAAAATAATCTAGATGTTAAAGGTATGTTTGGTATTGCCTGGTTTCTCGATCCATCTTTGACGAGCATAAGCCCAAGACTTCAGTATATACATCAATCTATTATAAATAGTGATGGCAATATCTTTAGAATGGGTATGAGTGATCATTCAATAAAGGATGCACTTGCCAAATCACAAACAAGAAAAAAACTATATAGCGAAGGTAAATATTCTCCTAAAAATCACATGTCCGTATGGTCTCGCAAGAAACTGATTCATTGGGCAGAAATGACCTGCACCCTTTCTGAATAATCTTTACTGTAAAAGATAACATGAACTTTGGAAACGAAATCCAATTTATGATCTTCGTTCTTATAAAGTGGATTTCTAAAAAACTATTATCTTTTATTTTCAAAACTCGTACCAAACCGATTCACATTCTTTTTTGCATGGTTGATCACTATGAACCCGGAACAGGGCATGTCACAGATGAAATAGCTAACAATCGTGTAGCCCGTTTATTATTAGAGTACCCACGCATAGCTGAAAATCACCGAGACAGCGCAGGTAACTATTGCAAGAGAACCTGGTTTTTCCCACCCCATTATCATAAGAATTACTTCTTAAGAGACTTAGTCACGTTATGCGAGAAGGGATACGGTGAGATAGAGCTGCATTTACATCATGGAAAAGATGTTCCCGATACATCAGCTAATCTGGAAAAGACAATTTTACAATGTATCGAGGAATATTCACTATTTGGGATTTTCGGGTCTGAAAACAACGTGAAAAAATACGCATTCATTCACGGGGACTGGGCTTTAGATAATTCTCGGTATGATCAATTTTGCGGAGTGAACAATGAAATTGAGATCTTACGAAAAACAGGGTGCTTCGCAGACTTCACCTTTCCATCAGGAAATGAATCCAATCCCTCTCAAATTAATTCAATTTATTATTCGACAGATGACCCCATCCGACCTAAATCGTATACTAGGGGAACACCTGTAAGAGCCTCATCAGAACCATATGGAGATTTAATGATAATTCAAGGTCCCTTGTACCCATTCTTTATAGATAATAAATTACGAGGCCTTAGAATATTTGGGGATAAGATTGATGGGAAGCCTCCGGTCACAAAAAAGCGCATTGATGCATGGATAAATACGGGGATATGCATTGAGGGAAAGGGAGAATGGATCATTGTGAAAACGCATACCCATGGTGCTATTGATAGCGATGCCGTTCTTGGCAATGAAATGGATGTAATTCTTGATTATCTTGAGGATAGATATAATGACGGAAAAAATTATGTCCTCCATTATCTGACTGCCAGAGAACTCTATAATATCATAAAAGCTGTAGAAGATGGTCAACCTGGGTCAGATCCTGAGGTATATAGAGATTATATAATTAAAGCCCCGCAGTATACGTCATCTCCCGAAATATCTGGCGCATCTGAAAAACTAAAAGCTTTAATAGCTCGAACCTATAGTGGCTGATCGTGAGACTGATGCAAAAGTCGGGTAAGATATTGGTTATGCTAAGGAAAGACATGGGGACGGCTTGTGCTCTACATGTCCAGGAGCACCATACCAAGGACAGAGTGATGGGGCAGTTGGAGGCGTATTACCAGGACTTGCTGAAAGAGAGGGCATGATATGGCCGACCGCTTCCATTGCATGCCCTTTCTCCGTCGCAGGTTTATCGAGCCCATCCACTTTAAGTGGAACAGGAGCCCTTTGCTGTCCTATTGGAGAGAGCTCGAGGCCACACAATACCTTCCGGAAGAGGTCCTACGTGATCACCAGTGGACCAGGCTCAGGGAACTCCTTACCTATGTGCACGATCACAATGCGTTCTACAGAAAACGTTTTCAGCAAAACGGAATTGAATATAATTCCATCATGAATCCTGAAGACTTCGCAAGGATTCCGGTTCTCGAGAAAAAGGAAATTAAAGAAAACATAGAATTAATGATATCAGATGGTTATTGCATTAGAGACCTAATAAAACTAAAGACGGGTGGGTCTACAGGCAAGTCTCTCGAGTTTTTTATTTCTGAGGAATGTAGCGAGATGAGGAATGCATGTGCCCGTAGGCACGACCGCTGGTCTGGCTGGGAGGTTGGAGAGCCATTTGCTGCTTTGTGGGGTAACCCAGTCATACCGTCTGACCTCAGATCTAGGTTTTTGTCGTGGCTTCTCAAGCCTGGGATTTGTCTTGATACGATGAACATTACCGATGATACGATAATGCGATTTGCAGAGGAGTGTAATAGGGTGAAACCGACACTCCTCTTCGGCCATGCTCATTCAATCTTTCTACTGGCTGAATACATGAAGAGGATGGGAATTGACACTATAAGACCCCGAGCGATCATATCGACCTCCATGATGCTCATGCCCCATGAACGGAAATGCATCGAGGAAGTGTTTGGTTTCAAAGTGACGGACCGTTACGGGTGCGAGGAAGTGAGCCTCATTGCATCAGAATGTGAAAGGCATGAAGGTATGCACCTCAACATAGAGCATCTTTTTATCGAATTTATAAGGGAGGATGGAAGACCAGCGGGGCCGGGGGAATATGGGAATATTATTGTCACTGATCTCATGAACAGGGCCATGCCGTTCATCCGTTATAAGGTGGATGACATGGGAGAACCTTCAAATAGGAGATGTTCTTGTGGGAGAGGGATGCCCCTTATGGAAAGGGTCGTGGGAAGGACGGCTGATTTTCTGATCCGGCAGGATGGGTCACGGGTAGCAGGTGTTTCACTGATTGAGAATACCCTGACGAGGATTCCGGGGATTGATCAGATGCAGATCATTCAGAAAGATATAGATTATATTATTATTAATTTAGTCGATGGACCTGGTTATTCAAGTAAATCTCAGGAAGAACTTATAAAATATATGGAGAATCAGTTTGGAAGACAAGTAAAGGTGGAAGTATGCAGGGTAAGCCATATACCATCAGAAAGAAACGGGAAATTTAGGTTTTCAATATGTATGGTTAGCCCTGCAAGCTTCTGAACATACTATTTTCTTTATTCAATCTTGCAGTACCCATAATCTCTAATTTATATAATACAGCTCAATGAAAAATATCAACGCACAATATATTGATTACCAATCAGAAAATATCATCGTTCTTCTCATATTCTGTTTGTATGTAATATTCTGGTATCTACAAGTTGCCTACCGTGTACCATTTCTCGGGTCAATTCGCGCAGAATTCATCTATGCTGCCGCTCTCGGAATTATTGTTCTTTGTAAGGGGGGGGTATTACGGTTTTCCACCCCAATTCTGAAATATGTTATTATGTTATTCTTCTGTATCGTGATACAGATCCCATTATCGTTTGATACACAAACATCATGGACGATTTTCATCGACAGGGTTTTGAAGTTTTCAGCCATGGCTTTATTCATCGGAACATTTGTTAAAAGCCCCAGGGATCTCATATTTTTTCTCAGCGCTTTCTTATTGGCCTGTTTAAAGATGGGTCAGGAAGGTTTTTTGGGGAAGATAACAGGTGGAATGATTTGGGAAAATCAAGGGGTGATGAGGCTCCATGGATCAACACCACTATATGCACACCCGAATTCCTTTTCTGGGATGGCTTTAGGTACCTTACCTTTCATTTATTACTTATATCCGATAGCTTCTCGTTGGGTTAAATGGTTGTTGATAGTACTACTGGCTTTTTCTATTAATATAATTATCTTTACAGGCTCTAGGACAGGATATGTAGCATTCATTATGCTTATTATTATTGCTTTCATGAAATCCAAGAAAAAAAAGAAGTACATAATGTATGCAATTATTATTGGCTTGTTAAGCATCCCCTTTATTCCAAAGGATTATGTTGAAAGGTTCCAATCAATATTTAGTGGCCAAGACAAGGAGGGACATTCAACAGAATTGAGAAAAGAGATATTGAAAGATGCCCTGCAAATATTTCTTGACCACCCTTTGGGTATTGGTGTCGCAGCATTCCCTGCTGTAAGGAAGGCTAAATATGGTAGATCACAGGACACTCATAATCTTTATCTGGAGGTAGCCACAAACCTTGGTATTCAAGGGTTTATTGTTTTTATTTTGTTTATATACCACATGATAAAGTTGCTCAATGGTATTACACGGGGAGCATACAAGCAGTTGCAAGACATTAGCAAAATTATTGAAAGAAAAGTTGAGGATAGTGAGGAGATGCATAGAATAGATATGCATTTGTCAGATCTCAAATTAATTCATGCGGTCAGTTCGGCAGTTGTTTTGTTTCTAGTTGTCAGGTTGGCATTGGGTTTCTTTGGTATGGATTTCTATGAGATATATTGGTGGTTTGCGTTAGGTCTTACAACTGCATTGTATCATATGCAGTTGACAACTCAAAGAAAGACGCAGTTTTTTATGAATGAACTTAAAACAGGATACAATAGAGGAGCCTGATGAGAGATATTCATAAAACAGATCTCGATAAACGTCATGCATCAGAAGAAAGATTTCATGATAATAAATATTCCGAGCATGCACATTATCCGTATCATTACAAATTTAATCCAACATACTTTGTCTTTCAGGAAATGAAATCTATGATTGGTGATCTCCATAACAAAAAAATACTTGAATATGGCTGTGGAGAGGGATGGACCACTGCTGAATTGGTTGCGATGGGAGGTACAATTGATTCTTTTGATATTTCTTCAATAGCAATAGAACATGCCAAGAAATATCTTACGCAACGGGACATGATTCAACGATGTCGCATTAAAAAAATGGCTGCAGAAAAACTCGAGTATGCAGACGAAAGCTTCGATCTAGTTACAGGCTTCGCTATCTTGCATCATCTTAATTTAGACAAAGCCTTACCTGAGCTCTATCGGGTTATGAAAAATGGAGGCAAGGCATTTTTTGCAGAGCCACTTGGGACGAACCCAATTATCAAGCTCTATAGAATACTTACTCCACAATACCGTACAGCGGATGAAGAGCCGATAATATTGTCCCAATTCAATAAAAATATAAAAGAATTCAGTAAATATACTCATAGAGAATATTACCTGACCGCTCTTCTTCCTTTAGGTTTAAGTTATTTGCATTTACCAGCATCTGTCATTTTTAGACTAAATAGTATATGCCACGTTCTTGATAAAAAAATACTAAATAAATTTAATTTTTTAGGCAAGTTTGCATGGTACACAATAATACGATTAGATAAATAATTAAGGATAGCACTATGAAAATACTCGTGATTGATGAATGGTTACCATGGCCTTTGGAAAGTGGAAAAAAGATACGAACATATAATCTAATAAGACGACTGGCTAAAGTATTCGACATTTGTTACGTTGCCTATGTAAGACTGCCTGGAGAGGAAGATAAGATCCGTATCATGGAAGAAAATGGTATCAGAGTATTTCCTGTAAGTGATAGAAGAACAATAAAATGGACTCCCAAGTTTTATTATGAAGTTGCTCTTAATTTATTTTCTGCAGAGCCGTTTTCAAGCACATATCATATCAGCGATGAGTTCATTGATATAATGAGATCTGTTATTTATAACGAAAAACCTGATCTTGTTCATTGCGAGTGGACCAATTATGCACCACTCCTTGAATATGCAGGATCACTTCCTTCTGTGATTTCTGCCCATAATGTTGAATCTGATATATGGAGGAGATTCGGGGAACATGGATCAAGTATATTTAAAAGAATACTGGGAAATAGCCAAGCCAAGAAAATTGAAAGGTTAGAACGGAAATGGTATCCTCGTGCAACAATGTGTATTGCTGTATCTCCAGAAGATCAAAAAGTTATACAAGGTTATGGATCAAATGTTCGGTTAGTTGAAAACGGAGTTGACATCAGTTACTATAATAATTCTAACAATGAACTAATTGATAAGAATTCAATAATATTCACAGCATCATTTGACACTTTCAGCAATCAGGATGGTGCAGAGTATCTTGTAAAGGAGATCTACCCGATTATCAAAACAGAGATACCTGGTATCAATCTGTGGCTTGTAGGTAAAGATCCATCATATGTATTACGATCATTTCCAGAAATGGACGCATCAGTTCATGTTACAGGAACTGTGGAGGATGTAAGACCCTATATCGCTCGCTCCGCAGTGTGTATCGTGCCATTACGAATAGGAGGTGGGTCGCGTCTGAAAATTCTCGAGGCATTAGCCATGAAGAAGGCTGTTGTTTCGACAACAGTTGGTGCTGAGGGTTTGAGTATAACAGATGGGGATAATATATTAATTGCGGATACACCTGAGAGATTTTCTAAATGTGTTGTGGATTGTCTTTTAGATAATAAAAAGTGTGAACAATTGGGAAAGAAAGGCTACCAATTAATCTCTGAAAGATATAACTGGGATCGTCTGGCGGAGTATCAGGAAAAAATATGGAATGAAGTTATATTGTCATAATAATTGGAGCCACATTAAGATTAGATTTAATCTCATTTAGGGTCAATTCCCCGCAGCTTGCTGCGAAGGTTTGTGGGTGGTAAAGATGGAGCATGAGTATATATCTCCACAAGAGTCACAATGTATCGGTATTGTTGTACCATATAGTGTGTCCTGCAAAATATAGGCGGGTTATTTTTACAGATGAAGTAGATGAGGCACTGAAGGAAGTGTGCATGGAAATTGGGAAGCGATATGAGATTCATTTTGTTGAGATAGGGACGGATAAAGATCATGTGCATTTTCTTGTGCAATCAGTCCCGATGAATAGTCCGACAAAGATAGTAAAGGTGATCAAGAGCATAACGGCCAGAGAAGTATGTAGGCGAGTACCATCAGTCAGGAAAGAGTTATGGGGAGGGGAGTTTTGGACAGATGGATATTATGTAAACACAGTAAGTAAGTATGGGAATGAAGACGTGATACGAAAATATGTGGAAGGCCAAGGTGGTAAGGGCCAATATAAGAAGCTTCACAACGGACAATTAAAGTTGTTTTGACAGGATACCCCGTAGCTTGCTGCGGGGTAGTTCATTGATGTTGGTTGACAAAAATGACCTTTGAAGACCAGTATTGTAACTAGGTCAACGATATGTTCGAAATAACTATTTGATATTCTTCTACACAACGCAATCATCCATGCTGGTATGTCCATTGCATTGATAAATGTACCAGATCTTCAGGAGGAAGAAACGATGTCAAAATTAATGAATAGTCTACTATTCTTTCTATTGATAATTAGCCTGCCCTTAATTGTATCTGCAGCTCCAAGCATATCAAACGTTTCTGGTACACTATCACATAAGCAAACGGTAATAGTCCAGGGCTCTGGTTTTAAAACAAAGTCTTCTGCTGCTCCTGTGGTATGGGATGACTGTTCAGGAACAAACATAACTGATAAATGGTCAGGAGCATGGCCCAATGGGTCAGGGACTTCGTACAACATGGCATATAGAACACCAGCTGGGTTGGGTCGGGGTGTTGCACTTCCGCATCCCAATATCACAAAATATATGTGCGGAGCTCACTATCCTGGTTCAGGGTATAATGCTGGTTATAATGTTATGGTCTGGAAGAATAAGACAAAGCCATCATTTCCTGCATATAGTTACTGGTCATACTATGAGAGATTTGACCCTTCATATCCTATTTCGGGGAATGATAACTGCAAAATTTATGATTACAGTTGTGGTACTTCTCCTTATGCTATGAACTCATCGACAGATAACAACTGGTATATTGAATATGTCGGGGGACTGCCTTCCCCACCTAGTTCCGCGAATTGGCATTATAATGATGACACATTTGCATTTTGGCCGAATTCATGTCTTTATAATGCGAATGCTCCCTCTTATGCCGACAGATCGGGAACTTCTTCTTTATATGGCGGTGCCTGCAACAACCCAATCGCCGGTTGGCACAAGGTTGAAATTGAGATTAAGTGGACAGACCAGCCAGACGGATACTTCAAGGTTTGGGACAACGGTGTGCTTAAAGTGCATTACATTGGAGAAACTGACCGTCAATGGGCCGGCACCGCTCGTAATGAGGGAATCGGAGGTTATGCAAGGATTGCAAACTCGACTAATGCATGGAGATATTTTGCAGATATTTACCATGACTACTCCAGATCAAGGGTTATTATCGGGAATGCATCAACATATAATGCATCGACTATAAGAGAGGTGCAGGTTCCCTCAGCCTGGTCAGATGGTTCAATAACCTTGAGTATCAACCAGGGTGTTTACGCAGCTGGTCAGACAGCTTATCTTTATATTGTAGATCCGGATGGCTCTGTAAACACAAACGGCTATCCTATTGTTTTTGGACAGAGTCAGGAAAGCGGAGGGGACTCAACAATACCTCAGATCCAGTTAACCAGCCCCACACAGAACACGAGCTATCAAACAACTTTAAGTTCGCTGAGCATATCAGGCACATCCACCGACAATGTTGGCGTTACTTCAGTAACATGGTCAAACAATCAGGGTGGATCCGGAACAGCCAATGGAACATCAAGCTGGTCCATATCAGGCATTACACTCCAACCTGGAAGTAATATCATAACTGTTACAGCCAGGGATGCAGCAGGAAATACCGCAAGCTATACACTTACTGTGACATATACCCTTTCTGATACAACGGCTCCTGCAAGACCAACCGGTGTCACTGTACAAATCCAGTAAGAGTGGTTTACTGAAAATGTGAAACCCGGGAAGGATGAAACCTTCCCGGGTTTTTTATTGCGGTAAAACTTGCCCGAATGAATTATAAATACATTATCGGGATCGATCAGGAGTGATCACATGTGCGGTATTTGTGGAATTTACAACAAGACAGGGGAAACACCCGAGGCAGTAGATCTTAAAAGAATGTGCAATGTAATGTCTCACCGTGGCCCTGACGACGAGGGATATTTTATTTCAGGCTGCATGGGCATAGGCATGAGGAGACTCAAGATTATTGACTTGGAGACAGGTCACCAGCCGATTCATAATGAAGACAAGACAATATGGGTGGCCCTCAATGGGGAGATATACAATTACCAGTTGCTTCGGTCCGATCTCGAAAAGAAAGGCCACATCTTCTATACAAGGTCGGATACCGAGGTGATCGTTCATCTTTACGAAGATCATGGTGAGGCATTCCTCGATCATCTCAATGGTATGTTTGGTCTTGTGCTGTGGGATTCACGGACCGAGACTATGATCATCGCCCGGGACAGGCTTGGCATAAAACAGATCCACTACTATGAGGACGACAACAGGCTCTTTTTCGGCTCGGAGATAAAGGCCATTCTTGCATTGCCGGACATTGATAAGGAACTGGATTATCATGCTCTCAGGGATTTTTTCTCGTTGCAGTATATTCCTGCTCCACGGACAGTATACCGACATATCCGAAAGCTGCCGCCTGCATGTATGCTTAAGGGGGAAAAGGGTAAATGGGAGGTTAAGAGATACTGGACTCTGCGATATGACGGGGACTATATCACTGGGAAGGAAGCAATTGAAACCATTGACCGTGAACTTCAGCGATCCATACGGTATCAAATGATCAGTGATGTGCCTCTGGGGGCATATTTAAGTGGTGGGATAGATTCAAGCCTGCTCGTGGCAATGATGGCTGGTGTATCTGATAGACCTGTTGAAACCTTCTCAATCATCTGGGATGATGACAGCAGGGTTTTTGATGAAAGAAGGTATGCGAGGTTTGTTGTTGAGAAATACAAGACTAATCATCATGAGTTCCTTGTCAAGCCTGATATTGAGGACGTAATTGAGACCATCGTTCGTGCATTCGATGAGCCTTTCGCTGATGACTCGGCTGTTCCTAATTATTATATCGCACGCGAAACGAAAAAACATGTGACGGTTGCCCTTTCAGGCCTTGGTGGTGATGAGATGTCCGCGGGGTATGAGCGGTATCTTGGAATGAAGGTTCTGCAACATTATCGGTTATTGCCCCAGAGAATCCGGTCTGCTCTGGCCAGTCTGTTTCAAACAATACCTGACTCTAAGACGGGTAATCCCTGGGTGGAACGGATGAAGCGATTTTCACGGATTTCTGACCTTCCCTTTGCTGAGAGTTACTTCACCATATCATCGAAAATTGACGGCACAGAAATGGCATCATTGTTAACCAACGAGGCATGGGATAGGATAGGCTGGGACTACAGTCCAACTTCCTCTTTCAATGAGCTGGCAGGAGAATGTACTAGTGATGATGCATTGAATCGCATGCTGTTTATTGACATGAACACATACATGGTGGACCAATTGCTCGTTCTCTCTGACCGGATGAGCATGGTACATTCACTGGAATTGCGAGTGCCCTTCCTTGATCACATACTTGTAGAGTGTTTTGCACGGGTTGATCCATCCATGAAGCTCAATGGACTAATAAAGAAATATCTCTTGAAAAAGGTTGCAGAAAAATACTTTCCACGGAGCTTCATCTATCGCAAGAAGATGGGTTTTTCATCCCCCATCGTTTTATGGCTGAGAAAAGAGTTAAAAACGTTCATGTCTTCTGTACTGAACAGAAAGAGCATTGAGAGAACCGGCATTCTTAAACCAGACACGGTTCTGAGATATGTCCAGGAACACCTGGACAGAAGGCATAATCATGATATGAAGCTTTGGACAATAATAATGTTCATGAAATGGTATGATCTGTACATAGAAAAATTACAATGAGCGTGGTTGTATCATTGCAAGGAAGTCTGTACGGAAATTGAACGTATTAACAATTACATATATCAGGAGATGATTTGGAAGTGACTGTTTGACTCATGCCGCCAGTATTCATATAGTTGCTTCGTAAATTCTTGGCAACACAGGAGATCCTCTTGGGAAAAGCAAAACGCCTTTATGGAGAGCGTGTTGCCGAAGATAATCCTGAGGTTTTCAAGAGCAGAGGAAAAGAACGAAGCAACCTCCTTCGGAGCTGTGCCTGTGATCAGCTGATATTCAATGGGCACTCTGAAACGAATAATCTTAACGCCCAGCTGTTTTTCAATAGCACAGACAACAACGCTGCTTTCTCTTGGGTGGGGTATATATACAAGTTCATGCCCTGATAGGTATTGCTTCGCTTTCTCCAAGTGAGCGAGATATCTCTCCAGTGTAGTCCACTCGTCATCCACAAGGCATTGTCCGATGAAGAAGACCTCATCACTCTTGGGTGCGTGAGACATTTTAGTCCTCAAATAACGGTAGTCATTCCGTATCAGTGCATCTCCTTTCCGTACATCGATATCATATGCTGTGAAAAAGGTGATCTCAGGTCTTGGTTTGTCATTGAATTCGTGAATAATTCTATGAGCATATCTTTTAATACGGGCCACACCTCGTTCGTTCATTTCCTGCCATACACAATTCTTCCGATTATCATTTATACGGATCGTGTCGGTGCCGTCGTCCAGAACATAAAGCTGATCATGAGGCAGCGTGTTTGCGAAGTGCCTCATATGTGGGATAAGGTAATTGCCTATAAAGAGTCTCTGTTTATGACCGATGGAGGATGCGATGCTGTTCAGCCTGTGCCTGCGTACTCCCTGAAGCATATACTGATAATACTCAAGGAGTTTTTTCCAGATGACATTTTCCCTTTGTTTTTGGAAAATCGCCGGTAGAGAACTACGGATCACCAGTGTATGGATCTCTGTCCATTCTTCGTGCATGAAGAGAGGCTGGAAGATGGTCACTGGGTAGGGGGGAGAAAGCAGGAGAACGAGATAATTCGCCGTGGACTCAAATGCATGCTTTGCTTCTATGGCATTAAGGAGTTGTAGGGGTGTTTCAACGATAAAGGTATTGGCGGATCCTACGTTCTTTGTGAGAGTATAATCAGATTTTGCCATTCCAGGGTCTCGTCATTTTACCATGTTCTAAAGTTATTGCACATTGTTAGGTACTACTTGGCTTCTCATCCTTCTAATTATCGGGATGACGAGAATGAATGTACATGCAAACATACTATTGAAGAGAAGAGATATGATGTGTAGTTGCTTTGTTTGAAACATCGAAAGCAATTTACCCGATTTCCAAGTGCCGATTACTGTTGTATTAAGATAATCAATCAACACTGGTGAGATATTGTCACAAATATAAATGGCGGGAAAAAATTCATCATAACGTATATGATGAATGACGATAGCAAGAACCACCGCAGTGCACGTTATCAATGCTATCTTCCTTGTTTCCCAAAGCACCCGGTAGCTGCGCTGAGAATAATAGGCAACGAAACAAAGCTGTATGAATGCGCATATACATGCCGAGTATGCTGCTCCGCTCAACCCGAGTAAACTGATCATAAAATAACTTATTACAATCTTCAATAACGAAGAAAATGACACGATCATCGATAGTGTTTTAGTTCGTTTCATATAAACAAGGCCGAATTCGAAAGATGAAATGGATCCAGCTAAAATAGTTGTGATGATCTCTATCTTGGCGATGGACGAAGCAGCCCAGAATCCTGGGGGAGTCAGGAGGACGATAACGTCATGAATGGTAACAGCCATGACAAGCCCGCAGAGGACCATTAGGAAGTAATACCGGGTGAACATCTGTCCTATAAGAAGAGGTGCATCATCTTGATGGCCTATTTCTATGCTCTTCGTTCGCCACGATCTCAGGAATGGCAGTGTGATAAACATGTTCAGCAACGGCGGAAACTTGTAGGCCATTTCAAGTACGCCGAGACTCTTCAGCCCTATGAGGAAGCGAACCAGGATCCTCTCCATCTGTCTAGAGAGAAATGAGATGGTGTCTCCCGGTAACAGGGGGAGTTGAAATCTCATAAGCTTCTTTGCGATATCCCTGTCGAATGACCAGCCGTATCGTCTTATGACCGGCCAGTGAAACACGAGATACATGAAGACTGCATTTATCAAGGAAGCGATGAAAACCCCGTAGAGACCGTAACCGAGTATGATCACCAGCCAGATATTCAGCAAAATGCCCAGGAAAAGGTTCACAAGGCCTGCGGCGGAATAGTATATCGCTTTCCTGTGTATCAGCAAATACGTGCTCGCGCAGATTCCACTCATTTCAAACAGCAAGCCAATGATCGCCAAGCGTATTATGTTCGCATGTCCGGGATTACCAAGAATGACCGAACTGATCTGCGGGCTGAAAATCAATGGCAGGGGAATTATCAGGAGTCCGATGATCCATACCATCCAGATTGCTGTAGTAAGGACAGTGCCTTTTGAGGATGCTTCCTCTTCATGGTAGATCCTTATGATACCACTCGAGAAGCCTTTCGCGAAAAGCACTTGCAGAAAACCAGTGCCCGTCTCGACCATGCCCAGGATGCCATATCCTTCCGTGTTGAAAATGTGAGCGTAGAAGGGCAGCAGGATAAAGCCGGCAAGCTTCCCCAGTATCATCCCGGAAGAGTATATGGCTGTGTCTTTGAAGATATCCCTGGTGAGACCCATTACAAGACTCTATCGATCAGTTTTTTCCGAATCGGCATTATTTTTCAGGGGGCATTATGTTCCCTATACGATCTGTAAAAGACCCTTGTCAGCCCACCTATTAAGATAGAGAAGGATCTCGTCATCATCCATGCCTGTTGCTTCGGCAAGAGTCCTCACGCTCGTGGGCCTGTGTAATGATGGTATGAGCTCCATCAAATTTCTCAAACTGTCCGTTTTCTTGTCGGTGCTGTCTCCGAAGGCTACCTGACCGGGATCGATATAGAGATCGTAGGCGGGATTCGATACGCAGATGTTGCCGGTGAACTTCTTCACGACCAACGGAGATGCTTCGAGGTTATCGATGGTCCCCATGATGACATCCACCGCCTGTTCGAGGGACTCCTCCGAAATGATCTTGATGTTGTCCCTGTCACAATGATATTCAGGGTAAGGGAATCGGGACAGTGATGAGAGCTGTACCCCGTAGGATGCCCATATGTACTCTCCGTTCACCACAATGCTGCCATAGGGGCCAACCCTGTGAACAAGAGACATCTCTTTCATTGTTTGGATGAGAATTCTTTCAATATTAGTTCCTCCACCAAGGGAACACTGTAGGGCCAGAGGTGTTTTCGTACCCAGCATCTCCAGAAAGACCCCCTCAAGAATATTCTCGCGAACATGCGGGTCCATGTATCCTAGGTAGTACTCGGCACCGATGATTTCCTGATGGAGTACCAGAATATAGGTAAATTTTGTTTTCCTGCCCCTGAGTCTGCGCATGACCTCGATTCCAACAACACAGCCGGACAGGCCATCGTTGGCCTGGGCCGGATGATCAAGGTGTGCGGCCAGCACGATACGGTAGGGTAGGGACCCCACATGAGAATATTCCAGTATCTTGAGGACGCCCTCTGATTCTTCAGTATCAATAACCACATCATATTCCCCCGGCTGGAGATTCTTATAGAGCTTTCTAGGAACACACAAACCCCAGTCTCGTTCCCAACTCCTGTATTCCTGCCTGAAGTGGTAGGGAATAGCATCGTCGAACCGGTGGTCGTAATGGAGGTGCATTTTCAGTTCTTCGAGGCTCACTCGTCCCTTGAAACCAGCAGACATGGCGATGACTGACAGCGGGGTGCCCATGCCTTCATAAATGAGAGTGCCGTTCCTATATACCTTAGCCTCCCTCACATCCCAACTCGGGGGGATCATCCATCCATTGAACTCTTGGGAACTGTTGAAAGGAATCACCTTGAAGGGAAGTATCGCTTGAAGATACGCTACCGATCGGTCGTAGTCCTTCGAGCAGAATACTCTGTTCAACGGTGCGAGGTCATTCATCAACTTCATCATGACGCTCATAGGATCCATTCTCCCGTTATGCTGGTGTATCCCATGCTGTCATCATGATAGTATTGAACTTCCTCTCTGAGAATCATCTGACATTGGTATATCATTGGTGTCAAGTCGAGGGAGTGTTAACACATCATCCCTTGAGAGGTCCGCTATTCCAACCTGAACTGATAAACCAAGGGCGCATCCTTTTCGTCTAATTATCTCCAACAGGCTTTTGTTGTATGCTCCATAAGGGTAACACATTACCCATTTTTCGATACTGACTCCGATCGTCTGAAGGAACTGGAGAGACCGGTCGATGTCTTTGTCCTGATTTTCAGGACTCAATGTGTCGAGCCAATGGTGGTCATAGCCATGGCTACCGATGAACATGCCACATCGTTTCATGCATCGAAGGTGATCGATATTGAGATATAGTTCTTGAGAAAAGGCCTCCTCATCATTGGTTACGAATTTTTTAAAGAGCATGTCTATTATCTTTTTCCTCAAATCAACTGGAAGGACTCTCTGAAGCATACGTTTAATGAATATAACCTCACCTGAGTCGAAACGATTCGGTACGGCAAGTGTCTTGAAGAATATCTCATTCTCGTCAAGATTGTAAATATTCCTAAATTCATCCATCAGCTTGAACAAGAAAGATATGATTTCTCTTTTATCCTTGACGGTCGCAAGAATGAAATGGATCTTGTTCACATCGAGAACCACCTGTTCTTGGACAGCCTTGGCAGAAGGAAAGAACGATCCCTGAATACCGGCTTCATGGAGTATAGGAAATACAGTAGTAAAGTGATCTAGATAGCCGTCGTCAAAGGTCAGGAGAAGGGCATTATCTGGAATGGATCTATACCCATGTCTGAGGGAATCGATCATGTCTTCCATAGAGATGATGGTGTAATGCTCTCTAATGTAGTCAAGTTGCCTTCTGAAAGCGTTGACAGTAAGTCCCTTGATTTCAGGATATCGCGATCGCGATAGATCCCTGACATAATGGTACATCACGATTGTTATTCTGTTATCCATCGGGTATGCCTCTTCAGAAGTGATTATGGATATTCCTTTTCGCTGTTGATTGTTTTTTAAAGTGGAAGAGCACTATATACGTACTATAATGTTCCGTGAATATAACAAATACGCAATGAGATAGAATGAAAACATGAATAGTGATGCAAACACAAGGGAGTTAAGTTCCACGGGGATCATGGTGATATAAATCTTTTCAGAGAGGATTTCCCATAGTGGGTGCCAGTTTCCTTGTTGATCAAATAAACCCTTCATATTCAATATTGTCTTAGTTAATATTGCTGCAACCCATATGACCAGAGGGTTCATGCCGAGAATCCGTAGAAAGCCAGTTCCCAGTCCGAAGTCTTTCATCTCGACCAACCAGTAGAAAAGGGAGAAGCTTAGACAGGCTATACTCCCTGCCAGCATAGAAAAGGAAGTGGTCCAGAGCTTGTAATTTATTGGTATCCAAAATGAGGATATCGCACCTGCTCCAAGCAACAGTATGCCGATAAGAGAGAGCAGTCCGAGCGTCCATCTTCTGTCAGTGCTTTCTATAAGTATTCTTCCGATCAGGGAACCCAGAATGACCATCGCAGTAGCTGGAATAGTATTGAGAAGGGGATGGCTGAGCCCCGAATGACATCCAAGAATCAACTTGTCGATGTACGTCACCGCATTTTTTTCCAAGCTGAAATCCCCGTGGTGAAAACCATGTGCAGGGATCAGGTAAAATATTAGGGTGTATGTTGTTATCAAACCAAAGATTATAGCGATATGTTTCCTTGGGTCGGGGAAGTATATGAGGATCGCGCTGACAACCAGATAGCTGATAGCTATCCTTTGTAATGTACCCATGAGTCTTAAGGAATCCAGATAGTTCGAGTCAGCATGAAATATAGCCGTGATGAGAGGCTGCCAAACATTCAGGATAACACCTAAACCGAATAATATGACTGACCTGCGCACTACATACCTGAAGACAAGTACGGTATCATCACCTCTGGAGAGCCTTTTGTTTAGTGAAATGAACAACGCCACACCAACTACCCACATGAAGCATGGGGCGATGCAATCCGTGAAGCTCAGGCCGTTCCATATGGAATGCTTAAACATAGCATAGGTATGTGTTCCGGATTGACCATCCACCAGCAGCATGGCAGCAATCACAGCGCCTCTGAAGGCGTCAATAGAAACGAGTCTCTCGGACTCCTCTATTGCGTGACCGTTCATAAGGTGCCTATTACTTTCTCATTAACGGCCAATATCTCTCCCTCATGGTTACCATGCGCTCAATCCCCCGTCCACCACGATGCACTGTCCCGTCACATAACTCGACGCATCCGATGCAAGGTAGACGAGGGCCCCCACCATCTCGTCGGCCCGGGCCATCCTGCCCAGGGGCACCCGGGCCGAATATCGCTCCTTGAATGTATCGTTCTGGCCACTCTCCACCCCGCCCGGCGCCAGGGCATTCACCCGTATGCCCCTGTCCGCCCAGTACGTGGCCAGATATCTGGTGAGCCCAACCACCGCGGCCTTGGATGCGGCATAGACGGCAGGGGTGTTGATCTGCCTGCCGAGATAGGAAGACCCCTCGTAGATCCTTTGGTCCGGCGCCATGATGCCGTAGACGGACGAGGTCTGCACGATGCTGCCCCCTTTTCCCTGTTCAGCCATGTGCCTGCCCACAGCCTGTGCCACGAGGAACATGCCGTCGATGTTCACCGCCATGATGCCCCGCCACTCCTCAAGGGAGTAGTCCTCGAATGGTGAGAAGAACGACCCCAGGTTCTCCGACTTGGACGCGGCGTTGTTGTGGAGGATCGTGACCGGACCCAGCTCCTCTACGACCCTACCCGCCATTTCCGTGACCGAGTGCGCATCAGCAACGTCGCACCCGATGCCCACGGCACGCATCCCGTATTCGCCGGCAAGTTCCACGGCGAAATCCCTGCAGACACTCTCATCCAGGTCCACCACGGCCACACCCGCGCCGAACGCGGCAAGGCCCCTGCAGAAGTGCCTGCCGAGTATGCCGGTGCCTCCCGTGACAATGGCGTTCCTGCCATGGAGGTCGAAGAGGTCCCTATACCCTGATCTCATCCAGAAACACCCTCCTGTTTTCCTGCCGTGAAATCCGGCCGGCCATGAGCATCCGCATGATCCCCAGCGTTTCCCGGGGATCGATGGCCGGCTTTCCCGTAAGGACCGCTCTGTGGAAATGCCAGAGCATCCTGCGGAACATGCTGAAGTTGTCCGTGATGTCGTGGGACGAATTCTGCCTTGTGCCATAGAAATCCAGGCGGAATGTCCGGGCGCATTCACCCAGCGCGTCGATCTGTATAAGCGGTCCTCCTTGCATGCCAATAACCACGGACATGTGTGATGCATCAAGGGCAAGGACCCATTGGGGGGGAGTCTTCAGTATCCCCACGACCGCATCGAGCAGGTGCACCCCGTACTTCTCCCAGGAATTGAGTATCGCGCCCCGGACGAGGATCATGTCGCCATAGGCATGCAGGTTGGCCTTCACCTCGTCGAGCTCCCGTGCATAGCGCATAGCCGAGCAGGACATGAGCCGTCCCGAAGCCAGGTACGGCAGATATTCCCTCAGCTCGGCGGTATCCAGGCCCAGTGGTTTGTCGACGAACACGCTCAGGCCGGCCTCCAGAAAGGGCATGGCCAAGGCATGGTGCGTCTCGTAGTCGTCCCGGGCGATGATCACCGCATCGACCCTGCCTATCATCTCGCTGGGGTCGGACACGGCATGGGGGATGAGGCAGGCCCGGCAGAGCTTTCGGGTCGTCTCCTCGTCCTGGGTCCAGGCATGGGTGACCTGAAGGCCGTTGATGCCGATCTCGGACGGGTCCCTGCGCCTTACATAGTCATAGATCACCTCCCAGCCCGATGCCGCGAGGTCAGGGTCCGAGTATCCGTTGATGATGGCCGAGAAGGAAAAGGGGTGGCCGTTTCCCTCGCTGAGGCCGATCATGCCGATCCTGGTGAAACTCATGTCAGATAACCTTCCTGAATCGTTTGTCAGCCTTTCCCTCCAGCCACTGGATACCCTCCAGGTCGGGGAAGAGCGGGATCTCGTACCCGAGCCAGAAGAATCTTCCCGTGGGGCCGTCTTCACCGAGCTCCAGGAGGTAGTCTGCGGTGGGGTAGCACACGGACGGGTCCATGGGGGCATCGGGGGCCATCTCGGTCCTTACGGGCCCGGGGCTCATGAGGTTGATCTTGATGTTGTACGAGGCGCACTCCTTTGCTGCGGAAACGGTCAGGGCGTTCAGTGCCGCCTTGGAGGCGCTGTAGGCGCCATATCCGGGAAAGCAGTTCAGCGGGGCGCCCGAAGTGATGTTGACGATCCGGCCGAAGTCGTATTTCTTCATCGCCGGCAGGAGATACTTCATGAAGATCGCGGGCGAAACGGCGTTCACCTGGAGAGACCCGGCCAAGTCCCGTTCATCCAGCTCGTCCAGGCTCGCTTTCACGTTCACCCCTGCGTTGTTGATGAGGTAGGGGATGAACCCGAATCGGGCCGCCATTCCATCAAGGGTTCGTACAACCTCTTCACCGTCGGATAGGTCGAGCCTGTAAGCTTCCACGTCAGGATTGCCCCGAAACTCTTCCCTGATCCGCTCGACCCGGCGGGCCAGGGCCACGACCCGGTACCTCCCTGCCAGATGGCGGGCCAGAGAGAGGCCCACACCGCTGCTGGCTCCGGTGATGAGAACGATCCTATCCATGGCTCCTCCGCAGCATGGACTCTGCAACGAGGAAGTCCACGGCGGTGTCGATGTCCACCGAGCGCTCCGCAGGCATGACCACGGCGCCCATCCTGCCGAAGAGGAGGGCGTTCGAGCCAGCCGGGATGCCGGCGGGTTTGAAGGCATAGACCGCCCCGTTGAGCTGGAAGGCCCTGGGCAGGCTCTGGCGGGGCAGCCAGGGCACGGCGTCCTCGATGAATACGAGGGGCTCGGATCCCTCGATCTTCCAGGCCCGGTGAGGGTTCAGCTCGGCATCCTTGAAGGTGGCCACCGAATCGTACCCGGAGCGTATCAGGTCGAGACACTCGGTCACATCCTGCCGGGACCGGAACGGGCACGTGGGCTCGAGCAGCACCATGACATCCGCAGGCTCGCCCTCCTCGAGGAGCCTCCGGTACAAGTCCCTGATGGCGTCGATGACCAGGGCATCGTCCGTTGCCAGGTGTGGCGGCCTCATGTACACCTCTGCCCCATGGCGCGAGGCGCTGTCTCCGATGAGCGTGTCGTCGGTGGAAACAATGACGCGGTCGACGGCTTGCACCCTGCGGGCAACCTCGATGGACCAAGCCAGCAGGGGTTTCCCTCCCAGATGCTTGATGTTCTTGCCGGGCACCGACTTGCTCCCCCCCCGGGCGGGAACGACCGCAATGACCCTCATGTTGTCAAGCATGTCCGTGCCCCTTAAGTCGTCTCGAAGCGTTTGATGGCATTCTTGTACTCGGCCCATTCGCCGATGTCCAGCCAGGCATGGTCGCTGACAGGATATACCCCGACCTTCCAGCCGCAACCCCTGACGTGGTCTATGAGATCCGTGACGTGGAACATCACCCCGTCGGGAATGAGGCTCAGAACCCGGGAGTTCAGCACATACATGCCGGTATTGACGAGAAAGCTGTATTCGGGTTTCTCGACCATCCGGGCCAGGCATCCGCCGTTCTCGATCTCGCATATGCCGTAAGGGATGTTGTAATTCTTCATGGATGCGACGATGGTGATGTCGAGGTCCTTATTCCGGTGAAAATCCACCAGTTCGGCATAGTCGGTCCTCACGATGATGTCGCAGTTCGTCACCAGCAGCGGGCCGTCGACCTTCTCCCTGAGGTACTTCAGGCTCCCGGCCGTTCCCAGGGGCATGTCCTCCTCGATGTATTCGATGTCGTATCCGGGTTCGAGCTCCTCGAAATACGACTTGATGATCTTGGCCTTGTAGTTCACGCTGATGTAGAAGAGGTTGACCCCGTGACCCAGGAAGGTGTCGATGATGAGCTCGATGACGGTCTTGTCGCCGATGGGTATGAGGGGCTTCGGGAGGACCCTGGTGAAGGGGTCCAGACGGGTCCCCCTGCCTCCAGCCATAATCACCACGGGCAGGTCGAGTCGCCGCAGGGGTTTGCGGTGGAGGGCCTCGTCGAATACATCCTCCCAGAACAGAAGTTCCACGGTGCGGTGATGGTCATCGACGACGGGTATGCAGGTGAAGCCCTTGTCCAGCATCACCTCCCGGACCGCCGCCATGTCGTAGCCCTCGTGCACGGTGAACGGGTTCGTGTTGCACGCCCTGGACACATCGGCGTCCAGGGACCCTTCCGCCAGGATCCACCGCCGTATGTCTCCGTCCATCAGGGAACCCACCAGACCGTCCCCGTCGTCGACCACGAAGAGGATGCGTTTTCCGTTCTCCTCGAGCTGCTTCATGGCCTCTCTGACGGTTTTTGCACGGTGGATGAGAATCTTTTCCACGCCTTCGATCATTGCTTCATCCCATTCCGAAAGAGATCTTGGAACTCCTTTTTCAATGTCTTGTCGGAAATATCGATGTCTTTCAGGATATCCTTGATGCGGCGGCTCGTTCCGCCTTCCTCGAAAGCATCGTAGGGATTCTTCATCCCTGCGAGCTTCTCCCTGAACGAGGGCGAGCATGCCGTGGCTATGCCGTTCAGAATGTCATGGGGCGAACACGTCACATCGATGACATTGGCAGCCTTGATCCTGCCTTTCTGGCGATCCCCGATGTTCACCACCGGCAGCCTCAGGGACGGGGCTTCGACGAGGCCGCTGGACGAATTTCCCACCATGAGCGTGCATTGCCTCATGCAGCTCAGATACATGAGGGTGCCCAGGCTGTCATGGAAACGGTATTGATCTGTATGATCTTCACAGAAATCCCGTATCTTCCGGTTGATCAGCCTTCCCTGCTCATCCGCGTTGGCCTTGGTGAAAATCGCCCTGACACCCGATCGTCCAATGGCATCCAGAATCGTGTCGATCTGATCCGAGGCGGAACCCTTTTCAAGGGTGACAGGATGATAGGTGACCAGTGCCACGGTCCCCCCCAGGTCGAAATCAAGTTTCCGCTCCAGCTCTTCCCTTTCCATCAGCGTCAGGCGATGGAGGCCGTCCAGTCCCGGAGCGCCGCAAGCGAACACCCTGGACGCGTCCTCTCCCATCTGGATGACCCTGTCCCGGTACGCCTCCGTGGCGGGGAAATGGATGGACGCCAGCTTGGTAACGGCATGGCGCACATACTCGTCGATGGCACCCTGGCTCGTTTCGCCCCCATGGATATGGGCGATGGGAATGCCCAGCATGAGAGCGGGCACCACAGCGGAAAACAGCTCGAAACGATCCCCCAGGACCACCATGATATCCGGCCCGAGCCTTGCGAGGGCATCTGCAAAGGCGATCGTACCGACGCCTATGGATTTCGCCGCCCCCACGCTTGTATCCGAGGAGAGGAGCATATCCACGCGTGCGTCAATGGTGAACCCATCTTCCTCTATGACCCGCTCCGTGCTCCCGAACTCTGGGGAGAGGTGCATCCCCGTGGCGACGACCTGGAGCTCCAGGGCAGGATCGTCACGGATTTCCTCCATGAGCCATCTCAGAAGGCCATAGTCGGCCCGGGAAGTGGTGACGACACAGATTCTTCTCCGATTTCCCGGCATTGTCATTGTTTCCTGTTCATACAATGTCTTGCCACGTAATAACGTGATCGGCAGGGATAGCGCGCTTGACCCTCAACCCAATGACCTTTTCGAGGTCGCCTGGGGCTATGCCGCACCCCGGCCGTTTAACGGCGAGAAGATCCCGGGTGATCACCTGCCCCTTCCTGATGGCCTTGACCGTCACCAAGCTCCGTCGTGCAATGGGGATGTTCTTGATCTCACAGGGGGCTGGCTTCTTGATCCCGTCACCCAGGGCGGCCTCCACGTTCCTGATGGCCAGTACCATGGCCCTGAACATGGCGGGTTCGAGGGATGAGCGATGGTCCGGTCCTTCGCTGTCTCTGTCGAGGGTGAAGTGCTTCTCGATAACCGAGGCACCCATGGCCACTGCAGCCACGGCGATCTCGATGCCGTCCGTATGGTCCGAATAACCTACGGGCACCGCAAATGCACGACGCATCGTGTCCAGGGCCCTCAGATTGATCTCGTCAGGGGGTGCCGGATATTCTGTAACGCAGTGCAACAGGGTGACCTCACGGTTGCCCGTCGTGTATACCGTTTCCAGGGCTTCCTCCACCTCTCCCAGGATCGCCATGCCCGTTGACAGTATGAGTGGCCGCATCTTTCTGGCCACGTGACGCAACAGCGGCAGATTCGTGAGATCGCCGGAGCCTATCTTGAACAGGGGCACATCGAGCGATTCGAGAAGGTCCGCGCTTTCCTCGTCAAAGGGCGTCGAAAGGAACATGATCCGCTGTGAACGGCAGAACCGCACCAATTCGCGATGAGCGTCTATCCCCAGTTCCAGCCTCCTGATCATTGCATGCTGAGTCTCTGCGGCACCCGTGACCTTTTTCTGGTACTCGGCCTTTTCCAGGACTCTGCTGACGAGGCGGTCCGCCTTGAACGTCTGGAACTTCACCGCATCCGCCCCTGCCCGCCTGGCCTCCCTGACCAAGGTCCTAGCAGTGGACAGGGCGCCGTTGTGGTTCACTCCGGCCTCGGCAATGATGAATGATCTGCCTCTCTTCTTCATGAGCCTCGCCCTGTACGCCGTGCCGGGTTACCCGCATATACACCCGGCTCGGCGATGTCACCAACGACCACCGAACCTGCACCGATGACGCTCTTGTCGCAGATATTCACCCCATGGACAATGCACGAACCAGCCCCGATCAGCACGTCGTTTCCCACGGAGACACCCCCGCTCAGTACGGCGCCAGGGCAGATGTGGACATGGTCCCCCACCGTGCAGTCGTGCTCCACGGTGCTGTGCGAGTTCACGATGCAGCATCTGCCCAGGGTGGAGCCGGTATTTATTAAAGCGCCATCCATGATCACGGTACCTTCACCGCTGGAAACCGCCTCTCCCACGATGGCATGGATCGAGACGACTGGAGGGAAGACGAAACCGAGGTCCCGGCCGTACTCCATGAGCCTCTTGCGTATCAGGGTAGTCGTCACATGGCCGACACCTACAAGTGCATTGCACCCCCTGTGGCTCGCAATGACACCTGCAAGCGCCGAATCTTCACCGAGATACTCCACGCCGAGTATGCGGCCCCTGTCGTGGTTGTCCGTGTACCCCAGGATGGTCCATTGCTGGTCTCTCTTCAGGATTCCGATCAGGACCCTGGCATGACCTCCGCCCCCCAAGACCACGATATCACGCATGGCGAAGCTCCTCCACCACTCGCGTCACCTTCTCGGGGCTGAGGTCCACACTGCACGGGATGTTCAGGGTCTTTCGCCACATTCCCATGGCCTTCTCGATGCGGTATGCCTGGCATTGCCGGTATGGCTTCTGGAGATGATTCGGGTACCACAAAGGTCTCGTCTCCACACCATGCCCCTGGAGGGTATCGATGATCCTGTCACGGCTTTTTCCCCTGGAAGAATCCCCTATTTGCAGTGCATACATCCACAGGTTGTTCTCGGCATAGGGCGGCACTCCGGCCAGGCACAGGTCTTCCATGTCCGTGAGAAGCTCCTGGTACAGCACATAGTTTGCCCTCTTGACTGCGAGATACCGGGGGAGCTTCTCCAGCTGGGCGACGCCGATGGCAGCGTTCACGTTCGACATCCGGTAGTTGTAGCCGACCTCCTTGTGCACATAGTAAAGCTCGTCGTCCTTTGCCTGGGTAGTGAGGTAGCGCGCCCTGCGGGCCAGCACCGTGCTGTCTGTTACGATCATGCCGCCGCCGCCGGTGGTGATGATCTTGTTGCCGTTGAAGGAGATGCACCCGATCCGTCCAACCAGGCCGGTGTGCCTTTTCCGCCCCCCGCTGGAATCCGTGTACCACGTGCCCAGGCTCTCGGTGGCATCCTCTATCACCGGGATGCGTCGCTGCCTGCACAGGGCAGAGATATCCTGCAGCCTGGCCGCATTGCCGAACACGTGGACTGGAAGGAGCGCTGCGATCCTCCTGCCGGTCCGTGCATTGTAGGTTGCGCCGTCACTGAAGCGGGTATCCTTGAGGATGAACTCCATGACCTTGTCCGTATCGATATTATAGTACTCATCACAATCCATGAACAGCGGAAATGCTCCAGCATACCGCACCGTGTTCACCGGAGCGATGAAGGTGACGGTGGGGACGATGACCTCGTCGCCGGGGCGTACCCCGCAGATGATCAGGGCGATGTGGAGGGCAGCGGTTCCGTTGATGCACGCCACGGCGTGCCCTGCCCCGGTATAGTCCCGCACCGCCTCTTCGAAACGCTCCACATACCTGCCTGCAGACGAGACCCACCCGGTGTCTAGGCAGTCCTTGACATAGGTCCACTCGTTGCCGTCGATGCACGGCGCGGACAGGGGGATGCGCTCAGACATTGTAGACCTCGTGCTTGTACCTTTGAGAATGCGCCTTGAACCACTCGATGGTCTCCGCAAGACCCTGGTGCAGATCGTATTGAGGCCGCCAGGCTGTCATGTTCGTTATCCTGGTGTTGTCACACCGCAGGCGCATGACCTCGCTCTGTTCGGGCCGCACCCGGTCGTGCTCCTCGACGATCCTGACATCGGCATCCATCAGCTCGCAGATGGCATTGGCAAGGTCTCCCACGGAGATCTCCTCGTTCATGCCGATGTTGGTCACCTCCCCTGTCAGGGAAGGGGCCCGGTAGATCTCAAGAAAACCCCGAACCGTGTCTTTGACAAAGGTCAGGTCGCGGGTCGGGGCAAGGTTTCCGAGACGGATCTCATGCAGGCCACCGGCTATCTGGGAGATGACCGTAGGTATCACGGCCCTTGCCGACTGCCGGGGGCCGAAGGTGTTGAAAGGCCTCACGAGCTTCACGGGCAGCCCGAATGAGCGGTGGTAACTAACCGAAAGTTGGTCCGCGGCAATCTTTGATGCCGAATAGGGTGACTGGCCGACCAGGGGGTGTCGTTCATCGATGGGGACGTACTGCGCAGTCCCATAGACTTCACTGGTGGATGTTACGACAACGCTCTCCACACCGGTGTTCCTGGCCGATTCGAGGATGTTGTACGTGCCTTCCACATTCGTCCTGATGTAGGCCAGGGGAGACCGGTACGAGTAGGGTATCCCGATGAGCGCAGCGAGATGAAATACCCCGGCACAGCCCTTCATGGCCTGGGAGACCACATCGTAGTCACGGATGTCACCGGTGACCACCTCCAGTTCCCTCTTGACGGGGCTCTCCTCGAGCCAGCCCCAGGTATTGGCCGAGTTGTATCGCACGAAGGCCCGCACCTCGAACCCTTCTTCCACGCACAGCTCTACCAGGTGGGAACCGATGAACCCCCCTGCCCCGGTGATGAGAATCTTCATGCCCATGACATCATCTCCAGAACCCTCTATCTTGAAACATCACAAATATCTTTTAATAGTCGCAGCTATTGATCCTGCTTCCTCGCAGAGTCTTTCAATTATAAGCTTACGAGACTTGCGCAGTTCTTCACAGTTTTTCATGTAATTCTCTGTCTGTGTGATGATATGTTGTATCTCGTCATCGTTTGGAAGCGCGGAAAAAATAGTCCGGTCTTCATATCCGAGCATTTCTTGGAGGCTCTTCATTTTATGGGAATGTGCATCAAGGAATACACACGGAGTCCCACCGAGAGATGCGTGAATTGTGGGATGGAACCTGCCTGAGATAAAAACTTGTGCATTGGTGAGCACTGCCCCAGCCATTAATATAGGCGTAGTCACTGGCACGAGGCCGAGGCCTGTTCTGCATGCCACATGCTGCATGAACCTGTCGCCTCCGCAGTTTTGGGTGAGGTAAACCCGGCAACCGAGCTGCTTTAACTTATCCGCAAGGGCTTCATATCTCATAGCTGCATCATCTTGGCGATGGGCGGCTCCAGAACTGCCGCCTATGCAGATATAAGGTTCACTGAAATCAAGCTTTCCTAGGTCCTCATGTCGCTCAGGATAACCAATAATGAAATCACCATTTTTGGGAAGTGAATGACCATCGCGCTCATATATGTGGAACCATGAAAAGAGAGCATCAGGAACACATAATGCATTAATACCTGGTAGGTTTTTCTCGATATAACGCAGTGACTCATAATCCCTAACGAGAACCGCTTTGCATTTTTTAAGAATCCTGTGGGCAGAGTTAAACCCTTTCTGGTTACGCCCGGTGTAAGGGCAATCGGAAATGATACCGTTCACATAGAAACACTTTTTACCGAGCTGTACGCTTAGCTCAATCATCGTGAGATAGAAGAGGAAATCTCTCCTGTGGGGTGAGGTGAAGATACCGGCACCCTCACCGTTTATTATTATAAGTTCGGCACTCTTCACCTGTTCGTACAGGTTGTTCAGAGCAGAATTCTTTGATCGGTATTTCAGCAGGAGCTTTACAGATTCTTCAATGTCGGGCCCGATGAAGTCCCTAGCGCCAAGCATTTCTTCACATTTAAAATAGAAATCCAATGGTTTTAAACGACCATGGAAGCTGCTAAGAAAATTGAAGAGCCTAATAGGTAAAACGGATCCAATATATAAGGGAGATGTAATTACATCTGTTTTAACAAGATGTTGTATGAAAAACTCTCTGGATAGCAATTGATAAAGAGCTAGACTTTGAGCCCTTCCTCCCCAGTTATATGCCATCGTATGATCACCGATGAAAAGAGCTCGCATCATTTCAGTGCTAGTTATGTTTATATAGGCAGACATTTATTACCTCATATTAAATTCTCCGGAATGATTATGACATGAACACGTAATGCTCCGCCACTCTGGGTGAAAGGATAATTGATTACAAACCATTATGTCATATACAATATGTTTCTTATAATTATTCCACGCGGAATATTAGTAAAGCGTTCGGTATCGCGCAAGACAAACTTTAAGGATTACCATTGAATTTTGTCAGTTTATAGATAGAAGATTATCAGGGAAGATTTCTCTTCCCGAAGATATAATGAACGGTAACGAACAATTCATAGCCATCTTTACAAATCTGATCAGAATGACTTAGCTCCTTTCAAGCTGCACAACAGTGTAAGTAAGGGACTCAATGTGCCCTCACTCCCTCCCAACCCCATGATAGTTGAACCCCATCATCCTCATCTCCACGCTGTTCAATATATTCCTCCCATCCACCACCACCTGTCTCTTGAGTAGTGACATCATGCGAGGTAGGTCCGGGCTCTTGAACTGGTTCCACTCAGTGACGATGGCCAGGCAGTCGGCTCCCTTCAGTGCCTCGTAGGCATCGTAAGTGTACAATATGCGGTTTCCGAAGATTTCCCGGGCGTTGTCCATGCCCTTGGGGTCGTAGGCTACTACCTTCATACCGTGGTCCAGTAGGGTGTTGATGATGTCGATGGCCGGAGATTCCCGCACGTCGTCGGTCTTGGGTTTGAAAGTGAGACCCCAGACCGCCACCGTGATCTTTTCAAGGTCCTCTCCCTTGAAGCAGTCCATAATCTTTGCAGCCACATACTGCTTCTGCCGCTGGTTTGCCTTCCATGTGGCCTCGCAGATCTCCAGGGTGTGGCCACAGTCCCGGGCCGTACTAATCAGTGCCTGGACGTCCTTTGGAAAACACGATCCCCCGAATCCTGGGCCGGCAAGTAGGAATCGCTGGCCTATACGTTCATCTGTTCCCATGCCCTCACGGACCAGATCTATGTTGGCGCCCAATCTGTCGCACAGGATGGCCAGTTCGTTCATGAAGGTAACCTTGGCTGCTAGGAAACAGTTGGATGCATACTTTGTGAGTTCGGCGCTGCGGATGTCCATTACGATAACCGGGTTGTTCGTGGTTCGGACAAAGGGGCTGTAGAGTTCCTTGAGGATCTCGGCGGTACGCACGTTGTCCGTACCCACGATGACCCGGTCGGGCCGCATGAAGTCCTGGACAGCGTTGCCCTCCTTAAGAAACTCTGGGTTAGATATCACGTCGAATTCCAAGTGCTTCAAACCTCGGGCATCGAGTCTTTTCTTGATAGTGTCTCGTACCTTTTCTGCAGTGCCCATGGGAACGGTGGATTTGTCCACGATTATTCTGTACTCGTCGAGAATATCACCAAGTTGGGATGCAACATTCAGGACATAGGTGAGATCAGCTGATCCGTTCTTGTCCTGCGGTGTTCCCACGCAGATGAAACATAGTAAACTTCTACCAACACCTTCCTTCAGGTCGGTGGTGAATCTGATTCTTCCTTCCTCGGCATTTCTCGCGATTATCTCCTTCAGTCCCGGTTCATAAATAGGTATCTCGCCTCTCTGTAGCAGGGATATCTTGTCGGAATTCTCATCCACACAGATGATGTCGTTTCCCATCTCGGCAAAGCATGCCCCGGTCACGAGTCCGACATAACCACTGCCGATCATGCAAATCCTCATTTTCCCTCCAAGAGTATGGATTGATTGAGCGTATTACTATCCTTGTTTGTACAATAGATCAATCTCGAATATGGATCTTGATTATGGGACTATTGATTATTCCTGCTAGCGAGTTATCTATAACATCAACAAGAATTAATATTATATGGGCTAGTGTAATACAACTATAGAACTATTCACCAAACAAATCTCAAGTATTCTGATATCTTGCTGCCAATGAGAGATATCAGTTGTCTATATTAACTTATAACAGATGTAAAAAGGAGGGATTATGGTAGGAAAAGTCCTGAAGTGTCTGGCTGGAATATCTTTCATAGTTTTTATGTTGTCCTGCACAAAAATACCTACAGATTCAGAGAGTGATCTGGAAATGAAGAAATTACCCCTTGCTGATATCCTCCCTGCACAATGGGGGGATTTGGTCGCAGTGACTTCTGCAGATGAAAATTCTAGATATGTTCAACTATGGTTCCAAGATAAAGAGGGAAATATTTATTTAGTTGGATTTAACGTTGCGAGAAACAAGTTTGCTTCAAAGTATAGATATATTAAGCGCGGATAAGGGGGTTCCTGTGAAAAAACACATAACCAGTCTCGCTAGTAGGGTTCTTTTTATTCTTTCAATCATAATAGCTTGTATTCCAATATGGGAGAAGCTGGCCAATATCATTGGATTCACAGTAGTACAAGGGTATTATACTAGTTGGCAAATATGGGAGATAGCAGTAATTATCTTGCTCTATGTGATTGCACTTCAGTTGAGAGAGATAAAATTATCCATTGCTTCGAAAAAAGAGTCTTTATGAGATCATCCTCAGATATGATATGATCAAGCAGCTGTAAGATCGGGATATTCTCAAATATCCTGTGAGTTATTTCAGTTAGGTAAACCCCCGTCTAGGTCGGGAGGACACGCTGGAGTTTGACAATTACGGGAAGATTGAAGGGCCTCCAAACTGTGAACTGCTCAAAGTTTACAGAAGGAGAGGCAAAACATGCAAGATGAAAAGAGTCTAAGGCACACCCGATGGGAATGCAAGTATTATGTAATATGGATACCGAGATATTGAAAGAAGACGTTGTATGGTAACATTGATTGATTTGAAATCTATTAGGATCATGCACCATGGAGATCATAAAGTACAGAACCTTCCATCAATATCAGCTAGAAAATACATCAGTGGGCATGTTCCATGGGCTATAAATGAGAAATTCAACTCCGAGATGACGATTTCTGGAAAAAAAGGATAATTCGAGGTAGCCTTAATTCTCTCTCCCCTGATATTGTCCCTCATAACGTTTATGGACTATTCTGACAAAATCATCCTGCTGATAATTTAATACCCTTCTGACGAACCTGGTATTCCTGTTGGAATGTATTTCATCAAAGAATTTTTGACCCATTACACTACTGTCCCAACGTTTAACAGGTCGGTGGCTGTAAATCAAGTCATGAAGAAGGTTTCCGGGGAGAAATGGTTGTAATCGATTTGAAAATATTTTCTGAAGAAGGCCATACTTCTGCATCCCTGCAGAAGGAGATGGCTGATGAACTCTGGTCGTACCATGTTCTCCCAGTTGATGGACTTCGTACCTGTTCACGATTTCCGACAGTGTGTAAAGCGCTACAACGGAAACTACAAGATCAAGAGCTTCTCCTGCTGGGACCAGTACCTCTGCATGGCCTTTGCCCAGCTGACCTACCGGGAAAGCCTGAGAGATATACAGGCATGTCTGAGAGCGGCACAGACCAGGCTGTATCACCTTGGCATCCGGGGCAAGGCTTCAAGGAACACCTTGGCCTGTCAATGCCGAAGAAGTTTGTCCACTTTTTGCCGGAATAATTTGTCCCCTTTATGTCGGA
>ERZ795059.634-NODE-634-length-43821-cov-7.453229_pt1 | contig 43821 bp, 37 predicted proteins | sample MGYA00375143_ERZ795059 | MGnify/ENA primary metagenome ERZ795059 (study PRJEB30188, sample SAMN05720168) | activated sludge metagenome | isolation source: Anaerobic digester | place: USA | collected 2015-01-07 ... | reverse complement strand
ACCGGGAACAGGCAGGTGACGATAATAGAACCGTCTGACGGCAGCATTACCGCCTCGATCAATCTTGGTGAACGGTCGAGCCCATATTTTGTTACCATTCGGGACCAGATATACGTGGCCAGCACGTTTAACAGGAAGGTGGGTGACCGGGACCTTCCGTTCACGGCGCTCAGGGCCCTTCGCTTTGACCGGAAGGATATGCTCTGGGAATTCATTCCCCCCTTTCCGGGGGGCGCGTATCAGCCGGCCGCATCCGGCGGCATCATGTTCCTACCGGCAGGGAACTACCTCTATGCGGTGGGCACGGATTATTATCCCCGCATTATAGACGGCGGTGACGCCATTTATGATCCCTACGGCAAGCGTGACCCTGACGATAAAAACGACTCCCGTGCGGACCGGGATAAAAAATCCGATGAAAAAATCGAAAAGGATGCGATTGATAAAGCTATAAAAAAGAAAGAAGCTGAACCAAAGACCGACTTCCGCACAATGAAAATAAGCGTGAAGGATGAAAACAACAATCCGATACCGGCCGATATCGACATCAAGCGATGGGACAACGGCAAATTGGTTTTTACCCGTCGTATCAGGATAACACAGGCGGACCAGGAAATTACGGTCCCTGACGCGGACGATGTCGAAATCACCGCGGATTCGGACGGATATGTGCCAAAAAAAATAGTGATCTCACGCGAGGATGAAAACAAATCCATCAACCTGGAAAGGATAGAAAAAGGGAAGGGGATCGTCGTCGACAATATACATTTCGAGATCAATTCCGCATATTTGAAAAAGGAATCGCTCAATATTCTCGATCGCATGATAGAATCGATGAAACGGAACACGAAAATCAGGCTTGAAGTCCGGGGCCACACCGATTCAACCGGAACGCACGAGCACAACATGAAGCTGTCGGAAAAAAGGGCGGACGCCGTCAAGGATTACATGATTAAAGGAGGTATAAGTCCCGAGCGCCTCCTGTCGCAGGGGTTCGGTCCCGACAAGCCGATTGCCGACAACACGTCAACCGGGGGGAGAAGAAAAAACCGGAGGACCGAGTTTTTCATACTTGATAAATGAATACGGTGCCATGCAGTCGGCCCCGCCGCCATGGCCGGGGGCGGCGGCATCCGCGGTAAAAAAAGATCCCGCGGAGTAATAAGGCTTGAATCCGTAATAATTGTGTGGCAGTATGGCAGCAGGCAAACGTATGAAACTATCCGGAATTATGGTTTTGGTTCTATTGGCGGTCGCCGGCCCTCCTCTCGCGGCGCAGGAGAGACCGCCGGTTGAGAACAGGCAGCCGCTGCTCATGGAGATTGCCGCTTCCATAAATACCTATAAAACAAAAACAATCACCCTCCGCCTGCGGCTGAAGCAGGTGGACCGTATCTTCGAGAAGATTGTTTTTTATGATACGAAGAACCATGACATCGAGTTCTCAATATCCGATAGAGACTTGAAGAAGCGCCTGGCCGCGGACATGCTGAATGTCCACCAGGGCCTGGAGTATAATGTGACCTTCACGGTACGCGACGCCGGCAGCGCGGGAAACATCCTCGCGGACCTGAAAGGTTTCAAGCCGGTCATCCTGGATGCCCTGCCTTAGCGAGCGGCGCGATCCCCATAAAAAAAGAAAGCAGAATAGCTGGGCGGCTATCCTGCCTTCTCACGAAACGCAGTGCCAAGTTTTCAATATGGTAAAATCGGGAGGGAATTACCATATATTAACTTGTAGATTAGATATCGGCATGTTCCGGAAAAAACTTGAGCGAATTTTTCGGCGGTTTATAAATATTTACAGTTCCTGGATAAAGTGGATGGTTTATAACAGAATGCAGCCACTATGTAAAATAGTGGCCGCTTTTTCTGTGCCACTATTCACCATTAACTATTACCTGTTGACTCTATGAAAGGCATAGTGGTAAAAAGCTTCGGCAAGTACTATACCGTGGAATATGAATCCGGGCGGATCAATTGCGTGCTCCGGGGGAAGCTCAGGAAGGACAAGCGCCTGGAGAAATATTCGGAGGCGGTCGTGGTCGGAGACGAGGTGGAGTTCGAGCCGGACACGGACGGGGACGGCGGCGCCATCAGCCTGGTGAGCGACCGCCGCAACGTGTTCACCCGGAAGTACAAGGACAGCGACCGGGACGACCTGATTGCCGCGAACCTCGACCGGATCGTGGTGATACAGTGCTTCGGCAAGCCCCGGCTTAACCTGCGCTTCGTCGACCGGCTCATGGTGCGGGGCTGCAAGGAGGAGATCCCGGTGACGCTGTGCGTGAACAAGCTCGACCTGGCCGGGGAAGAGGATGCGTCCATGCTCGATGACTACTACCGCGGTTACGACGCTGATATCCTCCTGGTAAGCGCGAAAACGGGCGAGGGGCTGGCCGCTTTCAGGGAGATGCTGGCCGGCAAATTGTCGATCCTTATCGGCAGCTCGGGCGTGGGAAAGACGAGCATACTGAACGGGTTGTACCCCGGCCTGGCCCTGCGCACCACGGATGTGTCCGAGAGCACCGGCAAGGGGCGCCATACCACCACCAACGTCGAGATGTTCAGCATGGCCGACGGCGCGAGGATCATCGATACGCCCGGACTGCGCGAGTTCGGCCTCATGGACATCGAGCCGGAGGAGCTCGGCATCTACTTCATGGAATTCGGCGCGTACAGCCGCAAGTGCGGGTTCAGCCCCTGCACGCATGAACACGAGCCCGACTGCGAGGTAAAGAGGCGGGTGGAAAAGGGCACGCTCAGCGGGGAGCGGTACATCTCGTACCTGAATATTCTCTCCACGCTGAAGGACTACTACGAGAACCGGTACCGGTGACATGATAGAGGTCAGGGGGCTCCGCATATCGTTCGGCGGCAGGACCGTTATTGACGGGATCGACCTGTCGGTTCCCGCCGGGAGCACCCTGGTCCTGATGGGGAAGAACGGCTCCGGGAAGTCCGTCATTCTCAAGGCCATGTCCGGGCTCATCGATTACGAGGGGACCATCGTGCTGAACGGCACGGACATTCGCGAGCTGTACCGGGACCGGGGCAGGGCCGGCAGCGGAACGGGCGGTCTCCGGGTCGCGTACGTGTTCCAGAAAGGCGGCCTGTTCGACTCGATGAACGTGTACGACAACGTGGCGTTCGGCCTCAGAAGGCTGGGCGAGCCGGAGGAGTCGATCGCGGAGCTGGTAGCCGGCTCGCTGGCTCGGGTGGGACTCCGGGGGAGCGAGGCCAAGCTCATCGCCGAGCTGTCGGGCGGCATGCAGAAACGGGTCGGCATCGCGCGCGCCGTGTGCATGAGCCCGAACATCATATTTTTCGACGACCCGACAGCGGGCCTTGACCCGATCCTCTCGGACTCGATAGCCGATTTGATGGTCGAGATCAAGAGCTCCCTCAACACGACCTCGATCACGGTCACGCATGACGCGGCAGTGGCGCGGAAGGTCGGGGACTCGATAGCCCTCCTGTACGGCGGCAGGATCGTTCACCGGGGAGACAGCGCGGGCTTTTTCACCGGGGACGACCCGTATGCCCGCCAGTTCATCGAGGGCGGGATCGAGGGGCCGATCGACATTTTCTGACCGGCCGTGGGCCATCCCGCTCGCACGACGCGATTCTCCTCCGATAGGTCCGCAAGCGCTTGCGGACCTATCGATTGATATCTGTTTTTTTATCTTGACAGTAAACTTTCCCGCACCTATCTTCACCAGGAATCAGCTGATTTTTATCTCAGGAAACGGCCGTGAAAATACTGGTTACCGGCACCGCCGGTTTCATCGGGTTCCACCTTGTCGAGGCGCTCATGGCGCGGGGCGACGAGGTAGTGGGCATCGACAACATATGCGACTATTACGACGTCAATTTGAAATACGCCAGGCTCGCCGCCTCGGGTGTGAAAAAAGAGTCGGTGCGCCTCCACGCAGAGGCGCGGAGCTCCCTGCACCCGGGTTACCGCTTCATCATGATGGACCTTCTGGACCGCGACGCCCTGTCCGGGCTCATCGCCCGGGAGAAGTTTGACGTCGTATGCCACCTCGCCGCCCAGGCGGGTGTGCGCTATTCCCTCGAGAACCCGTACGCGTACATCGATTCGAATATCACCGGGTTCGTGAACGTGCTTGAGTCCTGCCGCAGCAGCGAAACAAAACACCTCGTGTTCGCGAGCAGCTCCTCGGTGTACGGCCTGAACGAGAAGATGCCTTTCAGCACCTCGGACAATGTGGACCACCCCGTGAGCATCTACGGCGCCACCAAGAAAAGCAACGAGCTGATGGCCCACACCTACAGCTACCTCTTCGGCATACCGTCAACCGGACTGCGGTTTTTCACCGTGTACGGCCCCTGGGGCAGGCCCGACATGGCGCCGTTCCTCTTCACGAAGGCCATCATCGAGGGGAAGACGATCGACGTGTTCAACAACGGCGACATGGAGCGGGACTTCACCTACGTCGACGACATCGTCGAGGGCGTGGTGCGGATCATCGACCGGCCGCCGAAGGCCGACCCCGGCTGGAGCGGTACCGCGCCGGACCCGGCGCGTTCGAAGGCGGCCTACCGGATCTACAACATCGGGAACCGGTCGCCCGTCAGGCTCCTCGATTTCATTGGGCTCCTGGAAACAAAGATCGGCAGGCCGGCGGTGAAGAATTTTCTGCCGATGCAGCCGGGCGACCTGGCCGCGACCTGTGCGGACGTGGACGATCTCGTGCGCGATATCGGGTATGCGCCGGCCACGCCCTTTGAGAAGGGGATCGGGAAGTTCGTGGACTGGTACCGTGACTACTACGGCGTGTAGGCCCGTTTTTCTGCCCTGCTGCCCCCTTTTTTGCGGAATAATACCCTTTTTCGTGCCGATAGGATAGTATGAACGTCCCTTTCCATAAGCCCTACATCACCGAGGAGGAGGTCGCGTCCGCCGCGTTGCAGCTCCGCGAGGGCTGGCTCACCGCCGGAAGCAGGACCGTCGAGTTCGAGCGCGCCTTCAGGGACTATGTCGGGTGCGGGTGCGCGGTCGCCGTGAACTCGGCCACCGCCGCGCTCCATCTCGCGCTCGCGGCCATAGGGCTGAAAGAGGACGACGAGGTCCTGGTGCCCGGCATGACGTTCACCGCCACAGCGGAGGTGGCGCGCTATTTCCGCGCCTGGCCGGTCCTGGTCGATATCGAGCGCGATACCCATAACATCGATCCGGATAAGATAGAAGAAAAGATCACCGGCCGCACGCGGGCGATCATGCCGATGCATTTTGCCGGCCAGCCCTGCGATATGGACGAGATTTGCGCGGTCGCAAAGAGGCACGGCATCGCCGTGATCGAGGACGCGGCCCACTGCATGCCCTCCTGGTACAGGGGCAGAAAGGTCGGCGCGCTGGGCGACATGACCTGTTTCAGCTTCTACGCGACCAAGACCATGACGACCGGCGAGGGCGGCATGCTCTGCACCGACAACGCGGAATGGGCGCGGACCGCCGGCATCCTTCGCCTTCATGGCATCGACCGTGACGCGTGGGAGCGGGTCAATTCGCCCCGCTTCTGGCAGTACGACGTGGTGGAGGCGGGGTACAAGTACAACACGACGGACATCGCCTCCGCGATCGGCCTCGTGCAGCTTAAAAACGTGGAGACGATCTGGGAGAAGAGGAAGCGCATCGCGGAGCGCTACGGCGAGGCCTTCGGCGGCCGCGACGACATCAACCCCGTCGCGGTGCGTCCGGACCGGGTTTCGTCCTGGTACCTGTACACCGTCGACCTCAACCTTGAATGCCTCTCGATCGGGAGGGACGAGTTTATCGGGCTCATGCGGGACCGCGGGATCGGGCTCTCCGTCCACTTCATCCCGCTCTACGAGTTCACCTATTATAAAAAGCTCGGGTACGACGGAAGGGACTGCCCTAACTGCGCCTGGGTCTTCGACCGGACCGTGTCCCTGCCGATCTTCCCGGGCATGACTGACGGGGAGATCGATTACGTGATCGGCAACGTGACCGGTCTCCTGGAAAAAAACCGGAGATAACGCGGCATGGGATTATTCTACACGATACGCGGGAAAAAAATAATCTTTCCGGTCCTGGACGCGGTGATCGCGGCCGGGTCGTACGCCGCAGCCTGCCTGATCCGTTTCTATCCCGATACCGATTACTACAGGGAATATATCGGGCCCGAGTACATTGTCCTGCTCGCCCTGCTGTACGTGCTGTCATCCTACCTGTTCCAGATATACCGGATGATGTGGGCCTACTCGAACATCTCCGACATGTACCGGCTCCTCATGGCAAGCGCCTCCGGGTTCATCGTGTACTTCGCCTGCCTGCACGCGGCCGACATGCCCTATTCCATGGCGGTCCTGGTGATGACCTTTCTCATCACCACGCTGCTCTGCTCGTTCTACCGGATCGTTATCAGGGACCTGTATTCACGCAGGGCTGCCGCGGGGGAGGCGCCGGTCCGCAGCCGGCGCGGCAAGAAGGTGCTGGTCGTGGGAGCGGGCGAGGCGGGCCGCGTCATTTTATCGGAATACATCAAGCGGGGCCTCGGCAGGATGATCGCGGGCTTCGTGGACGACGACCCGGAAAAGGTCGGCACGATCCTGAACGGCAAGATGGTCTTCTGCGATACCGGCGGCGCCAGCCGGCTCGTGCGCGACCGGGCCGTCAGCGAGGTCATCATCGCCATGCCGTCGGTGGGTTCGGAGAAGATCAACCGGATCGCGTCGCTTATCCGCCGCGACCACCGGTCCATCCCGATCAAGGTGCTGCCGCACGCCTTCGAGCTGGACGAGCGGAAGCCGCTCTCCATCTCCCTGCGTGACATCGGCATCTCCGACCTGATCGGCAGGGAGGAGGTGAGGGTGGACGCGGGCGCCGTGGAGAAGAAGTTCGCGGGCAAAACCGTGCTCATAACCGGCGCGGGCGGGAGCATCGGGTGCGAGCTCTGCCGCCAGCTCCTGAAGTACGGCATCAGGAAGCTCGTGGCCGTGGGGAGGGGCGAGTTCTCCATGTACAACCTGATCAGGGTGCTGAACGAGGACGCCGCGTTCCTCTCCGGCGGGACCGGGATCGAGTACCGCATCGCCGACATCAAGGACCGCCGCCTCCTGGGGGCGATCTTCGACCGGCACCGGCCCGACATCGTGTTCCACGCGGCGGCGCACAAGCACGTGCCGCTCATGGAATTCAACGAGGCGGAGGCCGTGCAGAACAACGTCGGGGGGACGATGAACGTTCTCGACCTCGCGCTTGAATACGGGGCGGCCGAGTTCGTCTTTATCTCGACCGACAAGGCCGTGAACCCGACCAGCATCATGGGCGCGACCAAGCGGATCGCCGAGATCATCACCGGCCACTACTACCGGGAGCGCGGCCTGAAGACCTCCATCGTCAGGTTCGGGAACGTGATAGGGAGCCGCGGCTCGGTCATACCGCTCTTCATGGAGCAGATCGAGCGGGGCGGCCCGGTGACCGTCACGCACCCGGACGTCACGCGCTACTTCATGAGCATACCCGAGGCGTCTCTCCTGGTCATCAACGCCGCGGCCTATTCGTCCGGGGGCGAGCTCTTCGTCCTGGACATGGGCAGGCAGTACCGGGTCGCGGAGATAGCGAAACGCCTCATCGAGTTCTATGGCTACCGCTCCGACGACCAGATACGGATCGAGTACACGGGCCTCCGCCCGGGCGAGAAGATGCACGAGGACCTGTTCTACGAGGACTCGACGCTCGTCAGGACGCAGAACGAAAAGGTATTCATCCTCTCGGAGAGCGGCGGCACGGACACCGCCCGCATCGAGCGCTTCATGAAAAAGGACCTGCCGCGCGTCGCGGGGATGAGCCCGGCGGAGATCAGGGCGCTCATCAAGAAAATAGTTCCCGGGTTCGAGTCGGACCCGGAGAGCGCCGGAGCGGCGCAGAATAAAAAGCTTATCAGCTGAGAGCAAGACACGGCATTATCCCATGGTTTCTGCCGCCCCGGGATGGATATGTGCGCATTTTCCAATTTCATCATATCCCGGCGTGGCCGGCGGATAGAATAAGCGGCACTACAATCATCAGGGCGATACATAATGGAAGAAATCATGTGGAAGTGTGCGCTTGCGTCACTCATGATCGCGGTATCATGGAAGTTGATGCTCGAGCCGTTATGGGAGTCGTTGCGAGATGATATAAATCTGGACAGGGCGAAGAAAGACCTGCCTGTCCTTGCTAAAGAACTGAAATTGTCGCATACGAAGGGTGATGGGTTCGGCATATACCATGGTTCGTGGAACAATCATAAAATACGAATCGAGCCGAATCATTTCCAGGCATCCATATGCATGCAGGTCAAGGGCGATCCTCAGTTTTCCGCGGTACACATGGGGGTTTCCTCGAGAATATTCCATGTTAACACGCTTTTTCACCACTTGAAGAAACTAATTATTGCGTTCATCCCCGATTATCCGGTTGCCCAGAGCGATTATCCGCCGTTCAGTTTCGAGGATGGAGAGCTGGATGCCTATTTTCAGGAGAGGAGGCTCCTCGGTGACGGCGGAAAAAGCCTGGTTGGCAACCCTGAATTCAAGAATGCGTTGAAAGACTTCATAAGCAAAAACAGGACAATTGTTAAAGACATGGTTGTCGGGCGGGAAGCGGGCTGCTCTCTCTGGCTGGGAGGCTCAACCGGGAAGACCAGGTTGTATTCGGTGACCGGGCGGCAGGTGAAAGAAATGCTTCCGGAAATGCTGCCGGTGGTCGAGGTGATTGAAAAACTATGCATGAAGTGACAGCACCGTCGCGTCCCTTTCTCGCCCGGGAATAATTTTCCGGCAATCGTTGACGTGCCGGGTCATCTTTGCCGCACGCGGTGAAAAATCATTCCTCCGCACTGCACCGATACCAGCATTGTTCGTTGTTGACTGCTCATTATTTCACCTTTCCGCATCCTGGTTAGTGATCAGGTGCCTTACCAGCATACGCCGACCAGAGCGGGCCCTGATCCGCAGGATACTGCCGAATGGATCAGCCATGTATCAGTTATACTGCCGCTGCTTCCGGTCGTTCCGTTTGAAGCGGTCGAAGTCCAGTTGGTGCAATTCCAGCCATGGAGCCCGCCTTCTGATGTGGCGCCGGTCCAGTAGTTGCTTACAAAATTTTCAACCACACCGGCGTCACCCAGAGACGTATTTATGGAACCGTCCAGAAGATCGGCGCGGTCGTTCGCGATCACCGTTCCGTCAGGGCTCTTCACGGGCAGGTCGGCCGGGATGCCCAGGTCCCTGATCTCGTCATCTGCGGCAACGCTGATAAAAGCATGAACCTCCCTGCAATGCAGGTTCGAATACGATGCCTGGTATGCGGCCAGCGCAAGCTGGTCGAGGTCAGCCCGGGAACTAGCGTCGGTTAGAAAATCGCCGTTATGCGATGATGATACCTGGAAGAGATAGACGGCCGGCTCGGACTGGCCGGCAAGCCCCATGATCAGCGGGTTTATTTCATTGCCGGGGTCATGACATGAGGTGAAGTTGATCAAAGCCGGAAGGCATATCAATAATGCCGAAGCTGCCGCGATGAATTTATTCATGAAAGCCTCTTTATGGTACTTGAGTAAAATATGCATGATTCGGCGTATATAAGCCCCTGGCGTGAGCAATATACTATGACCAGCAATGAAAATATACATTCACCGCGTTGGGTATGCATCACCCAAAAGTAGTAGATTGGGGAAATAATGGATTTTGAATTAAAAAAATGAAATGGCGACAATATGAGGAATTCCGATGCCGTCTATTGCCTCACGGTTTCGATGAGCGTGTGCGGGAGCTCATTGTGCGGCATCGATTCGAATATCCGCCGTGGGTCGTTTATATTATCTGACGGTAAGCCCCGACCGGAAATGAACGGTATTTTCCTTGACAGTCGCGGAAAATACGTTTTTATGCTTATTGCCATGTCATGTTGAATCATGGCCGCATATATGCAATAAATAAATCGACAGTGTACATTTAATAAGGTTTTCCCCCGCCTGCTGCGGTGAGAAAGCCGCATTGCATGCAGAAAACAATTTTGTTCACAGTATAATTGATACGATTCGGGTGCCGGGTATACAATGTTCGTGATGTCGATTTTATCAACAATTTCCTTTGTCACGTATATTTATGTGGGCGCCTTCGTGTTATACTTGAATTATAACTCGAAAATAAACAGAAATTTCTTCTATTCCTGCCTTGCCTTCTCCCTCTGGAGTTTTTCATATATCTTCCTGAATATGGCGCTGGCACCGGAACAGAGGGTCTTCTGGCAGAAAATGAGTTTTTGCGGTGCCCTGGTTTACGAGATATTCACATTAAGATTTTTTCTTTTTTTGACTCGTTTCGATGAAAAAATAAAGCACAGGGTTCTTGTAAATGCGCTTATCCTGGTCATCCCGGGCGTTTTCTTGTACCAGAATATTGCCTACAACGCCATTGTTAATGATTTTCCATATGGCAAGTGGTATGTCATGGCGCATGTCTACGCAAACAGTTATAATATGATTGGGCTTTTTCTCGTATTTGTCTGGGGCAGGAAATCAACGCGCAGAATGGAAAAAAAGCAAGCGGCGATTATCGTGAGAAGCGCCGTGGCGGTTATCATCATAACGATTATCTGCGATTACGCCATGGGGTTCATGCGCATACCAACCCTCACGCCGTTTCTTACGCTGATCTGGTGCTATGCTATTGTTTTCGCAATGGCCAGGTATCGTCTTTTGAGTATTACGCCTGAGATGGTAAGCAGGTATATAATTGATCACATCGATGAATTGATCATTTTTTTACATGCGGACTCCACTATAGCTGCAATTAATGACAGGATGAAAGAGCTGTGCGGAGGCGATTCTCTCGTTGGCAGCCATGTTTCAAGCATCATCCCGGAACATGGAAAAATTCAGGACCGGATTCTGCTGTTGCTGTCGGACCAGACGAAAACCTTCTCTGCGCGGCTGCATTTCTGCCATGGGGGAGAAGACTCACGGATGATGGACGCGCGCTTCAGTGTCATCACGGACAAGCTGGGGGACAGCCTGGGATTGCTGGTCATAGCGAAAGAGCTGCGGGAACTGAAGCACCTCGGGCACCTCTACACAATAACGGCGAGGGAGATCGAGATCATCCACCATGTTACCTATGGGGCGTCCAACAAGGAGATAGCTTCGTATCTTGGTATAAGCGAGAACACCATGAAGCGTCATATCACGAATATATATAACAAGCTCAATGTGAACAACAAGATGGGACTGCTGCGGCTTCTCGACGACCTGAATATCTCCTACGAAGATCCCGGTAATCGCCGCGATGCCGCGAAGGGATTTTGAAATGTCTACCTGTGCGCATATTCCATGATATCGTACTGCGTTGCCGTGCGTTTGCCGGGCAGATAAACGAGCATTCGGGCCAGATCCGTATGAGGATGCGTTGAAAGACAGGAGGGGACAACCATCAGGAACGGTCTATAGCCGGAAACCGTGCGTCGGGTTAAGGGGATGCTTCCGGAATGCGGCCGATTGCGGAAATGACGGGAAGAATGGGACGGAAGCGCTGCTTCCTGCCGGAACAACAGACGATCCGGCGCATTAAACCGGGTCATGACTGGTGGACGCTAAGCGGCCCGTTCCCGAAAAAGTTGTACGGCACAATACAGGCCGAAGCCGAGGAATCCCAGGCCCATTAAAATGAAGATATAATTCTCTTCGCCCCCCTCAGTCTCCAGGACGGATTCTTCCGGAACGCGCGGATTGTAATAAACCTCGGCACTTCTTCCCGCGCAATATTTTTTCGCTTTCTCACTCCAGTAATCCCGGTCGCCTGTGTGGGGCCCGAAGTTAAACCTCCGCCCCCGGTGCGCCACTCCGGCGACCTCGTATTCATATTCCATGTCCAGGTCGTAGGCCACCGTTTCGCCCAGGCTGCTCTGACCGTAGCGCCCGCCGACGGATGAGCTCCGGTGCTTCGCCACGCGGCATTTTACAAGCTTACCCGTTGTCGACGGCCAGTCGGCGCTGTCATCGGCAGCCCTGATCAGTAGAATGAAGTAGCCCAGGGTTGCAATGCCGCCTGCCAGGCAGAGCAGGGCCAGGACAGAAAGGGGTTTATTGGCCAGAACCTTTTGAAGCATTATTTCTTTTCCCGCGCCTCCTTCAGCTCCCCGGCCAGGGTCTCGTCATAACGGTCGGTCCAGAGGCCCTTCCAGAGGAGCGATCCGTCGGGATTCAGCACTCGTAAATCCATGAGCTTGTAGGCGCACAGGTGGATGGAACCCTGCTCCGACGCCGAGATCCTTTTTGACCAGGTGCCGATGGAATAATTATGCTTCGGCGCATGCGGGCCGGCCAGGAGCCGGAAGGAGCCGTCGGTCCCGATGCGCGCCACGTGGGGCCAGTCTTCCCCGCCGATTTTTTTCTTATGCCAGAAGATGATGCATATGGTGCCGTCCCCGGCGATGCAGAAATCCTCTATTTCCCTTATTGCTTTCTGTTCCGGACGTATCAAGCCGAGGAATTTTCCATCGCGGTCATAGCGCGCGGTGACGGCGCTTGCCGGGTCCATCATGTAAAGGATGCCGTCCGGGCCCGCTTCAAGCAGCGCGTTTTCCGGCGGCTGAGCCGGGCAGTCCGGCATGGCGTCCCATGCGGGGACCGTGCGTTCAAGGCCGGCGTTGTCGCGGCCGGGCCAGAGGGAGATCCGCTTTCCCGTTTTATCGAAGCGGCGAATTTCCCTGAGGCCGGTCTTGCTGTTTAATTGCGCGATTTCTTCTGCTGTCAGCGTATGAGGGCCTTTTTCCCGTATCCGCTCCGTGATTGTGCCCCCGGGCGGGCCCTCCTTCCACGTGCGGTATACCAGGAGCGTGGTATCGCTGCAGGCGGCGACATTGTAATTGTCCAGTACGGAAATAAGGCCCGGGTCATCCACGTCGTTTCCGATAGTGTTGATTTTTTTTCCCGTTGCGGCGTTGAAGGAGAGCACTATCTCCGCGTCGTGGTCCATGATCCAGAGCGTGTCCGATGCGCCGACATAGAAAAGGCGGGCATATCCCGTGCAGGGGATACCGCGCACGATCCACCGCATAAGCCCGGTCTTCTCGACGCGTCCGAGACGGTATTCGCTCTCCTCTTCCCACAGCAGGGCCGTGGTGTCATCGGGCATTCCGGCCAGGTCCACGAACTCGTTGATGTCGAGGGGCAGCATGGCTTCGGCGTCCCCGAGGTCGATGATAACGTACCATGGGCGTGCGGTCTTTACCGGATGGAGGCGCATCCATATGTCGTCCGGTACCAGGAAATCACCGTTGCAATAGGCGCACCGTACGGTGCGCCTGGATCCGTCCAGGGGCAGCGGACTGCCGCAGTGATAGCAGAAGATGGAGATGGATACCGCGCCCCGGAGATCCTCTTCGTCCTCTTCGGGCGCAATCTCATCCACAAGGAGCCGCGCGAAGGGCAGGACCCTGTCGAACCATTGGGGCGGCCTGCGAACGCTCGATATCGTTCCGCACCCAGTGCAGGTGGAAACGGTATCGCCCTCGTCGACGATTTTAATCAAATCACCGATGTCCCGGGCTCCATTGCATGTCCGGCAGCGCGGGGCTTGCTGCCCGAAACTCGAACGATAGCTGCCCATACCGGCCATGATGCCGGTCGCCCAGGAATCCGAACCCGGTTTCATGCTGGCTGCTTCCAGGAGGCGGGGCGTCGCCACCGTCTGCCAGATTCCCACCGGCATTTCGGCAGTAGAGTTGCAGTGCGGGCAGAGGACGCTCTCTGCGGCCCGGTTTACCGGCAGGGGCCGCTCGCACCGGGAGCAGGTGATTGACAACTCCAGAAAAATCGATTTCATTGACATGTGTCCGTAACCTTCGATTCCGGGAATTACCGGGTTCGGGAAAAACACCCGCGAGCATACATTCTTCATTCATGGAAGTCAATTATTATTGTTGTATTATTCAACGGTCTTCCGGAGGGGAGAAACGGACGGTGCCGCAGCTTTCAGATGGAAACGGCGAATTTCGTAAGTCGGAGGGGTAGTGACAGGGCCGGCTGCGCGTCTTATGAAATTATACCATTTCGTTCCAATCGACCCTGGTATTTGATGAATGGATTGTAGTGTGCCGGGGATACAGGCTTTCGCCATGAAATAGCACTGAATGTGTGTTTGGTGATAATCAAACCGGAAATTTTCACGTGCCCGACCAGAGTATATATCCCGGATGCCGATTCGATTCAGGACGGAAGAGGGCCCTGTCTTGGCCCATGCTGCGCCGAGTCTCCTGACGCCTGGCGGTGCGGTACCGCTTCCGCTTAATGAATCGTGGGACCGGTACTGATTTTTTTTGCAGCTACTCGTACTTCATCGTAGTTGTTCCCGGCCCTGATACAGGTCGCAAAAGCCCGGTCTTCGGCCTCTTCCAGGCTGGAAGCCTTCAATTCGGTTTCCAGTAAAATCTCTCCGCTCTTCCTGTTTGAACATGTCGTGCTATATGTGGATGTACTATCGTTCATTTTATTCCTCCCTGTGAACTCCCGGAGCCAGCGCCTCCGATAGTATAGTTATTTAAAATATACTAAATTACCGTACGGTTGTCAAAAATATTTTTTTGAAACAACTACGTGTAAATCGCAGGGAGGGCCTCAGTGTCCAATACCGGCTTGACAACCCCCGGTTTCCGTGCCTACACTCAATGCAAAGGCTTCTATCTCCGTGAAATGGGAGGAAAACACTATGGTCATCGACTGCCATTACCACCTGGATGAGCGTTATCTTGCTATCGACGAGCTGATAAAAAAGATGGATGAAGCCGGGGTGGAAAAGACCGCGCTCATGGGAGCGCAGATTGACCCCTACCCGGAGCCGTCGCGGTTCCTGATATCGCTGCTCCTCCCGATGCTCACCATCCGCGCCCTGCGTCCTGTCGGGAAGATGTTTATCGCCAATTTCACACAGAACGGCATCAAGCTCATGGGCAAGGAGTATCCTCTTTATATCGACCCGGACAACGGCCCGGTATTCGACGCGGTGAAAAAGCACCCGGACCGGTTCCTGGGGTGGATCTTCGTGAACCCGCATGGCAAAAAGGACCAGGTCGTCGAATTCGAGAAGTGGAGAAAGATAAAGGGAGTTGCCGGCGTGAAGGCCCACTGCTTCTGGAACCACCACACCCCGATTGAGCTGAAGCCGGTGGCGGAGAGGCTCGCGTCCGCAGGCCTTCCCCTCATCGTACACCTCGGTTACGGGCCGGAAGGCGACTACGGGTCGCTCCTTAAAGCGGTGCCGGAGCTGAAGCTGATCATGGCGCACACCGGGTTTCCCGGCTACTCGGACACCTGGCGCGAGATCAAGGGCCGCAAGAATGTGTTCGTGGACCTGTCGCAGACCAGCTACGTGAGTCCCGGCACCCTTCGGGCGGCGGTGAAATATCTCGGCGTGCAGCGCTGTCTCTTCGGCACGGACGGCCCCTTCGGGTTCCGCGGTAAAGACGGTAAGTTCGATTACGGCCTCATCAAGCGGAGGATCGAGGCGGCCTTCCCGGACGCCGGGACAAGGCGGAGGCTCCTCGGCGACAACTTTCGGGAGATCGCCGGGGTGCGGTAAGCGGTGTGGAGAAGAACAACTTGACTCCGCATGGTTGACGGGATATGCCAGGCCATGGAACCTGAATTAAAAAGCCTTGTCATCTGGTATGTGCTGTTCGCCGGGGTGCTCCTGCCGGTCAATGGATATATCTTCATGCGCGGATGGCAGACCCTTCCGGAGAAGCGGGTCTTTCGCTGGCCCTATGCGGGCCTGTATCTTTTCCTGTCACTCTCGTACTTTGTTGGAAGGGCCATTGAAAAGGTGTCGATCTGCGCAGCCAGCGATGCGCTTTTCTGGACCGGCTCGTTCTGGTTCGGCATCATGCTCTACCTCTTCATTGCCGCGCTGCTCGTCGACGCGGTGCGCCTGCTGAACAGGTTTCTGCCGTTCCTGCCGGAGAAGGGAACGGCGGGGTACGCCAGGGTAAAGCGTGCCGCTGCGGCCGGCGCCGTCGTTATCACGCTTGCCGTCCAGTCGGCGGGTTTCTTCCATGCGCGGGAGACCCGCGTTACCGGGCTTGAGCTCGATATCCCCAAATGGGCCGGCGGCATGGAGGCCCTCACCATCGCGCTTGTCACGGACATCCATCTGGGGACCATCATATCCAACGGGCGGCTTGCCGTCATGGTGGAGAAAGTCAACCGCCTAGAGCCGGATATCGTCCTTCTTGCCGGCGACATGGTCGACGAAGACGTCGCCCCCGTATTGGAGAAGAATATGGGCGAACTGCTAAAAAATCTCCGCTCCCGGTTCGGCACCTACGCTGTGACGGGAAACCATGAGTACTATGGCGACGTGGAGGAGACCTGCCGCTACCTGGAACGGAGCGGCGTCACCATGCTGAGGGACAGGGCGGTGAGGATAGGGGATTTCTTCTACCTCGCCGGTCGTGATGAAGCCACGAAGGAGACGCAAACAGGCGGCCGCTGTCTTCCCCTCCCGGATATCCTGCGCGGCGTCGATACGCGGCTCCCGGTGATACTCATGGACCACAACCCTGCCAGGATACGGGAAACCAGGGGGAGCCCGGTGGACCTGTCGCTGTCCGGCCATACGCACGACGGGCAGCTGTGGCCGATCGGCCTCATCACCCGGCGCGTCTACGAGATCAGCCGCGGGCACCGGATGATCGGTGCGACCCACTTTTTCGTTTCGCAGGGTTTCGGCACCTGGGGACCTCCCGTCCGGGTGGGTACCGACTCGGAGATCGTACGGATCGTGGTGCGGTTCAGGAAAACGCCCGGGAGCAAGTGATCAGGCCCCCGCCGCTTTCACCCCCAGCTCGCGCGCCTTCTTCCTCGCGGTTTCGTCCATGCTGATCTCGCCCTTTTCACTTGCGGAGGCCATGACCGCGCCAAGCCACCTCATCTTCGTCATGTCCACCGTTGACCTGAAGCTGTGCACTATCGGGTCGGCCGTATGCACGTCCGGATCCCCGCATACCGTGATCAGGCCTATGGGCTTGCCTTTCATCTTCGGGTAGTACTGCTTCTGCCATTTCCATTCCGCGTCAAACAGGGCGCACCACCGGTCCAGGTAGGCTTTCATCTGCGCGGTCATGGACCAGAAGTAGACCGGCACGCTGTGGATGATGGCATCCGCTTCCACTATTTTTTCGTGGATCCCGGGCATGTCGTCCCTGATGACGCACAGGCCGGTCTCGTTGCATTTCTTGCAGTCTTTGCATCCGGAAATTTTCATTTTATCCAGGATTATTTTTTCCACCTGCGCGCCCGCCTTTTCGGCCCCGGCCAGGGCATCGTCAAGGAGAACATCGCTGTTGCCGCCGACCCGCGGGCTTCCCATAATGCCAAGGACCTTCATGACCCACCTCCTGATTGTGCTAACATTCGGGAGCCTCTGGCGTAAAATTTCAAGATTTATTTTCCGGCATGGCGCCCGGGACATGCTGCCGGAGTCAATTCATCCCGTGATATCCGCGAATTAAACCCTTAAAACATTAGCACTTGACAATATTCTCATCATGAAATATACCGATGCTTCAGGAACGGACATCATGGAACGAATGGTACATTACGAAGCCGCCGACTTTAACAGGAAGGACCTCCTCCGCGCCAAGGGCGGGCGAAGGGTGTTCGTCGTGTTCTCCACCTTCGGCGAACGCGAGGCGGGCCTCATCCATGACAAGATCGCCGTCCTGAAAAAGGAGCTGGCCGGTTACATCGACGGGATACTCGTATCGCACCGGCGCGCCGGGGACACCGAGGAGCAGACCGAGCGCAGGGCGCGCGACGCCTGGGACCGCGTCGAGGTCCTGGTGTGCAACGGCTACGCCGTCCCGGACATGGGCGACGAGCGGGGCAAGGGCGCGGACATGCGGCGCGCCCTGTACCATATCAACACCTCCTGGAAGCAGGGGGCCTCCGCCCGCGACGTGGTCGTGGTGTTCCTCGACGCGGACGTGGTGCCGCGGTACTTCGGCGCGCATTTCGTCATGGCCCTGAGCGGGGCGGTGTTCGACGGCAACGATTTCGCCCGCGCGAGCTTCTGGAGGGCCCTGGGCCGCGTCAAGAAGTTCGTGGCCCAGCCGCTCTTCTCGGTCATAGACCATCCCGCCCTGAAGGGGATGACCGATTACCATTACCCGCTCTCGGGCGAGGTCGCCGGGACGCTGGCGTTTTTCAACGCCGTGCATTTCTGGCAGCGGTACGGGGTCGAGACCGGCATCAACGTCGACACCTGCCTGAACGGGCACCGGGTGGCGGACGTGAACCTGGGCCTGTACGACCACGAGCACCATGGCGACATCGATCTCCAGAAAATGGCTTTCGGCATCATCCGCACCTACCTGATGCAGCTGCGCGACTACGGCATCATCAGGCTTGAGGACGGCGCGACGATATCGGATACGTTCAAGGAGTGCTTCATCGACGAGGGGGGAACCCGCCGCCGCCTCGAGTTCGAGCTGAGTGAGAAAAAGTACGAACCGCTGAAGGACATACTATGAGCGGCATGATGGACAGGGCAAAGATGAAGGCCCACGAGCGGACGATAACCATGGCCACCTATCCGGCCGGTGAGGGACGGGTGGTGGTCGAGGGGCGCCTGGTCGACCGGCGGCTGGGCGATTACTACCTGGTTACCGGGGAGAAGAGGGAGGCCGGCGAGATACACCACATGGTGATACGGCTCCTGGTAAACACCGGCACCCTGGCCATAGAAGACGTCGAGGTCGAGCTGGTGTCCGTTCCACGCGGGGAGTGCGCTGCGGTCCGCGACAGCCTCGCGGTCATAAAGGGCGAGCGGATCGTCCGGGGATACTCGGACCGGATGAAGGAGCTCCTTGGCGGCGTGAAGAGCTGTACCCACCTGGTGACCCTCCTTATCGCGATGGGCCCCGCGGCCCTGCAGGGCATCTTCTCGAGCCGCGCCCGGAAGCCGATGGACCTGGCCTCGATGGTCGCGGACCCGGTACGCGTGAAGTTTTTCATGGATACGATCGTCAACACCTGCCACGTGTGGCGCGAGGGCGGCCCGGAGCTGAAGAGGCTCCGGGACTTCATAGGCTCGATGGGCGGGACTACTTCTTCAAAATGAGGATGACCGTCAGGTCGTCGTTCAGCTCGCGGTTCCCGACAAAAGCAAAGAAATCCCCCATGATCCTGTTCATGATTTCCTGCGCGCTGCCGGCGGGCGCATTCTGCAGCGACGTTATGATGCCGTTCTCCCCGTACTCCGACTTGTTCTGGCCGTGGGTCTCGATGAGTGAATCGGTGAACATGAGCACGCAGTCTCCCCTGTTCATCCTGAAGGTTATCTCCTGGTAGGAATACACGTCCTTCGACATCTGCGTGTCTATGCCCAGGAAGGGGGCGCACACCCGCTTGCCGCTCTTGTCGAGGATCTTGCCGGTCCTGTTCATGCCGACCTTCTTGCAGATGATGTCCGGGTGCGCGCAGTTGATGTATTCGATCCGGTCGTCCCTGAAGCGGAGGAGCACGCCGGTCAGGTAATTGTCGATGTCCTTGAACTCGGCCAGGAGCTTGGCGTTGACGGTCTCGATCACCGAGCCGAGCGGCGCGTCCTTCATCTCCAGGAAGGTGCCGGAGACGATCGATTTCGCCATGAGGGTGAGCAGCCCCGGCCCGATGCCGTGCCCGGACACATCGAAGATCCCGGCGCCGATAAGCGCGTCCCCGTCCAGGTAAAAGTCGTAAAAGTCGCCGGAGACCAGGGACTTGGGCAGGTACATCACCGCGATATCGTACGCGGGCGATTCCGGCATGCGCCGCGGGAGCAGGGTGGACTGGAGGTGCGCCGCCATGTTCATGTCGCGGCGGTATACGTTCTGGGATTCTTCCAGGTTCCGGTTGCTCGCGGTGAGCCGCTCGTTGATGGCTTCCATCTCCTCCATTGTCGCCTCTATCTCCTCCTTCGCGTCGGACAGCTGTTTAGTCCGCTCGGTAACCTTGTTTTCGAGGTTCAGGTTTATCTCCTGCAGGTCGTCCGTGAGAACTGTCACCTTGTCAGCGAGACCGAGAGAGAAAAGGGCGATGGCGAAGATCGTTCCGATCTGGAAGCCCCACAAGGTCAGCGGGTTGGTGCCGAGAACGCCGAACCTGTTAAGCACGGTGAAAATGACGCCGAGGAGCAGCAATGAAAAAGCAAGCGCGTAGAAATAGGATTCCCTTTTTTTTCTCCGCATCATGAATATGCCGGTGAAAGCGATTATCGCGATTCCCGGAAGGTATGAGCCGGCGCCCACCGCTATCATCAGGCTGTAGGGGAGAAAAATGGACGCGATGCCCAGAAGGGCTATCAGGCCGAGGTAGGTGAAGATTGTTCTCCTGATGGGCCGGGGTATGTCGTTGATGCCCATGTACAGGAAAGAGAAAATCGCCATGGTCAATTGGGCCAGGAACAGGAAAAAGGGCACGGTGTCGTTCATCCAGATCAGGTTTGGCCAGAGGTACTGGAACCCGTACCCGTTGAGGCACAGGGACACCATGGCAAGGGATATGATGAATACCGCATATGACAGGTACGTCAGGTCACGCATGTATATGGCGAGGAGGAAGTTGTACATGAGTATGATAAAAAGCGCCCCGTAGAACATCCCGAAGATCGTCTTCTGAACGTTGATCTCCGAGATAACTGCCGGGAGGGAGAGTATTTTCATGGGTATGTTCATGGAGCTGGCAGTCTCGAAGCGAAGGTAATAGGTATAGGATCCGGGCGCGTCGTTGAGGCGTATCAGGAAATTGTGGTGGTCGATGTCACGTTTCGAGAAGGGGAACTTGTTGCCATAGCGTTTGAGCGAGTAGTTGCCGTCCCGGTCCGGCGTATACACGATGATGTCGTTGAGCAGGGGATACCCGATTTCCAGGAACCACTCCTTCTGTGTTTCCGCCGGCACATCGACGCTGAAGCGAGCCCAGATCACGTCGCTGATGAACCCGTACGAGTCGGTTTCCGCCGGCCTGAAGCCGCCCGATTCCCGCACCCTGTCGAAGGGGACCGCTCCCGTCGGGTCCCTCAGCACTTCGAACTGCACGGGGTAGGTATCCTCGGCGGCCAGGGTGAGCGCGGCGGCATGCGAGCTGACCGGCAGTGCCAGCGCGAGTGCCAGGCAGGCCAGGAGCGCGCGGATCATCGTGTTTCGTTTCATATCGGCCTTCCTGCTTCGGGTGGTGTGAGCTCTCCCGGAAGGCCCGCTGACGTCCGCGGACCTGCCGGGAGGATGTAGTTATTCTCCCTTGAAGTTCGGCTCTCTCTTCTGGAAGAAGGAGGTCATGCCTTCCTGCATGTCCTTGGTGGTGAAGAGACGTCCGAGTTCTTCCCGCTCGATCTTCAGGTGCATGTCCGGGGTGATGTTCTGGCTGATATTGCAGAGCCTCGTTATCGCCGCGATGGAGAGCGGCGGCCGCTTGGCGATCTTGTTCGCCAGCTCGAGCGCGTCGTCCAGAACATTGCCTTCGCTGATGTGGTCGACAAGGCCGATTGCGAGCGCCTCATCGGCTTCGCACTGCCTGCCCAGGTACATCATTTCCAGGGCCCGTGCTTTGCCGACGAGCCGCGGCAGCCTCAGGCTTCCGCCGTACCCGGGCATGATCCCCAGGTTCGTTTCGGTCAGGCCGATCCGGGCGCCCTTCTTCATGAACCGAATGTGGCAGGCCATTGCAAGCTCGCACCCGCCGCCCAGGGCGTGTCCGTTGATCGCCGCTATGACCGGCTTCGGGAAATACTCGACCTTGTTCCACACGTCCTGGCCGCGCTTGAGGAAGTCCACGGCGCTGAAATCGCCAAACCCGCTCGAAAGGTCGGCGCCGGCGCTGAAGGCTTTTTCTCCGGCCCCGGTGATGATAACGCACAGGACCGTTTTGTCATTCTCGATGGAGTCGAGCTGCTTCCGCATGGTCTCGAACACCTCCGCGCTCAGCTGGTTCATCTTCGGCTTGTCTATGGTTAAAATAGCTACCCTGTCCCGCTGCTCTTTTGTTACTGCGTCCCCCATGGTATAGTCCTCCTTTTCTGTGGTATTAATTGTGTCCGCCCGGCCGGGGCCGGGCGGACGAATGAATTATCTTCCGATGGTTTTAAACGAGCCGTCGATAATTTCGGGCTCGGGCTTCAGGATATCGAGTTTGAAACGGGAGGCGAGCATGTTCAGCGCGTCAGTCAGCTGCTGCGGTTGCATGCCGGCCGCGAGCGCGAAGGGGCCGGCGAAGGCGTTCATGCCGAACTTCACGCCGTCATCGATGTCCTGTATCGATTTCGCAAGGCCTTCCTTCCATACCTTTACCGCTTCGTTGACCTGGACCGCGAGCAGGTGTATGGGGCTGAGGTCGGTCGATGCCGTCGAAATGTCGATGACCGCTTTCCCTTCCTTCCATTCGTAGATGCCCTTGCCGGACTTCATGCCGAGCTCTTTCTTGGCGACCTTGTCGGTAAGGTACTTGCCCGGCTTGTACTGCGGGGACAGGGTCTTGGCGTAGTAGTCCAGGGTATGGCAGAACACGTCAAGGCCGACGAAGTCCGCCGTCTCGAAGGGGGCCATCTTGGCGCCCATCTTTTTCATCGTGGCGTCCAGCTGCTGGGGCGGGACCTTCCCTTCGTCAAGTATGGCCGAGAGGAGGGCCTGGTTCGGCGCGCTGATGCGGTTGACGATGAAGCCGGGGCGGTCCTTGAGGACCTTGACCGGGATCTTCCCAATTTTTTTGGAAAGCTCGCACATCAGGTCCGCCGTCGCGTCGTTTGTCTTGTTCCCGTAGATGACCTCGACAAGTTTCATCCGGTTGACCGGGTTGAAGAAGTGAAGGCCGACGAAGCGCTCGGGATTCTTGACCACGCTGCCGATTTCTGAGATGCTCATCGTTGAGGTATTGGTCGCCAGGATGGCGTCCGGCTTGCAGGCATCGGACACTTCCTTGAACACGGACTTTTTCAGGTCCATTATCTCGGGTACCGCCTCGATGATGATCTGGGCGTCGGCGACCGCTTCCTTCGTGTCGAGGGTCGTTGTCAGGAGGGACATCGCCTTTTCCATGTCCGCCGCGGCCATCTTGCCCTTGCCGACCAGGAAGTCGAAGCTTTCCTTGATCTTTGCCACGCCGTTATTGATGAATTCCTGCTTGATGTCCCGCATAACGACGGCGACGCCGGCCTGGATGCAGACCTGGGCGATGCCGTGCCCCATTGCGCCTGATCCGAGAACCGCGATTTTCTTTACGTCATTGATGTTCATTCGATCACTCCTTTTTGATTATAGTGTATGATGTTCGCGCGACCCCCGGCCGGGGCCGGGGGCCGCAAAATGCTTACTTGAGCTGCTTGCTCGAGAACTCGAGCACGTTGCGCGCCACGATGAGGTGCTGGATCTGGCCGGTCCCCTCGAAGATGTCCATGATCTTGCTGTCCCGCATCCACTTTTCAGCCAGGTATTCCTGGGTGTAGCCCAGCGGCCCCAGGAGCTCGCAGCACTTCTGCGTGATCAGGGTGCCGTACCGACCGGCCTTCGCCTTGGACATGGACGCTTCCAGGTTGTTGTGCTCCTGGTTGTCCGCCATCCAGGCGGCCCGCCAGGTCAGGAGGCGCATGGCTTCCAGGTTCGATTCCATTATATAGAACTCTTTTTCCAGGCTGCTGATGTTGTTCGGGTTCCTGTTGTAATCCAGCTTGATGCCGCTCTCCTCGAGCTTTTCCCGGGTGAAATCCAGGGCCGCCCGGGCGATGCCCAGCGCCATCGATGCGACCATCGGCCGGGTGTTGTCGAAGGTCTTCATGACGCCCTTGAATCCCTCGGTGGCCGTCTTGACCTCGGCGCTCCCCAGGAGATTATCCTTCGGAATGCGGCAATTGTCAAGGACAAACGTGCCGGTGTCCGAAGCCCGGATGCCCAGCTTGTGCTCGAGCTTCTCCAGCTTGAAGCCCGGGCGGTCTTTTTCCACGATGAACGACTTTATGCCGGATTTCCCGGCCTTTTTGTCGACGGTGGCCCACACCACGACCACGTCGCAGCGGTCGGCGCAGGTCACGAATATCTTCTCGCCGTTCAGAACCCACTCGTCGCCGTCAAGGACGGCCGTCGCGGTAATAGACCCGGAGTCCGACCCGGACCCGGGCTCGGTGATGGCCATGGCCGCCCACTTGTTCCCGAACCGCTCCATCTGCTCGTCCGTGGCCACGGCCGCGATGGCGGCGTTCCCCAGGCCCGCGTTCGGCAGGGAGAGGAGCAGGCCCGCGTCGCCCCAGCACATCTCCTCGATGCTGATGACGGTGGAGAGGTTGGTGCCCAGCTTCTTGGGGGCCGGCTTGTCGTCCTTCCTGGGCTCTTCGCCCGTTTTCTTTTTCTTGGCGCCGCCCATGATTTTTATCGAGCGGAACATGTCGAGCTCTTTCGGGTATTCATGCTCGTTCACGTCATATTTGCGGGCGATAGGCCGGAGCATCCCCTTGGCCATGCCGTTCATGCTGTTCCGTATCTGCGTCATCTTTTCGCTTGTTACGAGATTGATCATTGTGTTGCCTCCTTATACCGTTGTCATGCCTTCGAGTATGGCGATGCCCCTGCCGTTGCGGTAAAACCGCTCGACCGGATGATCGCGCACGTACCCGTGTCCGCCCAGGACCTGGACGCCGAAGTCCGTCACTTTCATGGTCATGTCGCCCGCGTACAGCTTTGCAAGGTATGACTCGCGGCGGGCGTCGAGACCGGCTTCGACCGTCGAGGCGGCCTTCAGAGACATGAGCCTCATCGCGTCGACCTCGTAAGCCATCTCCGCGATCATGAAGGCGACCGACTGCCGGCTCGCGATAGGCTCGCCGAACTGAACGCGCTCCTTCGAGTAGTCCCGCGCGTATTCGAACGAGGCGCGCGATACGCCGGCGCCGATGGCGGCCAGCGCCACCCGGGACTTCTGCAGCAACGCGTCGAAATTGCATCCCTTGTCTCCGCCGAGACGGTCGGCGGCCGGGACCTCGCAGTTCTCGAACGTGACCGGGTATGTCGCCAGGGCGTAGAGGCCCAGGTTGCGCTCGCGCTCTCCCACTTTCATGCCGGGGTTGCCGGCCGCGACGATGAAGAGCTCGCTTGTGCCGTCGAGGTCGGCGGCGACGAGCAGGTGCCTCGCGTCACCGGCCATCGGGACAAAGCATTTTTTTCCGTTAATAACATACGAGCCGCCCTTTTTCACCGCTTTCGTCTCGAGCGCAACAGGGTCAAACCTGAACCGCGGCTCGTTGATCGCGATGGTGCAGGGCTTGAACGCGGCGTCGCAGTACGGGGGGATGTATTTTTTCTTCTGCTCGTCCGTCCCCATTTCGAGAATGGGGTAAAGGAACATGGACGGGGTCGTGGCCGCGATGGCGAGCGCCATGTCGCCGTATGCCAGCTCTTCGAGTATGATTGCGTTCATCACGGGCGAATACTCCATCCCGTACCCTCCGAATTCTTCCGGGATGACCGAGATGGTCGCGCCCAGCTCCCACACTTTCTGCACGTAGTCCGACGGGATCTCCTTTTTCTCATCCATGTCGTGCGCGTTGTTGGCGACGAGGCCTTTCATCAGGCGCGCCACGGTTTCCTTCATGGTGCGCTGCTCTTCGGACATGCCGAAACTGAAATCTCTTTCTTCCATAGCCTACTCCTCACATGTGAATCGTATTGGTAAGCCGAACCAGGCGGCTTACGGTGGCGGGTCCTTCCCGCCGGTTATTTTTTTATGAAAATCGCGGGAGCGAAGATATTGAGAATCTCCCGCGCCATCTGTTCTATCTCTTCGCTGTCTTTCTTTCTCTTTTTTGCGCCGAAATCGTACAGGGCGGTTTTAAGGAGCGCGCCGGTGATAAGGTTTGACGCCATTTCCACGCCCAGGTCCTTCCGTATGTGGTTGTTCCGTATCCCGAGCTCAAGGTCGCTGACAATGAGGTTGTGGATTTTTTTCTCGAAGCGCTTTATGGTCGACTCGAGCTCGCCGCTGAGCCCGATCCCCATCCTGAGCACGATGTTGCAGAGGTCCGGATCGTCCGCGAGGAACTCGAGGGTGTTTTTCACCCTGAAATAGAAGTATTCCTGGGGGGATATCTGCCCCAGGTTGATCCTATTCATTTCAAAGGAGACTTTTTTCTCCCAGTCGTTGTAAAAGTCGCGGATCAGGGTTATGAAGATGTCGTCCTTGTTCTTGAAGTACTGGTAGACCGTGCCGCGCGCGATTTTGGCCTCGTCGACTATGTCGGAGATCTGGGTGTTGTAGTACCCCTTGCGGGAAAAAAGCCTTTTTGCGTGTTCCAGTATCAGCCTCTTACGCTCATCAGCCTTCATGATGATGTTTATCCTCGGTATGGATGTTGCCGGATCCGGCGTCACGTCAGTCCCCGCCCGCGCTTCACGCCCGTTCCGCCATTTTTGCGGGAGGCGTGAAAAAATTATGTTGACATAAATTCCTGCGCTGCTAAAACTGACATGTCAGTCTAAATAAAATGCACCCGATTGTTTTTGTCAATGGAATTTTTTACTTTTTATTAAATCGGTAAAAAAATTTCCGTTGACGATTCAAGCTGCATATGAAAACTGACACGTCAGTCTAATTTATTAAACGAACAAAAAAGGAGGACTCCCTATGGCTTCATTACCCACCATCCCGGCTGATACCAGCGTGGACAAGCTTCTGTCCGAGATCATGCTGAACGTTGCGAAGGAACAGCTTGCCAGCTCGAGCGCGGCGGCGGACCTCGCCGGCACCGAAATCACCATGGTCGTGGATGTCGACGGCGATATGTACAGCTATGCACTGAAAAACGGCGCCGAAGTCAGCTACACTAAAGGCGATACGGCATCGCCGAAGCTCCGGCTGAAGGTCAGCAAGGGTGACATGGAGAAAATGATCAAGACGCAGAATCTTGACATGATCCTTGGAATCATGAACGACCTGAACAAGGCTAAATACAACGCGCTGAATTCCCTCAAGGGCAGCTTCGTGGCGGAAATCTCGATGGATGACGGCAGCTCAGTCAAGCTACTGGCAATCCTGAACAACGCGACCGATCCCGCGTCCGTATTCAAGATGACCGCGAAGGACACCGGCGCCCTGATGAGGAAAGAGACGAACCCGGTCAACCTGTTCATGTCCGGCGCGATGAAGATAGAAGGCGACATGGCCTTCGCGATGGGAACGCAGCCGCTCTTTTCATAGGACGCGAAGCAGGGCGGCGCCCTGCGCTGATCCGGTAACCATCAAACAAATGTCTGTTTAAGTCTGACACTAGCTGGGGGACCAGCGGACCGATCACACATGCAGAGCCCGACGAGGGTTGTGTCGCAATCCCGGTCCCCCAGAATATTTTTTTCCGCATCCATCACGAACGGGAGATCGCCATGAGACAAGACTCGCTGCCCTGGTTCAAAGAATACTCCGTAACCGGAATACCCCGGACCCTGAAACCCTATCCTGACCGCCCCGTGTGGGACATCCTCAGCATCGCGGCAAAAAAATACAAGAAAAACGGCCTCATACAAAACAATTATAAAATGACCTACCCTGAAGTGAAAGACAGGGTGGACCGGCTGGCGACGGCGCTCTTCAACCTGGGGCTCCGGAAGGGTGATCGCGTGGCGACCATACTGCCCACCTCGATCCAGTTCGTACTGGCCGACTACTCCATTTCGCGGGCCGGGCTGGTGCACATCCCGAGCAGCTCGCTCGAGCCGATACCTACGCTGGAGCACAAGTTCGGGGAGGGGAAGCCCCGCGCCCTGATCACCCTGGACGAGCACATCGATATAGCGGCGCAGGTCGTGAAGAAATGCAAAATCGAGTACCTGATACTCTGCACTATTAATGATTATGCGAATAATCCCCCGGCGCAGCATGCGGCCGGAGCGCCAAAGGACGCGCTCTGGATGGCCGACATGATCGAGAAGACCGCGCCGAATCCGCCTGAAATCACGTATGACGTGGAGAAGGACATCGAGACCCTCATCTTCACCGGCGGTACGACCGGCCTTGCCAAGGGGTGTATGCTGACGCACCGCAATATCTACGCGAACGCGCTTCAGAACATGTATTCACTGGGTAAGGCGGGAGCCCTGCTCAAGGGTGCCGCAACCGCGCTCCTCGGCCTGCCGTTCTTCCACTCGTACGGCCACGTGATACTGCACACCATGACCCTGTTCGGGCACAACCAGATACTGGTCCCCGATCCCCGGGACACGGCCGGCATGATAGCGACCATCAAGGAGCACCTGCCGGTCATCCAGATAGGCGTGCCCACTCAGTTCATGAAGCTCTCCGAGGAGCTCGAGAAGTACGGCATGCTGGGCGTGTCCGGCTCCGCGCCCCTTCCCCAGAAGACGCAGGAGCAGTTCGAGAGCAAGGCCGGGGGCGGCATCATGGAAGGGTTCGGCCTCTCCGAGATGTCCCCCTGCACGCACCTGAACACGACCTTCCTGGTCCGGGTGTTCGGCGGCCGCTTCTCAATGAGGCTGAACACGCTTTTCCTGAGCATCCCCGGCAACCTGGCGCTTCTGAATGCGCTGCTGCGCCTGCTCGGAGCGAAGAACGTGGGCCGGGTGCTCACCAAGCTGTTCTATTATCTGGCGAAGCTCACGAAGAAAAAGTCCCCGACCGCCGGTGCGGGCAAGGCGGTCGAGAAGAGGGGGACCACCGGCGTCCCGTTCCCTGACACGGAGATAAAGTTCCTGTCGGTCGAGACCGGGAAGGAGCTTTCTATCGAAGAGATGCTGGCCGGCGCGCGCGGCGAAATGCTGCTCAAGGGCCCCCAGCGGATGCTGGGCTACTGGCCGGTGCCGGGGAATGGCATTGACGAGGACGGCTTCATTCACACCAGCGACGTGGTACGGATCGACGAGAACGGCTTCTTCTACATCGTTGACCGGACCAAGGACATGATCATCGTGTCCGGGTACAAGGTCTACTCCCGCGAGGTCGACGACGTTCTGTACCGCCATCCCAAGGTGGAAATGGCGGCGACCATCGGCATACCCGACCCGGAGCGGGAAGGGAGCGAGCGGATCACGGTCTATGTCCAGCCCAAGGAGAAATTCAGGGGCCAGGTCAGCGAGGCGGAGATCATCGACTATCTCAAGAAGCATGTGGCCAGGTACGCTGTCCCGAAGACGGTCCACGTGATCGACGAGATGCCGCTGACCGAGGTGCACAAGGTGAACAAGAAGCTCCTCCGTGAAATGGCGGCAAAGGAGCCCACGGCCGGCGGTAAGGCCGGCAAAAAGAAGGCGGCGAAGAAAGTTAAGGCGTAATGCCTGCGCGCGGCAGGACGACACGTGGTTGGCATATAACAACGATGCCCGTCATTCCCGCGAAAGCGGGAATCCATGCGGAAAAATATGGGTTCCGGCTTTTCGCTGCGCTTCGGCCGGGATGACAGCTGAGTTGTACAACAAGTCTAATATACAAAATTGAGAGGAGAATACATTATGGAAGAAGCGGTATTTATTGACGGCGTACGCACCCCTAACGGCAGGGCCCACAAGGACAAGGGCTGGTTCCGGAACCTCCGGCCCGATGAATTGCTCTCCTACGTTTACGAGGGTATCTTTGAGAGAAACAAGAAAGTCAAGCCCGAAGATCTTGACGGCGTACTGGTGGGATGCGCGAACATATCCGGCATGCAGAACGATATCGGACGGCTGGGATGGCTCGCTTCCGGAATGCCGGTGACTGTGGGCACCAACACGATAACGAACCAGTGCCCCTCCGGCATGTCAGCCACCATGCACGCGGCCCGCGCGATCATGACGGGCCAGGCTGACATGATGCTCGCGGCCGGCGTCGAGGACATGGAAAAGATCCCGATGGGCGCGAACATGAATTTCCCGCCGAGGATCCTCAAGTACTGGAACGGCGCCGACCTCCCCATGGGCCCCACGGCCGAGAAAGTGGCCGAAGTGTATAAAATCGCCCGGGACGACATGGAAAACATGGCCATATGGTCGAATAAAAAAGCGTATGAGGCCCAGCAGGCGGGCAAGTTTAAAAACGAGATCATTCCGGTGAAGGGTGTTGATGATAACGGCAACGAGATGCTCGTGGACAAGGACCAGTGGGTCCGCAGCAAGTCCGAACCGGAAAAGATGAAGGCCATGACCTCGTCGTTCAGGCCGAACGGCGGCGTGGTGACCGCGGCGACCTCTTCGCCGCTCACGCAGGGCGCGGCGGCGCTCCTGCTGATGAGCCGCAAAAAAGCCGACCAGCTTGGGCTGGAGTACCACTACAAGTTCAGCTACGGCGTGCTCGCGGGCTGCGACCCGACGGTCATGGGGATCGGCCCCATACCGGCCTGCCAGAAGCTGTTCGCGAAGACCGGCCTCTCCGCCAAGGACATCGGCGCGATCGAGCTGAACGAGGCCTTCGCGAGCCAGTCGCTCGCCTGCATCCGCGAGCTGAAGCTTGACAACGACAACGCACCCTTCAACAAGGTTAACGTATGGGGCGGCGCGCTCGCGCTCGGCCACCCGCTGGGACAGTCCGGCGCGCGTATCATCGTCACGCTGCTTAACGTTCTCAAGACCGAATTTCCGAACGAGAAGTACGGCCTCGCGTCCCTCTGCGGCGCGTTTGGAAACGCGGCGGCGCTGCTGGTAGAAAAAGTCAAATAAGGCGAAACGGAAGGCGGGGCCGCGCGGCCCCGCCTTTTTCAGGGCGCGTATGAATCTCCCGCATAAACCCGGGGAACTTCTTACAGGAATCCCGGTCAAACATATAAAGGCGGGCCTCCCGATTCAGTGATTATATGGATGGTGCTTCAGCCGGTCGCAAACGGGCCTGCCCGTCACTGCGGCCGGCCACTATCATAATGCGAGGTTCAAGTACATGAAGAAGCTTCTGGTTGTAGCGCTCATTCTGGCGGCGGGTTTTGTCTCCGCCGACGCGAAGGTCGTAAATGGGGTTGCCATTCCCGACACGTATAGTGCGGGCGGGACGACCCTCCTGCTGAACGGCACCGGCATCAGGACAAAGTTCATGATGAACATCTACATCGGCGCCCTGTACCTGAAGGCAAAGGGAAGCGACGGCGCTGCCGTCGCCGCGGCCGACGAGCCGATGAACGTGCGGCTCCACATTGTGTCCAGCCTGATCACGCCTGATCGCATGGCGGAGAACACGAGGGAAGGGTTCACGAAATCAGCGGGCGGCAACGTGGGGCCGTACAAGGCCGGCATGGAGACCTTTATCAATACCTTCAAGGACGGGATCAAGGTCGGCGACAAATTCGATATCACGTACGTGCCCGGCAAGGGCGTGCAGGTATACAAGAATGGCGTGCTCAAAACCACGGTCCAGGGACTGGCGTTCAAGAAGATCCTGTATGGTATCTGGATAGGCCCCAACGGCATCCAGGAGGCCCTCCGGAACGGGATGCTCGGAAAGTAGCGGTAACCGGCATCGAACAAGTGAAAGGGGCGCCTGGCGGCGCCCCTTTTTTATGCACTGCATCCAAAAGAAAAAATGCTGGACATCGACCATGAAATTCTTCTTATGAAAAGGGGTCCCGGCATCAATCCCGCCGACAGGGCGGGCGATGCGCCATCGGCTTTACGCCTCGTCCATGAAATCGCGGGGCCGACGCCATGCTCCGGACCGCCGGAGATGCAACCCGAAAAAATTCCAGCATCGTGAGGCACAGGAGATGAAACAGAAGACCATCATGCCGCTTGCGGCGATTATTGCCGTAACTCTCATGTTCCCGCATCCGGCACATTCAAAGGAGTGCCCGCTGCTGCCCGAAAAGCAGGGCACCTTCGAGTTCCTGACACGGACCGATTATGCCTGGTATCAATGCGGGTTTACGAAGGCCGAGGTCAATGACAACCTGAAGGAGCTCGCAGCGCTCGTGGCCACGGTCCGGAAGAACCCGGTCCTGGCCGGGCTGAAGGGCTTTGACGCCAGGGTGCAGCTGTATACCATCTCCGACTGCGGGGGCACGGCCGCATACGGCATACCCGTGCGGGTCAGCTTCGGATTATGCTCCTGGTTCCAGTGCGACGGCAAAGGGCCGGTCAGGATCACGATGGAGCCGCCAGAGTGGAGCGTCATGGTCAACGATATGGTCCCCGGCTGGGTCACACCGCTTTCGTCCGCGGAAGGCCGGGTCTTTTTCAGCGTACCCGCGAAAAAGGAGACCATCAGGCCGGGCATCGACGTGTACGATCATGAATGTTACATCATGTATAATCCCGACCGCCCGGCGTACTGGCTCCCCGTGACGGTGAAGGAAGCATATGCCGCAATGGTCGAAGACGCGAAAAAGGACAAAGACGCGTACACTCGCCAGTTCATGCTGAATTTCATGGAGAAGGAATGGGCGGCGTTTTCGGAAGCGGACAGGAGCAGGCCCGCGTACACGGTGGGAACGAACGAAAACATGCCGCGAATCCTGGGAAAACTGAGCGCTGACGCAACAGGACTGCCGCTGGTGCGCGTCAACCCGGCCTACTGGAACAAGGGGCTGCCGCGGTCGGCCATTCAGTTCATATACTGCCGCATCATTAACAACAAGGCATATATCAGGAAAGAGAAAGAGTTCTTTTTGCAAAAAAACAGCATCAGTTACAATCTCTACCGTTTCCTGGAAACACTGAACAACGACACGGCGGCGTCATTGCTGCATCATATCAGGAAGTAGGCCCCGGGCCGGGTACGCTACGCCCAGCCCAGGAGATAGACGGCAAAAGCGACGACGCAGGCCGTGTCGAACGCGAGAATGAGCGCGAAATTATTCACGTAGCCTTTCCTGTAGTGTGCCAGCATCAGGCCCACGAATGTCGCCTTGTTCAGCGCCACGCACGCGATCACCGGGGTGCGGATGCCCGGGTCATAACCGGCCCAGATCAGCAGAAGGCCGGTGACGAATATTCCCATGCCCCAGTGCCGCTCGATCAGGCCGGCGACCCCGTCGTCCGCCTTGAGCCGGAGCATTTTCTCCATGACCAGCTTCGGCGCGAAGAAGAGCAGGAGCATCGAGCAGGTTATTATTCCCGTCACGTAAAGGATTGCAGTGATGTTGCCGGTTATCATGTTTCCTCCGTTATGGTGTCGTGTCGAGCCGCGCAGCGCGCGGCGCCGACTTGTTTTCTCCCCTGGACATCCGGGCCGCGAGCATGTCGAACAGCATCCCCGCCAGTTTTTTTAACGGGTTCAGCACAACAGGGTAATAGTAGTCCGATTCGAACCACCCCTTTTCCCGGAAGTAGCTGAAGTCCCGCCAGTTTTCGTCAAGGAGGCGCCCGATGCTGGTCCGGGACATCCTGAAGATCATGAGCCACAACAGGGACGGGGCCGGGCATGCGTTCCTGACCAGCCGGGAATGGAACTTCCTGGCCAGCCGGTCCAGCTTCCGGTCGTTCGCCATCCCTGTTTTTTCCGGGACGGGTTCGCGCGATACGATACAGCACCCCTTGACTGTATTGAATCCCATCCCGGTGCCGGCGAAATCCAGGTATTTGACGATTTCTCCTCCCCCGTATATTCCCTGCGCCACTATGCCGGTGAACGCTTTTCCGAAATAGCGCGGGCGGTGAAACATGAAGCCCAGCCGGTCGAGGAAAATTTTCATTATCGCTGATACCTGGAAGGAGTAGTTGGGGGAGGCAAAGACCACGCCGTCGGAATCGCTGATTTTCTTTATTAGCAGGTCCCTGTCGTCCTTCAGCGGGCAGAGCTCCTCGCCCCTGTTCAGGCATGACAGGCAGCCCTTACAGACCCGCACATCGTAATCGCTGAGCATGACTATCTCATAGTCGACATCCCCGAGCGACTGCAATTTTTTCAGGAATTGCTCGGTGGCATGGTAGGTGTGCTTTTTTCTCGCGCTGCCGACGAATGCGGTTACCTTCATGGGCGCACGCTCCTTCGGTTATACGGGCATTTCTGCCGGACAGAAGGGAGTGTACCGTATTCAAACAGGTTGTCAATAAGAATTAGGGGGATGCGGATATGTGGCTGTTTCCGCCCGGCGGCGGCGTCCTGCCGGAGCGGCCCCGGAGAAGCTACGACCCGGCCTCCGCGGCGCTTCCGATCCTGAATTTCCGCACCATTCCCAGCAGCTCGTTGGCCTGGCCCGCCATCTCCTCGCTTGCGGACGCCGTCTCCTCCACCAGCGAGGCGTTCTGCTGCGTCATGGTGTCCAGCTCGGCGATGGCGGTGTTGATCTGGCCGATTCCCTGCTTCTGCTCCTGGCTCGCCACGCTGATTTCGGAGATAATCTGCGCCGAAACCGTTGCCGCCTGGGCGATTTCCGTAAGGGCGTTCCCGGTTTTGTTCACCATGGTGCTGCTCATGTCCACTTTCTCGATGGTGTCCCTGATGAGGTCTTCGATTTCCCTGGCGGCGCTCCGGGAGCGCTGGGCCAGGTTGCGCACCTCGCCGGCCACGACCGCGAATCCGCGGCCCTGCTCGCCGGCGCGCGCCGCTTCGACCGCGGCATTAAGCGCCAGCAGGTTGGTCTGGAAGGCGATCTCGTTGATCACCTCGATGATTCTGGCGACCTTGTTGCTCGATTCATTCATCTCGATGATGGAGGTAACCGCCTCGATGGCGATCCTGTTGCCATCCCTGGATTTATCCATGCCTTCGGTGGTCAGGTCGCGCGCGCGTGCGGCGTTCTCCGCGTTCCGGTTTATCGCGGCCATGGTTTCCTCGATGGTCGAGGCTATCTCTTCGAGGCTCGAAGCCTGTTCCACGGTGCGCTGGGACAGGTTCTGGTTCCCGCTTGAAATCTGGTTCACGGACTGGACAAGGCTCTGCGCCGAACCGACGACGCTCCCGATGAGCGCCGCAAGGCCCTCCGTGGCCCGGTTCAGCGCCTTCGCGAGATGCCCCATCTCGTCTCCGCGCGATTCATTGAGCCTCCCGGTGAAGTCCCCGTCGGCCAGCTTTCCGGCAAAGGCCATGATGCGCTTGATCGGCCCGGTAATGGACCGGGTAATGGGGAATATCAGGGCCGCGATGAGCGCGGCGGCCGCGACCAGTATGGCGGCAATTTTAAGCGTGAAATCCAGCACGGTCTCGCGGATATCTTCAATGTAGACCCCGGTGCCGATAATATAGCCCAGGGGATTGAACAGCTGCACGTATGAAATCTTGGGCACGATCCTGTCTTTCTCGTCCTTGTATTGCCACTGGTAATCGACGAAGCCTTTTCCGTAGCGCGTGCATAACGATACCATTTCAACAAACAGCTTTTTACCCGTGGGGTCGGCGTAATCATTGAGGTCTTTTCCCTCGAGCGCCTGGTTGAACGGGTGCATGATCATGCGCGGCGTCATGTCATTGATCCAGAGGTAGTCCTTGCCCTCGGGGCCGTACTTCATGCTCCTGATGCGCTCCCTGATCCGCTTCTCCATCTCCTCTCTGTCGACAAGGCCTTTTTCGTAATCGTTGTAGATGCTGGAGCAATAGCCGGTCGCAATGGCCACAATGCCCTTCAGTGTCTCCTTTCGCTCGTTGATGATTTTCCGCTCCAGGGTCGGAATGATGAAAAACGCGATGGTCAGGGTGAAGATGAGGACCGCCGCGAGCAGGACACCGAAGATCTTGTATGATATCGATATGTTTTTCCATGACAGTTTCATCAGCGCGCCTCCTTGCAGGCCGCGTACCATGGGGTCTGCCGCATGTATCGATCGCGTTTTCTTGACCCTCTGCCGTTACTCAGCCCATCCTCATTAATATTACATAGTTGTGGATCGATAAGACAATAGTCATAATAACGACTTTGTTTATATTTTATTGAAATTTATTGGAGATGCGGACTTCCGAATCGATTATGATGAACATTCCTGATCTCAATGTAAGGGTTTTTCGCACTGTCGACCACTACGTTTGCCTTCATGGCCGCATGCTTCTCCGACACTGGTGCCGGTCAGCACTCGATCATTTGCATTCAGCTCATACACCGGTAAAACGCAGTTGTTAAAAAAATATGACTGATTCCCGATTTCCGTTTCACCGGTATCTTAAACGGAAAAATCCGCCTTTCGGCGGAATTTTCTCATTAACTATTCACTATTAACTATTCGCTATTCACTGCTTTTATTCCGCCCCATCCCAGCAGTAGGTGCAGACCTTTTCTTTTGGCAGGCCGATGGCCTCGATCAGGTCCTCGAGCTTCTGGTACTGGAGGGTCGAGAGCCCCAGGCGGAGGCGGATCCTCTCGACCATTGCGGTGTAGCGCTCCCCGCGGCCGGACGCGTATTCTCCGAGGTGCGCCTCCTCGGTGCCTTCCAGCTCCTTGATGGCCAGGCGGCCGGCCAGGTCGAGCGCGGACCGGGAGCGCGAGAAGTTCAGGAACTTGCACCCGTACACGAGCGGCGGGCAGGCCGGCCGCATGTGCACTTCCCGCGCCCCGTAGTCGTAGAGGCGCTGGATCGTGTCCTTCAGCTGCGTGCCGCGCACGATGGAGTCGTCGCAGAACAGGATGCTTCGCCCGTGGATCAGCTCCCGTACCGGGATCAGCTTCATGCGCGCAACCAGGTCCCGGATGGTCTGGTCCTGGGGCATGAAGCTCCGTGGCCAGGTGGGCGTGTATTTCACGAACGGGCGCTGGTACGGCACCTTCGACTCGTTCGCGTAGCCGATGGCGTGGGCCACGCCGGAGTCGGGAATGCCGGCGACCACGTCGACCCTGGTCTTGTCGTTGCGCGCGAGCGCGGCCCCGCACCGGTTCCGCACTTCCTCGACGTTGATCTTCTCGTAGCAGGAGGGCGGGTACCCGTAGTAGACCCAGAGGAACGCGCAGATCTGCATCCGTTCCCCCGGCTTTTTGACCGTCTCCGCGCCGTCCTCGGTCATGAACACGATCTCCCCGGGCCCCAGGTACCTGTCGATCTCGTAGCCCAGGTTGGGGAAGGCGCAGGTCTCGAACGCGGCCGCGTACGCGCCCGGCTTTTTCCCGATGATCACGGGCGTGCGCCCCAGCCGGTCGCGGGCCACGTAGATCCCGTCCCTCGTCAGGAGCAGGATGGAGCAGGACCCCTCGATCATCTCCTGCGCGCACGTGATCCCCTCGACGAAGCTCGATCCCTTGTTGATGAGCGTGGCGACCAGCTCCGTGGGATTGATCTCGCCCCCGCTCATTTCCGAGAAATGGGTGGTGTGCTTCCCGAACGCCTCTTTCACGAGGTCTTCCATGTTTTTTATGACGCCCACGGTTATGATCGAGTAGGTGCCCAGGTGGGACGAGATGAAGAGCGGCTGGTCCTCGTAATCGCTGATGACCCCGATCCCCTTTTTGCCCCTGAACTTGGGCAGGTCTCCGTCGAATTTCGAGCGGAATTGCGCGTTGGATATGTCGTGGATGCTCCGCTTGAAGCCGCCCTCGCCCAGGACGGCCATGCCGCCGCGCTTGGTGCCGAGGTGGGAATGGTAGTCGGTCCCGAAATAGAGGTCGTTCACGCAATCGTCTTTGGAAACTACGCCGAAAAAGCCGCCCATGATGGATACCCCGGTGCTGGTTTTATGATGAGGGGCAGGGAACATAATCCCGGCACCCGGGTACAGTTCTGGCGGTTTCTATTCCTGTGTAAATACTTATTTTATGTTTTTTAGTGAAACTTAATCTATTTTATGCGATGCTAATGTATAAAAAACAAACATTATGGGAAAAGCATCGAATTTCAGCTTGGGCGCCCCATAACCCCTTGCCCCCCTCTTTCCCCGCGGATGGGGCAGTGGGGGTGATGATGTCTCCTGCCGGGCAGGGGGAGGTAGGATGATAATTAGCAGCAGTTAATAAAGGCGGGATCTTTCGGTCCCGCCTTGATACCTTATTCAAATACTCAATATGCAGTTATTTCTCGGGTTTTGGCCCCTTCGGCGGCTTCATTTCGTCATCTGACAGGAATCCGTCTCCGTTCTTGTCCATATCCTTGAACATTTTCTCGTGAAAGTTTTTCCATTCTTCAAGGGAGACCTTGCCGTCTTTATCCGTGTCCATCATCTTGAAGTGGCCCATCATGGGGCAGCGGCCCATGGGGCCCTTATGCATCGGTCTGCCCCTGTCCTCCTTCGGTTGGGCATAGGCGAGAATGGCAAGACAGACCAGAAGAGCAATACCGGATAAGCCTACGAGAAACCTTTTCATGCGATACCCCCGTTGACAATAATTAATAATGATAAATTAACAATACAGGATTGGAGACCGGCACGAGGGAAATGTTACGACAAATGAATGTTATTGCGATTACCTTTGTCTGCGCCGGGCGGCGCACCAACCTTGAATCCCTTACATGAAAATAATCATGTTCACCAATGGATTCTCGCTTTCGCGGGAATGACATGAGAGATAAGCGGGAATGACATGTGGCAGGGGGGTAATGACAGGTGAAATTTGAATTGACATTCACAATTTATGTGTCATTCCTCATAAATTGCAATCGATACAATGAGGAATGCACACATGGAACCGATCCACGAACGCATGCGCGCCAGGCCCGTCATCTTCGACGGCGCCATGGGCACCATGATATACCAGAAGGGCGTATTCATAAACACCTGCTACGACGAGCTGTCCCTTTCAAACGGGAAGCTGATCGCGGAAATCCATGCCGAGTACCGGGACGCGGGCGCGGAGGTGCTGGAGACAAATTCATTCGGAGCGAACCGGGTGAAGCTCGCGGCCTTCGGCATGGGGGAGAAGGCGGTCGAGATCAACCGCGCCGCGGTCGCGATAGCGCGCGGCGTCGCCGGGAGCGACCGGTACGTGGCCGGGTCCGTGGGCCCGTGCCTGTACGCTTACGAGGCGTTCGACGGGTCGCGCTCCCGCGAGTTCGCGGACGCGTTTGACGAGCAGTGCGCGGCCCTCGCCGGTGCGGGGGCCGACTTCATACAGCTCGAGACCTTCACGCACCTGGCAGAGCTCCGGCTGGCCGTGGCCGCCGCGCGCCGGTGCGGACTGCCCGTGTCCGCCTGCTTCACCGTGAACGAGGAGGGCGTGGCCTCGGACGGGAACACGATCGAGACGATCGCCGGGGCGCTGTGCATGGACGGCAGCGTCGACGTCATCGGCATCAACTGCGGCATGGGGCCCGCCGGCGCGCTCCAGGCGCTCGAGCGCATCGCTCACACCTGCTCCAAGCCGGTGGTGGTGATGCCCAATGCCGGCTATCCCCAGGACGTGGGGGGCCGCACCATGTACCTCACCAGCCCGGACTACTTCGCGACCTACTCGCGCCGCTTTATCCAGGCGGGCGCGCGCGGCGTGGGCGGGTGCTGCGGCACCACGCCCGGCCACATCGCAGCCGCGGTCGCGGTGATAAAGAACCTGGCGGAAGTGAAAGTCTACCGCGCGGTGAAGGCCGTGGCTGCGCCCGCAGGCGTGGCCGAGACGCCCTTCGCGGAAAAGTCCCGTTTCGCGGCCAGGCTCGCGAAGGGAGAACCGGTCACCTCGGTGGAGATCGTGCCGCCGCGGTCCATGGACCTCACGGCCATGCTCGGGAAGGCGGCGAAGTGCAAAGAGCGCGGCGCGGACGCGATCAACATCCCGGACGGTCCGCGCGCGTCCGCGCGCATCAACAACCTGATCGCGGCGGTGCGCATACAGGAGACAACCGGGATCGAGGCGATCCCCCACTTCTGCAGCCGCGACCGGAACCTGCTCGCGCTCCAGGGCGACCTGATGGGAGGATGGGCCGCGGGCCTTAAAAACTTTCTCTTCGTGACCGGGGACCCGCCGAAGATCGGCGACTACCCGGACATGACCGGCGTGTTCGACATGGACTCGATCGGCCTGGTGCAGATGGCCGTGAACCTGAACCGGGGCCACGACCTCGCGGGACACCCGGTGGGCGCGCCGTCCGCGCTCGTCATCGGCGTGGCGGCCAATCCCTGCGCCGTGGACCTGGCGCGGGAGATAGACCGCTTCTATAAAAAGATCGACGCGGGAGCCGAGTACGCCATCACCCAGCCGGTGTTTGACCCCGACGCGCTGATCCGCTTCCTCGACACGGTGCGCGCGCACGGCCGCACCATACCGGTCGTGGCGGGCGTATGGCCTTTGGCGAGCTACCGGAACGCGGTCTTCATGGCGACCGAGGTGCCCGGCGTGTCCGTGCCGCCTGCCGTTCTCGACCGCATGAGCTGCTGTACGACAGGCGAGGACAGCCGCAGGGCGGGAATCGACATAGCGCTGGAGATAAAGGAAAAGATACGGCCGTACGTGCAGGGCTTCCAGGTAAGCGCGCCCGGCGGCAACGTGGACACGGCGCTTTCAGTGCTGGAGCTGTAAATACAGTGAATAGTGAATAGTGAATAGTGAACAGTTTCGGATTATTTTATCCGTTCCTTCGGAACGGATAAAATTTTCGACAAAGAAAAGAAAAAGATAACCACAGAGACACAGAGAAAAAAAGAGGGTTGGCTTAAACTTTAAACATATTCATGGTGAAGGCCATACCCTTTATCAGAAAACATGAATATGCTCCATTGAATAGATTTACAACCGACTCTCCGTGCTTCTGTGTCTCCGTGGTGAGTCCTTATTTTTGGTAAGAAACCGTAGTATGGGAGGTTGATCATGGGAACGCTATACTATAGAAACTGGAAGCTCATATCCATCATCCTGATGATAACCGCGTTTGCCGCGTGCGCGGGAGCGGCCCCGGTTAATCGGGACGGTGCGAATCCGCAGGCGCCGCCGAATATCGCGGTCGAGTTTCTTGACATGGAAAAAAGCTTCTGCCCCGACCGGGCCGCGTATGACCGTCTGGAGCGCCTGCTCGCGCGGGCAAAGGCCGAGATCGCCACGAGGGAGACCTATTCCACGGAGGAGGCCATCGCGGTGCTGAAAAGCATTGACGCGTTACTAAAGAAGGAGGGCTTCACGTTTAAAAACAATCTCCTGCTCTGCGCGGGCCTGCAGTCCGGGAAGATCGACTGCGACAACTACAGCGCGCTCTACACCGCGATCGCGGAGACGGTGAAGGTGCCTATAAAACCGGTGTATGCGCCCAACCACAGCTTCGTCCGCTTCCTGTTCGATGAAGACGGCTCGTACGTCAACTGGGAGCCGATCCAGGGCCGGTCGCTGCCCGACTCGTACTATAAAAAAACGCTCGGCATAGCGGAGCCTTCGGTCCGGAAGGGCGTGTACCTGAAGGAGCTGTCCCGCAATGAATTCCTGGGCGTGGAATACAACAACATCGGCGCGCACCTGATGACGCAGAAAAAGTTCGGGGAAGCGGCTTCGTACTTCAGCATGGCGGTACGGCTCTACCCCGCGTTCTCGTCCGCGTACCACAACCGGGGCACGGCCCTGTACGCGGCCGCGAAGCTTGACGGCGCGCTTGACGATCTGCTGAAGGCCGCCGATCTTGACCCCCGGAGGCCGGAGACGCAGAATACGCTGGGCGACGTCTGCTTCGATTTGAAGCAATACGAGAAAGCGGTTGAGCGGTACAAGGCCAGCATCGCTCTCGACCCGCGCAATTACGTTCCCTATTACAGCATCGGGCTGGTGATGAAGGCGCTCGGCCGGACCGGGGAGGCGGAGCAGTGGCTCGGGAAAGCGGAGCAGGTGAAGCGGGGGCGCTGAACGCCCGGAGCACCGGGCGAAGGTGCAGGCGCTATGGAAGAAGGCGTAAAGAAGAGCGGAAAAAATAGGATCGAGCACATTGAAGCCGATCAGGCTGATCCGGAGACGGCCGTATGCGAATAGAAGATGAAATCATCGAGATCGTCAACCGCGAGACCAGGGCATGGGACACGCGGGACGTGGATCTCTTCCTGTCGATTTTTCACCCTGACATGGTCTGGCCCTGGCCTCCCGCGAATACCGACCATGACCCGGTGAAATGGGAGCTCTTCCTGGGAAAATTCGACCATGACCGGTGGAAGGGAGTTTACACGAAGTTCTTCGAGGACCACAGGCTGGTCCACAATAAAAGGAATATTGTCTCGATCATAGTGTCCGAGCAGCGCGACGGCGCCTTTGCCGTTGTGGACATAGACACCCTGTGGGAGCACGTTGCGACAGGGGTGAAGAACCACTGGCTCGGCAGGGTGTGCAAGGTGTACGCGAAGGTCCGTGGCGAATGGAAGATGACCATGCACACGGGCGTTTTGAAATATTAAGCGGCATGAAAGGCGCGCTCGATTCGATGAACATGAAAGAAAAAAGGCGTGCCGCGAGAGGTGGTCGATGAAGAGTATTGCTGCGGGCGCGGGCCTCCTGATCAGCGGGTACTATATCGTCACGATCGTGATGCACATGATCGCTCCCGGCGGCAACACCGGGTACACGCGCATGCTCATGTTCGTGTGCCTGGCCACAATCCCGCTCGGGTTCATGATGGCCATGATCGGCGGCCGGGACCGGCTGCCCCTGCTGGCGTCAAAGGCAAAGGAGATGGCCCGCGTCGGTCCTGCTCATTGTGGGCCTGGTCGTGCTCCTGGTGTTCATCCCCGCCTTCAAATGGACGATGTAATGGCCTGCCGTGTTTGGAAGTGTTAAGCGTAAAGAATTCTTTTCCAGCCGGTGGCTGCTCAGTAAGTGAAGAATGATCTTTTTATCGGTGGGCTGCGGAAATCTTGATCGAGATTTCCTTGCCGTAGCTTCACGGGGCCTGTTTCTAATATTAAATTCAATGTTGATATGATAATTTCTTCGCCAAATATGTTATTCGGCGTGATATGCGAGCTATATTTTTCTTATTGACTTTATGTTTGGATATGGGTAGGATCTATTGCTTGTTGCGGATTCGTCCATTTTTAGTTATGTATAAATTTTGGCTCTCAAATTATTTTAAGAAAGGAATATGAAATGACTTCTTTAGATGATACGTGTGAAAAATATATTGGTGAATTACTTTTTGTAGAGACTCAATATGGTTATGGATGGGATTATCCAGAAAATATAAACAAGAAAATAACTAATATTGAAATGGAGCCAATACCTAATTTTCAATTTCGATTACAAGAATTTAAAATATTTCAAAATAATTTAAGACGTGGTGGAATTGGAATAATTGAGGATGAAACATGTAAATATAATAAATCCATTATAGAATTTGATGTTAGACATGAAGGTCGGTATAATTTTGATTCTGAAATAGCAGTTTATAATATTATTATAAAAACTATCAATAATCTAAATAGTAAGTCGCAGAAAAATGGAGTGGGCGGTTACGGAAAAATATTTGTTAAAACATAAACAATTGTATAAATACCAAAAACTACACATATCATTGGCTAAGCGCTCCGCTGCGTTCCGGACTGCACCAAAATTTGCTTCGCGGATATGCTACGCGAAACTTCGTTTAGCCAAGGAACGTGATGCGTAATTTTAAAGCATGAATATTTATTTAATATTATTGAGGAAATAATTATGAACACTAATTCAAAAGCAATTATACTCTTATTAAGACGAATCATCGCTTTTGTTATTGATGCGGCAATTTTGTTTTCGATTGGCTATGTATTATCATTATTCCTGTCTGACATATTTTCTGAATTGAAATTGTGGGGAAGATTGATAGGTTTAATAATCGCTGTATTATATTTTGGAATTTTCAATAGCAATATATTATATGGACATACTATCGGTAAATTAATAGTCAGAATTAAAGTTGTAGATAGTGAAGGAAAATATATTTCTATCATCAAGTCGATTCTTAGATCCTTGATTTATATTATTCCGTATTTTGTATTATTTATTTTTTCTCAATCATCAAATGTACCATACCTGCTCAGGGTGCTTGAAAATTTAATTCCATTTGGGATCGGCGGTATTATTATTTAT
>ERZ795059.632-NODE-632-length-43877-cov-11.080667_pt1 | contig 43877 bp, 24 predicted proteins | sample MGYA00375143_ERZ795059 | MGnify/ENA primary metagenome ERZ795059 (study PRJEB30188, sample SAMN05720168) | activated sludge metagenome | isolation source: Anaerobic digester | place: USA | collected 2015-01-07 ... | reverse complement strand
CGACGCTCTTCCGATCTCCAGCATGCTCACATTCACAACAGCGTCGAAGTGTTCGTTGGGATAGGGCATGGCCAACGCGTCGCCAACCTGCAAGTGTGCGGAGACGCCCGCCTTGCGCAGGGTTTCCTGCACCACCTCCTGACGATCCAGAAGGTCAAGCCCGTGCAATTCATCGCACAGGCCATGTAAGGTGGGAAGAAAAATACCGCTGCCATAGGCTACTTCGAGCAGTCTGGCATACCGCCTATTCCCCAGCGCCTCCACCACCATCCGCAGCCGTTTCCGGTAGAACCATCCCACCATCGGCCAATAGTAATAGCGCGTGGGTTCTTCCCGCGGGTCTGCGGGCGTGATGTCGTTTCGTTTGGGCAAACGCAACAATTACAGCGCCTCGATTCGGATATTGCGGAATTTTGCCACGGCATGCGCATCGTGATTTTGCAAACCAATGTATCCACGCAACGACCGATCCAGTTCTGCTTCCAACACGTTCTCTCCGTTCATTTCAAAGGCAATTTTCGGGCCTTTAGCAATAATAGTGACCGTGTTCCATTGTCCCGCCGGACGCACCAGGTTTTTCATGGGGGCAACAACGTCATAAATGGCCGTGGCGCTCTGCTTGTTCGGCGGTTGGCCAAAGGCGTCGACGATTTGCATTTCATATCCGGTAAAAGCGGGATTTTTCTCTAGCGCGGAGCGGAAAAACACCCCGCTGTTGCCGCCTTCGTTGATGCTGTACTGGAGTTCAAGGCGAAAATCGCCGTATTCCTGATTGGTACGGAGCCAGGAACCGGTTTTCTCCGGATCGGTGGACCAATTCTTGCCATTTCGGCCCACTAGCGCGCCATCTTCCACGGTCCATTCGCCGCCTTCCACCAAAGACCACCCCTCCAGGCTTTTCCCGTTAAAAATGGGGACGCACCGCTGTTGTTCCTCGCGAATTCTCTTGAGGATGTCGCGTGTTATGCGAATCGCAGCGGGTTCCTCGTCTGCCGAGGGCGGTGCGGATTCCACCCCCACATAGCCGGTGTAGCCGCCATCGCGGACAATCCGCAGCATCCGCCGGAAGTCCGTGTCGGTGATTTGGCCGTCCGCCGAGAACTGGGTGGCTTTGGCGCTCACCGCTTTTGCGTACGGCAATAGGGCCTCCACGGCATCGTAGCGATTCGTATCCGCCGGGAAGTTCCCGAAATCCGGCAGCGTGCCGAAGTTGGCCTTGCCTACCTCCTTCATTACGCCGGCCAGCCACTGCGGGTCGGATGATGGCCCGCCATGATTTTCGATGGTGATGTTGATGCCAAGGGCCGAGGCGTACTCCGCAAGCCGTGCGCAACTTTCTACAATGCCTGAACGCAACACATTGGGATCGTCAGAACCACGCGCGTTGACACGGATCGTCCGGGCGCCAAAAAATCTCGCGGCGTCAATCCAGGGAAACGTCTGATCCACGGCCTTGTCCCGCCGCGCCTTGTCCGGAGAGCCCAGGGGGCCATTGGTGTCCAGCATGATCAGGCCGATGCGCACCCCTTCATCGTCCGCACGCTGCTTGAATGCTTTCAGGTAGTTCATGTCCTTCGATTTCGTGGCAAAAAACTGATCCACAAGTTCAATGCAATCGATTTCATAGTCGCATTTGGCCGTTTTCGGAAAGTCCATGTGGGTTAATTTTTTCGCCGCCAGGGCGCGGTTCAGCGACCATTCCGCCAGACTGATCTTGAACGGCTCAATTACATCCGGTTGCGCCGCCGCACGGCGTGCCCAGGGCATATTTAATCCCACCACCACGCCTGAACTCATGACTAGGAATGTTCTACGATCCATGATATCCTCGCTTTCCACAACCACTATATTGACAGTAGGAAGTATGATGCAATTCGGGATCATCTATCCAGCCTCAACGGATTTTTTCAGGAGGCCATTTCTCTCTTTTTACCGAGGCATGGACGACTGATAGCCTGTTACCGGTTCAATGAATCTTGGCCATCCGTCTCTTGGCTGTTTGGAAAAATCTCGTCAGGGGAAATAACCGGAGGAAAAGGTTCTTCAGCGGGTTCGATGTTATGTTCCCCGCCCCTGCTGTTGTCGGAAAATATAGGCAACGGAGGCTCTTCAGATGTGGAAATGTCGTTCTGCGGTTTTTGCCGCAGAAAGAGGAGGGCTATCAGTACAACGCCGGTTGAAATGAGTGAAATGCCAAGACCGGCATATACCCGCACAGGCTCGAAACGAAAGATCACGTGGTGAGCGCCGGCAGGCAATGCGATGGCTTTAAAAGCATCGTTGGCTTTAAAAATAGGGGCAGGCTGACCGTCTGCATACGCCTTCCACCCCGGATAATGGGAATCTAAAAAGGTAAGAATACGGGGGGCGGGCAGCTTGTCGATCAACAGTTCAACTTCGTCAAATGAACGGCTGATAATGTGAATCAAATTGTTTTCATCCGCCCGGTCTTTCAACAGTTCTGCCCGTATGAGCTGCAATGTGTTCGGCGGCGCTTCCCACTGCAAGGTGGCTTGAAGATCCATGAAGTCGGGCAGGGCAATCTGCACCTTGGCTTCCTGGCCGCGGGTGGGTTTAAGGCGGTTCCTGAATCCGTCTTCCCGTCGTTTGGTGGAAGGCTCATAACACTGGATATTCAAATCAACCTGACTGGTTGTGGTATACGTTAGCTCGAGTGCACTGTGTATATTGCCAACGTTTATGGTTGGCAATGCAAGACTCTCTTTTCTCTTTGTTTTTTGGGTGGCGGGCTTTTGTTTGAGTTGCGCTTCTTCCGCCACCAGAACACGTTCGACATCCTCGGAAACAGCCCTGGCAGGCACTTTAGCCCGGGGCACTTCCGGTATGGGAAGCTCCGGCGGCGGGTCAGGCAAATATACGGTAGTGCTGCTGGGGAATAAGGCGTGTTTGGGCGGTAAGGGTCCGCGCACGAAATCACGCGCCAGCCAGAAGGCGCGTTTCAGGAACAAATTGCCGCGCTGGTTGTCCACTTGAACTTCCCAGGTATGCAGCACCCGGTAGTAATTCCTTTCCCGGCCCGGCGTGCAAAGCGCTTGCCGCACATCATGGATATACACCGCATCATACCCGTTAATCGCCGGGGACAAAGTCCAGCAGTTGGTGTTTGCCCGCGGCACGGTGCCCCGAATGTTATCCTTCCAAAAAACAGGCAGTTCACCCGTCCCTGCAATCGTGCTTCGCGGCATACGCTGGTTGATGTAGACGGGCACATAATAATACGCCCAGGCGGCGATTTCTGCGAATACAAGCAGGGCAATTACCGGCCGGAGAAATGCCGGCCGGTTTAACGGTGTGGCGAGCAGCAGGATTCCCAACGTAATGGCCGGAAGGATAACAACCGCCAGGGAAGTCTGTAAGAAAGGATGATCGGTTCGCCAATCCATAACGGCCTTCAGGGCCAATGCGCCAATCAATAAATACAAAAACGTGCGTAATGCCGTGCCTGATATGGTTTTTATCCGTTCCGTAGCGGCATCCAACCCAAATCCAACCAATAGGGAAAAGGGAAGGCTGGCAGCAATGTTTGACCGCCATGGGGAACCGAAATTGAATACGTCCACCATGGCCAGCAGGCGGCCAAAAGGCATTGGCGGACCAATAACCAGGTCATTCATGATGATACAGAAAGCGCAAAACACAAATACATCGCGGCGGCGGCGATGGCCAAACGCAGCCATGCCCAGCAATAACGATGCAATACCCGCTGCGCGCCACCCCTGGCAATTGTCTTTCGCGCCTGTGAATATCGCCAGGTTTTGCAGCAGGTGAACTGGGTTCAAATCCTGGGGCGGCGAACCGACACGAAGCCCGCTGCCGCTGATTCGTGAGCTTAAGCCCGCGAATTCCGCGGCCGGCAGAAGAAATGCGGCGGCTATCAGGCTTGAAACAAACACAAGAACCCCTAGAATGATCAGCGTGGAAAAGGAACGCCTGAACAGACGGCGGAAGCGTCCGCGCACTTTCCATTCCACATGGGCCAATACGTGCAGTCCGCAAAACAAGCCTAAGGCCAGTGCTGAATAATAGGTTACCTGGGGAAATCCGGCAAGAATGCACATGGAGAACGCCAGCGCGCCTAAAAGCATATATCTCACCCGGTCACGGCCTTGATCCGCCTCCATCGCGCGCCGCGCTAAAAGAAGTACCAGCGGCAGCCAGGCGGTAATTGCGAAAAGGGTCCAGTGCTCCATTACCCGCAACATGGAATGAGGGCCGAAAACATAGACTACGGCGGCCGTGAACGACGCAGAACGGCTTAATCCATAGCTCCGCGCGAAGGCGATGGTGGCCATGCCCGCCAAAAGGATGTGGAAGCCCACCAAAATCTGCAAGCTAATGGCAGTGGCCCACGGAGTGGGCTCCAGGGTGAGAACAGACCGGAGCAATTGGGGAGGATAAAACAACGAGGTCTGGGGATTCGCCGCGAATGGTTGCCCGCAATACGACAATGGATTCCATAATGGGAAATGCCCCTCATGTAACGCCGTATCCAAAAGATAAGCAAAAGGGCCAAAAAGCGTGTACACATCCACGGCGCCAAAATTCTTGGGGAAATAAGGCGGCAATAAGTAATAATGATAAACGATGACAATGCTGACAGCCAGCAACAGGAACAATATGAGCCAGTCCAGACGCCACCGGATACACACCGTCCCCCTCTGACTTAATGAAGTTTTCATAGCTGCTTTCTTTACCACACCATGCGTGTATGCCGGGTATTTGATTCTTTTAACAAAATGAGGCCATAGTGTATCGAATCATGTTCATAAATGCCACTTATCAAGGTCTTTCCACCATGCTTGTCCGCCAAGTCTTAGAAAATAAAGCGTTTTTGAAGCGTTTACACCTTTACTATCCTCCAGAACCCGCAAAATCCCTCTCCCGCCCCTTTCCCCATTTCCACCCCCATTTTACTGGGGATAATTTTCCCGGCGGAAAGACTTGACGCGGGGCGGATTCTTGTGTACTATAGGGAGACGTTTCTTTAACGAACGTTAGGTAGGTTTTTTATTAACCCGGATTGCGAAACACGTAGGGAAAGGCTGACCAATGAAGGAAATTAAGCGTGTCGCAGTGTTGGGTTCGGGCGTGATGGGCGCCGCGATCGCCGCACACATGGCGAATTGCGGGATTCCCAGCGTAATGCTGGACATCGTGACACCGAACCTGTCCGAGGAGGACAAGAAGAACAAGAAGAAGCGGAATAGTCTGGTGGAGGGCAACAAGGCTGCCCTGCTCAAGGCTAAACCGGCGCCGCTTTTTGTGAAGAGCGGCGTGGAGATGATTGACACGGGCAACTTTGACGACAACATGGATAAGATCGCCGATTGCGATCTGATCATTGAAGTGGTCATGGAACGCCTGGATGTCAAGAAAACGGTATTCGAGAAAGTGGCGCAGCACCGGAAGCCGGGCTCGATCGTCACCTCGAACACCAGCGGTATACGGATGAAGGATATGGCGGCCTTTATGCCCAAGGAAATGAGCGAGCATTTCATGGGCACGCACTTCTTCAATCCGCCGCGGTATTTAAAACTGTTGGAGCTGATCCCCGGTCCGGACACCCTGCCGGAGGTCATCGAAACCATGGCGTGGTTTGGGGAAAATGTGCTGGGGAAAGGCATCGTGTATGCCAAGGACACGCCCAACTTCTGCGCAAACCGCATCATCACCTTCGCCATGCAGTATTTGATGCATGAAATGACGAAGGAAGGGTTGACGCCGGAAGAAGTGGACGCGTTGACAGGCCCGGCCATCGGGCATGCCAGCTCCGCGACCTTCCGCACGTGCGACCTGGTGGGCCTCGACACCTTCCAGAAGGTGGCGCTGAATGTCTACAACGGCTGCCCGGACGACGAGTGGCACGACATTATGAAAGGCCCCGACTGGTACGATGCGATGGTCGAGAAGAAGTACTGGGGCAACAAATCAGGCTCTGGCTTCTACAAGAAAACCGCCGAGAAGGACGAAAAAGGCAAGGCCATCATTTACGCGATTGATCCGGCCACCGTCGAATACCGTCCCCCGGTGAAGGCGAAATTTGACTGCACGGGCGCGGTGCGGAGCGTGGAAGACCTCACGGAAAAGTTCAAGATCATGCTTTTCAGCGAGGACAAAGGTTCCAAGTTCCTCTTCAAGTTCTTCGCGAACCTGTGCGTCTATGCCGCCAACCGCATCCCCGAAATCTCCGACGACATCGTGAACATTGACAACGCGGTGCGCTGGGGCTTTGCATGGGAAACCGGCATTTTCGACACCTGGGACATGCTGGGCTTCGAAGACTTCGCGGCGAAGATGGAAGCCGCCGGCATTAAGATGCCACCGCTCGTGGAAGCGATGCGCAAAGCGGGCGCCAAGTCCTTCTACAAGCTGGAGAAGGGCGTGGAAATGTTCTTCGATCTGGCGTCCAAGTCCTACAAGCCGGTCAAGAAAAATCCCAAAGAAGTCAAGCTGGCATCCATTAAGAACCTGGACAAGAGCAAGGTTCTTGCATCGAATGACAGTGCCAGCATTATTGACATCGGCGATGGCGTCATCAACGTGGAATTCCACTGCAAAATGAACGCGATTGACGGTGATATGATCCTGATGCTGAACAAAGGCGTGGACCTCCTGGACGAAGGGAAATACGACGGAATGGTCATCGGCAACCAGGGGCCGCATTTCTGCGCGGGCGCCAATTTGTTCATGCTGCTGGGTGAGATCATGCAGGAGAACTGGGCGAACGTTGAAGCGGTGGTGAAAGCCCTCCAAGACACCGGCGCGCGCATGAAATATTGCAGCAAGCCGATCGTGGCGGCGCCCCATCACTATACCTTCGGCGGTGGCGTGGAAATCTGCATGCACACCGACAAATGCGTTATCTCCGGTGAAACCTATGCAGGGTTGGTAGAAGTGGGCGTGGGGTTGCTCCCGGCTGGCGGCGGCACCAAGGAAATGCTGGTCCGCGCGCTGGAATATATTCCCGCGAATGTATCCGCGGACGCATTCCAGTATGTGCGCCGTGCATTTGAAGCGATTGCCACCGCGAAAGTGGGCACGAGTGCCGGCGAGTTCATCGAACTCGGCTACCTGCGGCCCACCGACATCATCGAGCCGAACTTCGAACTGCAATTGGGCCGCGCGAAGAACGTGGTGCTCGGCATGCTCCAAATGGGCTACCGCGCGCCGCGTCCGCCGCGCCTCTGGGCGCTCGGCGAGAGCATCGAAGCGGCCTTCAACGCGGGCGTCTGGGGCATGAACCAGGCCGGTTGGGCTTCCGAACACGATATGATCATTTCGGGCAAGATCGCGCATGTGCTCGCGGGCGGCGACCGGATCCAAGGGATGCCGGTCACGGAACAGGATATCCTGGATCTGGAACGCGAAGCATTCTGCAGTCTGTGTGGCATGGAAAAGACCCAGGCGCGCATGCAGCACATGCTGGCCAGCGGCAAACCACTGCGGAACTAAGCAGGTAAGGAGAAAAGACCTATGGATAAGGTTTATGTAGTGTCAGCGGTGCGGACCGCGGTTGGCAAGTCGCGCGCGGGCAGCCTCATTGCCCATGCGCGCCCGGACTACATGGGCGCCGTGGTGGTGAAAGAAGCCGTGAAACGTTCCGGCCTTCCGCCCGAACGCATCCAGGATGTATTGCTGGGTTGCGCATTTCCCGAAGCGGAATCGGGCATGAACGTCGGGCGCATTGTGGCGCTGGCGGCGGGTCTGCCGGATACGGTGAGCGGCGTGACCGTCAACCGGTTCTGCTCTTCGGGTCTGGAATCCATGGCGATCATCGGCGCCAAGATAGAAACCGGTATGCTGAATTGCGCGGTGGCCGGCGGGATCGAGTCCATGAGCCTGATCCCCATGGGCGGCAACAAGCTGTTGCCCAATCCCTGGCTGGTGAAAAACAATCCTGAAGCCTACACGAGTATGGGCCAATGCGCCGATAACGTGGCCAAGGACTTCAGCATCACCCGCGCCGAATGCGATCAATTGGGTTATCAGAGCAACATGCGCGCCGTCGCCGCGATTAAGGAAGGCAAGTTTAAGGAAGAAATCGTGCCGCTCGAAGTAAAAGGCCCCAAGGGCATGTATATCTTCGATACGGACGAGGGTCCACGTGCGGAAACGACCCTGGAAGGGCTTGCCAAACTGAAACCGGCGTTTGCGGCCAGGCCGGATCTTGGCGTTGCCACCGCGGGCAACTCCAGCCAGACCAGTTGCGGCGCGGCGGCCAGTGTGATCTGCGGCCCGGATGTCCTGAAAGAGTTCAACCTGAAGCCCATGGCCAAGTTGCGCGGTTATGCTGTAGGCGCGGGTTCTCCCAAGTACCTCGGCCCGGCCCAAATCCCCGCGATTGATGACGCCCTTAAGCAGGCGGGCATCACCATCAAGGATATCGGCTTGGTCGAGTGCAACGAAGCCTTTGCTTCGCAGACGCTCTACGTTGTCAAGCACTATAATCTCGACCTCGGTATCGTCAATGTGAATGGCGGCGCCATTGCGCTGGGCCACCCGCTCGGATGCACCGGCACCAAGCTCGCCGCCACGTTGATCCACGAGATGCGCCGCCGTGGCGTGAAATATGGCCTCGAAACCATGTGCATCGGCACCGGCATGGGCGCCGCAGGCGTCTTCGAACTCTGCTAACCTAAAGAATCAAATCCATTATTGCCTCGTTCTCCACAGGATAACGGGGCAATTTCTTTTTTACGGGGTTTCGGCGGGAGAGATTTCGGTGGGAGAGGTATCGGCGGACTGCTTTCCGCTCCGGATTATTTGCAGAAAACGGATTAGAGCGGTAAAGAAATAATCCTTCATGTCTTCAATGAGTGTATAAAAAAGCGGAACAATCGCCAGGGTTAAAATAGTGCCTGTGGTCAAGCCGCTGATGAACGAACGGCCTAAGCTCACGAATGACACCGTGCTGCCGGCCCTGGCTTCGAATGCAAGCGGAACTACGCCCAGGATGGTGGTAAGCGCCGTCATCACCACCGGCCGGAAGCGGTCATGGCCAGCTTGAACCACCGCGTCATGGCGCGGCATGCCTTCCAGCCGGAGAAAATTGATGTGATCCACGATTACAATTCCATTGCGCACCACCACTCCCACCATCAGGATGCATCCGATAAGGCCAATGGTATCCAAGGGCGTTCGCATGAAAAACATCCCCCAATACACCCCAACAAAGGCCAAGGGTATGGAAACCAGGATTGAAAGCGGCAGCACCAGGCTTTCAAACAGCGCCGCCATTACAATGTACACCAGGACGACCGCGAACATGAGCGTGGCGAAAAAGTTTGCCATATTGTGCCGCAGTTCGTCGAATTCATAGCCCAGATCGATGGTGTACCCCGTGGGCAACTCGAAGGAGTTGACCACGCCCTCCAGGTCTTTCAACACTATGGATAATATGTTTGTGGAAACGCGCCCTGAGACCGTGATGACGTTCCGTCCATCAACACGTTCGATGGAGGTAGGGCTGAAGGCCTTGTCATAGGTCACCAATTGATTCAGGGGCACCAATCCCCCCAGACCGCTAAACACCGATACATTGTCTAGATTCGACCGGCTTTTACGATCTTCTTCTTGAAACTGCGCCCATACCGGAAACTCACGGCCCCGCTGTTTCAAGGGGGGCATGCGGTTGCCGCGCAACGCCACATCCACTGTGCGCGCCACAATCATGGGGCTGATTCCGGCATTACTCGCAAGGGGTGTGTCAATCGCCAGTTGGACTTCCTGCTTCAACTGGTCGCGGTTCACTTTTACATCGCTGATATTGGGCACACCCGCCATTACCTTTGAAAAACTATTTGCCAGATTCTCCAGCATCCGCGAGTCATCGCCTCGGAGCCGCACGGAGACCATGCTGGCTTTCTGTCCTTCTTCCCGGCCGGTTTCCGGCATCGAGATTTTTATCTGGCGGCCGGGCATCCGTTTTGGGATGCGTTCTTGCAAAAAAGCCAATGCCTCTTTGGTCTTGTAGGGAGGGAATTCCCCGGCTGGGTAATCTTCATCTTTTTTCAGATAGATAGTGATTGTGCCCATACTGGTGGAGTAGTGGGTGAACACATTCTTAATGCCCAATTGATCCCGCAATTCGTCGACCGTTTTTTTCAACATGTCAAACGTGTTCGTAGTCATGGCCAAGTCAAAGTTTTGCTCGAGTTCCACGTCGATGTCGATCTGGCGCATATCAAGCGTGGGCATGCTTTGCATTCCTACTTTCTGGTAGGGCAGCGCCACCGTGCCAACCAATAACAAAATGAGCCCCATAACGACCAGCGTCCGCCGTTTCAGCGCCCAATCCAGGCTTATGGCATATGCCCGGATCACCCACGTGAAGGGATGCACGTTAAACGCACGCGCGAACCATCCCTGGCGTTCCGCAGACTTATTTCGCTGCCGCCACCGGCGCAACACATCGAGCAGCGAGGTGTCCTTCATGCGGCTTGTGGCCAGTGGGATAAGCGTGAACGCCACGAAAAGACTGGCGAAAAGCGCCGCGCACATGGGCACCGCGAATTGTTTCATGTGCACCGCCATTTCCCCGCTCTGCATATAAAGCACGGGAATGAACACCACCATGATGGTGAGTGTGGAAGCGGTTACCGCAATCACCACTTCCGACGCGCCCTTTTCCGAACTCACCACCAGGTCTTCGCCGTTCTGGTGGTGGCGGTAAATATTTTCGATCACCACAATGGCATCGTCCACCAGCATGCCCACCGCCACGATCAGAGAAACCATCGTAATTACATTGAGCGTCATGCCCGCAAAAAACATGAACGCCACCGACGAGATGAGCGAAGTGGGAATCGCCAAGGTCACCACCAAGGTTGGACGCAGCCGCAACAGAAATGCATACAACACGATAATCGCCATAAAGGCGCCGCCCAAACCCGCTTCTTTCAGCCCGTTCAACGCGTATTCAATCAAGTCCGCCTGATCAAAGAATACGAGACTCTCGGTTCCGGCGAACACGGATTCCTTCTTGATGTTTTCCAGTTCGTCACGCACCCCATGGCAGGTTTGCACCGTGTTCGCCTCAGACTCTTTCATGATCAGCACGAACCCGCCGCCTTTGCTGTCTATGTCATAATGGCCTTCCATTTCCCGGGTACGGAAACCTACTTTCGCGATGTCTTTCAGGCGCAGGCCCGCGGGGGAAACAATGATGTTGGCAAGGTCTTCCGGACGCTTCATTTCTCCCGCCACCCGGACGAAATACTTGGTTTCACCTTCAGAGAGGTCTCCGACGGCCAAATTCAGATTGGCGGTCTGCAGGGAGGTGATAACCTGATATAGGGCGATGTTGTGCGTGCGCAGCAGGTTTTGATCAAATTCAATCAACACTTCGGGTTCTGGCCGGCTGGCGAATACCCTTACTTCCGCCACGCCATCCAGGCGTTTTAATCGCGGTTCCACTACCGTCCGCACCAAGTGGATAAATTCCGCCTCGTCGCCCCCGCGGAAAAGCCCTACGGCCATGATGGGCAACGAGTTGATGCTGTGCCGGGCAAGAAACAGTTTGTCCACTTCCTTGGGGAGTCTCAGTTTGAGGCGCTCCATCCGGTCGCGAACTTCCGCGGATGCGGTGGACATATTGACACTGTCTTCAAAACGGAGATTAACGCTGCATCCGTCGCTGTTGGAGATGGTGTTGATTCGGCGGACTCCCGGTATCGTTCTGAACTCTCCCTCGGCGGGGATGGCGACTTCATTTTCCACCTGTTCAGGCGTGGCCCCCGGATAGGGGATAAAGCACCGGATAAATGGAAAATCCATTTCAGGAAGAAATTTCACCGGCATCCGGAAACACGCAATAAGCCCCACCCCGACGATGGACACCAACACCATCAGCACCGTGACGGGGTGCCTCAGCGAAAACGATGGCAATGAGAATTTCACCGTTTGTCCCGTCCACCGAATAGGTCATATACCACGGGGATAATCACGAGGGTTAACATCGTGGCCACTGTAAGCCCGGCAATCACGGTAACCGCCAACGGCTTGCGCAATTCGGAGCCATCCCCGCCGCTCAGCGCCATGGGCACCGCGCCGATAATCGTGGTGATGGCGGTCATTAACACCGGGCGAAACCGGACCAATCCCGACTCATAAATGGCTTCGCGGCGGGTACGCCCGCGCTTACGGAGCTGGTTGGCATAATCCACCAGCAGCATGCTGTTATTCACCACAATTCCCACGAGCAGGATGCCGCCCATGAAGACCGCGATGCTCAGCGGCATATCTAATAGATAAAGCGCGTCAATAACACCAATAAAGCCAAGGGGAATGGTAAACATGATCAGCGCCGGTTGTATCAAGGATTCAAACTGGCACGCCATCACCACATACACCAGGAAAATCGACAGCATCAACGCAAACATCAGACTGCCGTATGACGTTTGAAGTTCACGGTTTTGGCCGCCCAGCACAAAGCTGAAATCGTCGGGTTTTTCCACGTGCTGCATCCGCTTTTCGATTTCCCGCGAAACGCTGCCCAAGTCGAACCCTTCCACGTTGCCCTGAATCAGCACAACCTGGCGCTGGTCTATGCGCCGGATTTCACTCGGACCGTCTTGAATGCTGATGTTGGCCACGGAAGATAGCGGTATGGGCGGATTGCCATCCACGATCGACAGAGAACGCAGATCCTGGATAGTCTGTAATCGCGTCTGATCAGAACGGACACGGATGTCGATACGCTCGCCGCCCTGGCTGAACCGCGTGGCTACGTCTCCCTGAATTTCCGTGCGCAGTTTTTGCGCCACCTGAATCGGTGAAAGATTCTTTGAGGCCAGAAGGTCGCGATCCAGTTCGATGATTACTTCTGGATACCCCCGTTTTACGCTGAGTTCTGCATCCTTCAAGCCGGGGATGTCGCGCACCGCTTCCAGGGCGCGCGCGCCCACCCGCTTGAGTTCTTCCAGATCATCGCCCCGGATTTCCAGTTCAACGGCCGTCTTAAAACTAAATAGCGTGGGGAAAACAAACGTGATTTGTTCCGAAGAGACCGTCATGATCTGTGTCCGCAACTCAGCAACAATATCGTCCTGATGTTGTGCATTTTCTTCCGGATCCCGAAGCAATATATTGAATTGGGCGATGTTCTCGCCCCGTTCCACCTTCGTGCTGCTCTTCTCTATGCCAATTTCCACCCCCACGGAAGCCACTTTCGGGTTATTTAGCAACACTTCTTCTATCTTGTCCGCCAGCTTCTCCGTTTCCTCCAGCCGTGTGCCCGGCGGCGCCTGCATGCGGATGCTGAATTCTCCCTGTTTCAGCGGTGGAATCAGTTCGCGGCCCAGATAGTTTGTCAGGTACCAGGAATGTCCCGCCAAACCGGCCATAACCAACAGTACTACCGGCCCAAACTGGAGGGCCACGCGCAACAGTTTCGAATAGGCGTATTTAACGCTCGCGAACACAATGTTGAAGATGGACAGCGGCGCCCAGAGCACCACCTTAAGAACGCCGCCTGAAAGTAAAAACGTTCCCAGCATCGTGATGGCGATAATAAAAAGCGCCATCAGGAAAAGCGTGGAAAGCAGGGTGATGAGCAGTTGCAAGACAAAGAGCACAGCCACGAAGGGAATGGCGCACAGCGCCAATACACCCACGCACAGGCGGCGCAGGCTTACCCCTTGTCCCAGTTCTCGAAGGGAGTTCACTGAAGGCCCAAAGGCCTGCTGTGCGGAGTCCTTGATTCCTATTCCCACAAAACGCAGGCTGATGGGAATCATCTTGGCCATGGCGGACAACCGCCCGCCCGCTCCCTCGTCCAACGCCGTCTGATAGGCCCGTATGAACCAGATACGATCCAGATTCCCCATTGCCTTGAAACGGCCCAGGGAAGCCAGCATGGGATCCAAGTAGAGCGCTGTCACCAGAGAGGCTATCAGCGAGAAGGTCATGGTAAAAGCGAAATTACCGAAGATTTGCCCGGCCACCCCTTGCACAAAGGCTATCGGAAGGAATACCACGATGTTGGTGATGGTGGTGGAAACATCCGCCGATAAGATCTCTTTCACCCCACGTTCAATGGCGTCGAGTCCCGTATCGCCTTCTTCCGTGCATCGGTAAATGCTCTCCAATACAATGATGGAGTCATCCACCAGATGGCCGACGGCCAGCGCCAGCCCGCCCAATGACATTACATTCAGGGTTATACCCCACATGTACATGGGACAGAACGTGGCGATCAGTGAAATGGGAATGGCCAATCCGATGATAATGGTGGTGTTAATTTTATGCAGAAACAGGAAGATCACCAGAAGCGCCAGAACGCCGCCCAATATCGCCGCGCTTTGGGCTTCCTTGATGGCGCCCTTGATAAACCGCGACTGGTCGCTGATCAATGAAAATTCCGCGTTTTTGGGCAGGCGGGAAAGGACCATTTTAACAAGCTGATCAAGAGACCCGCCCTGCACCACGGCGTCATGTCCCACGCGTGTGGTTTGAGCCTCCGCAAATAAATCGGAGAATTTTTCGCCAAGGGTTTTTTCCCGGGGAAAGCCGAACACATCCATGAGCTTATTGCACACCACCACCGTGTTGGCGTCGCCTTCCTTGAATATGTCCAGCGCCACCGCTTCCTTGCCATTGATGTGTACGATGGTTTCCCGCTGCTTTTCTCCTACCTTGACTTCAGCCACATCCGACAACATTACTTTCTGCCCCTTGGCGGAAGTGACTATGGTATTCGCAATTTCAGCAGGATCACGATATTCATTCAGCGTCCGGACCAGGTATTCAGTCTTGCCCTCGCGCAAACGGCCGCCGGAAAGATTGATATTTTGCTGGGCCAGCCCGTTCGCCACGTCATTCAGCGAAATGCCGATATCCTTGAGGCGTTCCGCATCCACGCTCACCTGGATTTCCTGTTGCCGGCCGCCTTTAACCAATACTTGGGCAATGCCGCTTTGCGCTTCCAGGTCTCCCTTTACATGCCGTTCGGCCGCTTCGCGGATGGCGGTAAGTTCTTTGGTTTCCAATTCCGTGCGCTTGACAGGATCCGCCACATCATCAAAATTTGACCCCGTAATGGCAATGCGCATTACCGGATCCAGCGAGGGGTCGTATCGAAGGATAATCGGCTTTTCCGTCACTTCTTTCGGGGGGTCAAACAAGTCCAGGCGATCCCGGACTTCCTGCAAGGCCAAATTCATATCGGTTCCCCAGGTAAATTCGAGCGAGATTTCCGATATGCTCGGTGTGGAAACGCTGCTGATCTCCACTAATCCCCCCACAATGCTCAAGGCCTCTTCCAGGGGGCGCGTTACCAGTTTTTCGACGTCTTCAGGAGCCGCCCCTTCATACTCTGTGCGAACCGTCAAGGTGGGGTAGGAGATGTTCGGCATCAGGTTGACCGGCAACTGCTGGTAGGATTTCCAGCCGAAAACGATCAACGTTATAAAAAACATGGTTACGGCCACCGGACGGCGGACCGCAACACGATATTTTTTTTGAGTGGCAGTATTATTCATTTAATTCCGTTGAGATCTGTACACCTTCCGCAGAGAAAATTTCATGTAAGCCATTGCCCTTAAATGTGTTAACGCACTTTCCAAGACACTCAAAAGTCACCAGGCCTCTCGTTGTAGTACATCCCGCGCGAAATACCGTTACATACCTCGCCATTCTTAGACTTGACCCGGCATGGCGCCGTTTCATATTCCGTCCAGTTTATCATTCATTCCTTGTATAGAACAAACCACCGCCTTATCTTGATGCCCTGGTGTCATCTTTTGCCTTCCCGCAAAAAAGTATTGGAATATACGTGTTTATTTTTATGGTCCGAGCCAGTAAAAGCTTATTCAGAATCGCGTTCCGCACGGAGGCGCAAGATGAGGTTCATGGCCTGATCCTGGATCTCCGTGGCGAGTTCTTCGACCCGGCGGGTGAATATGCCGTGGAAGGCTACGGCGGGAATGGCAATCACCAATCCGCACACTGTCGTGATCAGCGCCTTGGCAATTCCATCGGAGAGAACCTGGGGATTCCCCAACCCTGCAATGGAGACCGCGTTGAACATGTCCACCATGCCCAGCACCGTACCCAGCAACCCCAGGAGGGGGCTGATCCCGCCGATGATTTCGAGCGTGGTGAGGCCGCGCTCGAGTTTGCCCATTTGGACCCGCCCGGCGGCGCGCATATTCTCCACCCAATGTTCGTAATCGAGTTGGCGGGAGCGCAATACTTCGGCAATCACTTCCGCGAACGCCCCTTGTGCGCGCTGACAGGCGCTTAAGAGCGTTGTGGCGGAAGACTCGCCTGCACAGTGCTCGACGGCACTCATGATTTTTGGATCGATCACGGCGCGGCGGCGCAAGGCAAGAAGCCGTTCCAGAATGATGGCGAGCGCCAGCAGGGAACACATCCCCAGCGGCGCCATGGTCCAGCCCCCTTGTTTCAACATGGCGAACGTATGAAACATTGCTACTCCTTATAGAAAACTGAAGGTCCAGCGGATTTCCAGGTTCTTGTTACGATACATATCCGGCACCTTAAATGGAAATGGCTTGAAGGGCCCGGCCTTCTCCACGGCTTCCTTGCACAACGCGGCATACACCCGATCTTCCGGCTCGCCCACGATTTCCACGCGTGCCAGCCTGCCATCGGATGCTATGGCGCAATCAATAACCACCTCCGTGGGACTAACCCCTGAATAGCGGGTCAGCAGGGCCGCGTTCCACCGTTTTTCCACGCGCCGCCGCACTTCGTGCAGATAGGGGGCCACCTGGTCTTTTGAGGCTTCGAAACCCGGAAATCCTATCGTGTTTACTTTGTCATAGAGCCGGCCGCGGGAAACGCTTTGTACGTTTTCAGGGATCTCGGGCGGCGCGGGGGCAGCTTCAGGTTTTGGTACAGGCATTTCCATGGTTTCTGGCGGAGATTCCGGTGTCTGTTGAAACGGCGGCGGTACATACGCTTTCGCCACCTGGAAAATTTCCTTTTTCTCCCTGGGTTTAGGTTCGTGCGCGGCGGATTGCTCAAGGAGGGGAGGGGAGGATTCTGGCGGAGGTGTTGCCGCGGTTGGAGAGGGAATTTCCGGCATGGGCGGCGGAGGCGCCACGGTTTCTTCCACTGGTTTCACCGGCGCGGGGGGTGTCAGTGAATCATGGCCGGCAATTTGATCCAAGTGAGGGCCGGGCTTTGTTCCATCGCGCAATGCAATATCGGTGGCGTTGGAATTTTCCACCGCAATCAAATCATTTTGCGCCACCGGGGCATTGGCCGGTGTATGTACATCCACCAATTGCCGGACGGGCGCCGGAGCGGGTTCGGGATGTTTAAAATTCAGCACCACTGCCGGTGGGCGCGGCATCGGACCGATATGAATGCCGCTCCGGGCGGCGCTCCACGGCGCCAGAAACAACAGCAGGTGACATGCCAGGGAACATGCCATCGCGCATTGCATCCGTTGTGAATAGGTTGTCAACCACATATCTTGTTCAGCCCTGAGGGGATTGTATCAAATTATGGTTGGTCCGCGTCCTCTGAATCGTGTTGCAGGTGGAAGCGATGCAACAGCCGGTGCGCCATAGGGGCGAGGAGCACCCCCATCGCAACCACGAAAAACAGCCCGGAAAACAGGGCGTATCCCGATGCAAACACTTTTCCGGCGGCGGTGTGCAACTCATTCACAGGCCCCATGCCTCCCAGTAACATGGAGGCGTTTACCAGCGCGTCCACCCAGGAAAGGCCCTCCAGGCCATGATAGCCAAGCAGGCCAATGCCCAAGGCGCCCACTACCATTCCCACGAAAATTAATCCGTGCAGGGCAAGCCGCGCCACGAAGGCTTCCATCGATAATAATGGTTCCCGATAATGCTCAAACATTTTCCTGTCTCCCTGATAAGATATTTGTAAAAACCGGGCCGGGCAATTGTTCAGGAACTTGCTTCCCGGACCGGATGAATTCAAGATTCTACCCCGTGTTTCTTGATCGACGATACTATTTTTTCGTGGTGGATCGGGTCTATTGTGCATGCGTGGTGGTTCTGGACCAATCTGCGGAGGATGGCGGCGGCGTAGTCTTCGGGGAGCCGGAGTTCGGTGTAGGTCTTTCCGTCTTCGTGAAGGAAGGGCGCAGTGAAGTGTTGAACTTCGGTTCCGGTGTCGTCGAAGACGTGGACTTCGTGTTCGGAGGCGTCGCCCCAGCCGAAGCAGCCGCTCGTTCGCGTGAGGATGCGCTCTTTTCCGAGGATGTATCCCTCGTGGAGTTCGAGCGGTGTGATGGGATACATATAGTGCGTGAATTGCGGATGCGTGGGGATGACGGTGAGATCATTGTACCAATGGTAGACACAGCCGTAGTCGAGTGCGCCGAGCATGACGTTGTAAGCGTCGCGTTCGCTTCGCTCGGTAAGGTGGTCGCCGAGCGCAATGGGGGAGTGCAAATGGGCTTGGGTGCAGTGGGTGATACTGCCGGTTTCGACGAAGCACGGAAATTTCAGCGCGGCCATAGCGCGTGTGAAGGGCGGGCCGTTTCCAATGAGGGGCCCGCGCGCGAGAATGCGTTTGGCCAGCGCCAACCGCCACGATTCGCTCAGCAGCGTGATGGACGATTTCAAGCCCGATACCCGCATGGTTTTCGGATCGATTTCGCCGGTGCATCCATCCCAGGGTTCGCCGCACTGATAGCTGACGCGGCTGTATTCGTGTTCGTCCCAGTAGACGCCATCGGCGCCGATGACATCGAGGATGTTGTCCACATTTTTCACGACTGCCGCGCCGTAGGAATTTTTATCGGTGGGGAAGTACAGCCGGTCATGGGCTTCGCCGTAAGTGGCCTGGTTGCCATCGGGCTGGAGCGTGCGCGCATCGGCGAAAACGGAGGGACCGTCTTCCGTTACGTCGATGAAGCAATGGAAGTACAGGAGGCACTTGATTTCCGGAACGAGTTTCCGCCAGCGCGCGAAGGAGCCGATGTAATTATCGTAGGTAATGCGCTGGAAGGCGGTGCCGTGGGGATACCAGCCGTGGTATAGGGGATAGTCAATGGAGCTGCATACGTAGCGCGCATCCTTGAATCGCAGAAAATCCGTAACTTGCTGATCGGACCATTTGTCGGTGAGGGGGCCGGCACGGAAGAATGCGAATGCGCCGTCGATGAGGAAGTTGGCACCGAGTAGGCGGCGCGCGGGATTAATGAAGGCGTAGTAATCGGGCTGGCGCGTGGGGATGATGATCCATTCCGCAGTGTATTTAACTTTCGGGGGGAGTACGAGGAGGTTATCGGCGAGGCCAATGGTTCCGTTTTGCGCATAGTTGGTGGCATGGAGGCGAAAGGCGTCGCTGAGGGGCATCAGGCCGATGCCGTGCGCATCAGTGGCGGCATAGGTGGTGGGATTGGCGGGCTGATTCATGGCGGCGGTGGTTCCGCCTTGTTCCAGACCGGAGAGCCAGAGTTTTTTGATGCGGTCCTTCAAATTGATTTGGTGGCGCTGCATGATGCCGAGAGTTTCATTGCCCAGGTTTTCAAATTCATCGCGGACGATGACGAGTTCCGGGGTGGATTCGATGCGGCGGGCATGTGTGAAATACGTGCAGGAACCGTGGACCCATTCCGGCATCGGCGAGGAGAATTGACTCTCAATCAGAAAAGTTTCGCCATCAATAGTCAGTTCGAGTTGCACATTGGGCAATTCTTTGACGGAAAAATCCGTAGCTGCGGGGTGTGGTTCGTAAAAGGGGAGGGGACCCGTAGGAGGACCGGCTTTGGGCTTGGGAGGCGGCGCGGGGGTGCGGAACTGGAGCGTGGCGTTCTCGATAATCAGCGGATTCTGAATAGAGGTGGTGATGTGGGCGATTTCGAGCGTATTCTTGCCGGATTGGAGTTGATCAGAAATACGAAGATCAAAATAACAGGCACGGGTGCCGTCCCTGAGGCCGTAGTGCGAGTCGAGGTCCGCGCTGTCGAAATCGGGCGCGTAAAATACCGTGATGGTTTCGCCGCCGCCGAGGGTGAACATTTGACCGCCGCCGGATTTGGCCTTGACAGGGCGATTAACGAAATTCGCGCCGGTTACCGGCTTGCCATTGAGCGTGAGCACCATGGTGGGACAATTCCCCGCGACTGTTTTATAGTCCAGACGGGCTTTGAACGACAAAATTGCGTCTTTGCCTTCCGGAACAGGCGGCGCATCAAACTCAAAGGCTTGTTTTTTGCCCGGTTCGATGCGCGCTTCTTTGAAAATGACTGCGGCGGGCGCGGCTTCGTGCGGGACGCCATCGCTGCCCGCGAGCACGGCACGGCGTAAGCGGGAGCGGACATGTTCCCATCGTGCGGTGGAAGAGGCCAGCAAGGTTTCCTGTTGTGCTTCATTCGAATCGGTGTCCGATAGCGCCGCCTCGAAATTCAGGGCCATGCCGGAAGTGGGCGCGGAGATACCCAAAGCGCTCCAGGGGATGGCCGCTTCAAGGGTCCAGCCCTGTTCCGTTCGCGTGGAGGCCACAATGGCTTCCGGTATTGCTTTCTGATGGGGATGAAAACAAAACGCTTCGGGAAGGCGATCCACAAGAGGATCGCCGGTGTGCTGGAAATTGCCCGGACTCAGCGCAATTTGAAATGTCTCATCGCCAAAAGGTGCGTGAACCTTTGCGGTGTCCGGCTGGGTATCCACATAGATCTCTATATGGTCGCCTTTCCAGATTCCACTGCCCGCCTGCGTTTGATGGAATTGATCATCCGTGACCTGCGCGGCGATAAACAGGCTGTCATTGCGCCAAGCCAGTTTTACCCAGCCGCTGAAATCGGCGGGACCCGTCCATTGCGCCGCGCCCCACACGGCATGTTCTTTTTTCTCCATTACATACGCATTCGGCACCGAGGTCCATTCACCGAGCGCGCCATCCATCGCAAACGGCGGATCAGGCTTGAGCGGAATACCAAGAAAGTCATCGGCGTGGAGAGTGGGAAGGTTATTGAGGAAGAAAAATACCACAGAGAATATGTAAAGAATTGAATAGCGATTCATGCTGCAAAGTTCCTATGTCGTACGTGATGACATTTAACCGCATCAACCACAAAGATTACAACGTGGCGAAGCCGCTAGAAAAGAATGTAATGAGGATAGCACACAAAAAGACGGTTTGAGAATATGTCTGCTGTGATCGTCTTTTCATTAAAATTAATTTGCCAATCATCCTGTGGCAAATTCTTTTGTTTTTTTGTGGATTTGGAATAGTATTATTACTAGAAGTAAGAGAGTGGTGAAACTTCATTCGTTATTTTCAGCAGGAATAGATGCAATTCATAGTGGCTGAAAGTTGAAGGATGCGGAGATGACTTAGGCTGTGAAGGTGTATAGGTAGTTTAGGGCGTATATTGTAATCATGTGAGTATGTTCAGAGATCAAATTTTTATTATTAACCGCGATAGAGGGGAGTATGGCTTTCCAAGGCACTTGGCAGTATCAAGAAAGATGTGGATGAGGTTGTTGGGGATTGATTTATCAGATACGTTCCTGGGAAGCGGGCAATCACCCATAGGGGCTCATCCGGCGGATAAGGAACCAGAGACACGCGCGCATCGAGAACGAGTTCGCCAAGTTTTCGATAGTTGGCAGAGAATAGTTCGGGAATGGAAATCTCCACCATCCATAGATGTTCCGGCAATACTTTAACGAAGCGATCCAAAATTGCCTCTGCTTCCGAATTGCTTGTCCAATCCCTGCATTCCCGAAGGTGTCCGACATATTGGTTCCGATTCAGGCACAAGGTGCGCAGGACCACATCCTGCTCCCCGATGTGGTGAATGAGACGTCTTATCCAGTAGTTGTCATGAGGGCGCAAGAAGTGGATTGTGGAATAAAGACAATCGACTGCAATTGCTTCCGCTTCTATCGCGCCATATTCCGTATTGGGCGGACGCAACGCCACAACGTATTTCACTTGGCCGTATTCGAGAAATTTTCGCGGCACGCAGTAGTTACTACCGAAATTATCGTCGTGGCCGATGAAGCTGCTCAACCATTCTTCGCTGGAGATGTATCGCGTGTTTTCACCAACATGGAAGTAAGCCAGACCTGCCCGTGGCACCCATGTATCTTGATTGAATGTGTGTCCATAAAAGGGAATGATGTGTTTTTCTCCATGCGCTCCAGCGCCGGAAAGTTCAAACCCCAACAAACCGCCCAAGCTATTCTCTATTCCGGCATACAGGATCCGGGAATACGGGATAGCCGCTGTATTATCCGCCATATAGTCAAAATCATCATACAGGATTTTATAGTGATCGAGGATGCAACGAATTTGATTCGTATCAAGACCTTCAGCCGGATTGAATCCAGGATTATTTTCCCCCGCGATTTGATTCATTATGCTATAAGGGAGGTCTTCATTTAATAGAATGCGGCTGAGCAAGCTTCGGAGGGCAACTTGGGCACATGCCTTGTTCAGTCCGTTCTGCTGACAATACATAACACCATTAACAGTGAAAATCCGGTTTCCGCTGCGCACCATGAATGGCGCTTCGCCTGGAACACAATTATGTTCGTGTGGATATTTTCTAAATACAGACTCGAAAATATGCCATACTGGCGGTCTGTCAGAAACTACATCTTGTTTGATAATGGCATAGCCCAAAAGATCTTCATCCGAAAGATGCTCAATACCCTGTGTGGAAGTACAGGATTGTTTCCAAAATGTAAGCCGCTTCACCCCATCACAGTGATATCCGGGAAACAGGGTGGAGAGTTCAACGATCTCATCAGCCACCGCGCCAACTGCCTCAATATCTTCGAGTATCAGAGTTTTTCCATCGCCCCTCCGAGCCAAAGAAAACAGGCGGCGGACGGCCCCGTAATCCCCATTGGGCAGGAGCGTATCCACAAAAAGGAAATTCGAGAAAGGTTGACGAATGTCAACAAGATTGATGTCAATAGATTGTCCCAAACGCCCTAAGCACATACCTCATCCCCTTTATCCATATCAGCCAAACTTTATAGTATGTTTGCGTGTAGCCGCTTGTGCGGACTGCAGTTGCTGAATGAATTTGGGAACATCGGGGCAATCCCGTTGCGGGATGGAGACTTTGCCGTTTGCCATGCCAGCAAAGGCCTCGCCCAGTTGACGGATAGACTGGGTGTTACTGTATATGGCTTTTTTCTTAGGCATGTTTGCTCTCCCTTAGATGATGGACTATCCATCCTCCAGTACAGTAACAGCCTATACAAGAATTGGGGTGCTTTGCAACTGAATTCCAATTAATCCAATTAATGGGGTCAGTGGGGCATTCGGGTCCAGTTTTCGATTTCGAGACCGGGGATAGAGGTGAAATGGCGTTCGTTGTTGGTGACAAGGCGGTAGCCCATTACCAGGGCAGTAGCGGCGATGATGAGATCAAAATCGTCCGGAGCGGCGTTTTTTGCGAAGTTCGTTCGCGATAGTCTTTTCGGAGCGGTCATCGGCCCAGGGCAAGCGTAGCGATGCCCTGGGCCGTGGATATCTTCGCCAAAGTAGTCCCAAAGGGCCGAAAGAAGGACATCATTCTATTTTTAGAAAGCCCCTTTCGCGGAAATGATGGTGACGCGAACGTGACATGCTATTATTACCTTGTATTCCGTCTGTCAGTAAGTGCCGGGATAACTTTTTGAGTCATCCCCAAGTTGATGGTAAAGATGAAATTACACCGATCTGCACGGATTCGGTATAGTTTCACCCCAAAAACTGTTTGACAGAGTGTTACTATTTTTCTAACGTTTCCGACGAAAGGATTTTCGGCATTATGATCGAGACGGTGCTTCCGAACGTGTTCCGGATTGAGGTTCCACTGCCACGGAATCCGCTGCGGAATATTAACGCGTACGTCGTGCGGTCGGGAGAGCGCACGCTGGTGGTGGATACGGGGATGAATCAGCCGGCGTGCCAGAATGCGCTGGAGGCGGGGTTTAAGGAACTGGATATCGATCGGGCGCGAACGGATTTCTTCATTACGCATTTTCACGCGGATCACCTGGGCCTGGTGACGGCGCTGGCCTCGGAAGGTTCCCGCGTGTATTTTAATGCGCCGGAGGCACAATGGGTGCACACATTCAATGTCGAAACCTTTCTCGCCCGCTTGATCAAATTCGGGCGTGCCTGCGGATTCCCGGAAGAAGGGCTGACGGACGCCATGAAACAACACCCCGGCATCCGGAACAGTCCCCCGAAATACCCGGAATTCACCATCCTGAGGGATGGCGATGTTCTTAATGCGGGCGACTACCAATTCAGGTGCGTACACACGCCAGGGCACAGTCCCGGTCACTTGTGTCTATATGAAACGAATCACCGGATACTTATATCGGGGGATCATGTGCTGGGGGATATCACGCCGAACATCTCCACGACGGCCGATGATACGGATACGCTGGGAACATATTTGGCCAGCTTGGACAAGGTATATGGCCTGGACGTCGCCCTGGTTCTCCCCGGACACCGCCGCACCTTCACCGATTTCCAAGGACGCATCCGGGAACTGAAGGATCATCATCAGGAGCGTGAGGACGAAGTAGTGAAAATTCTACAGGAAGGAGCCCGTACGGCATACGAAACCGCAACACGCATGACATGGGATTTCGCCGCCCCCTCCTGGGACCACTTCCCGATGATGCAAAAATGGTTCGCCGTGGGGGAAGCAGGCGCGCATTTGCGGCATCTTGAGGCGAAGGGAAACGTGAACAAGACGGTGCGGGAGGGGACATTTACATACACGATATCTTAAGGGAACAAGGAAAGGGGCGAAGGATTTTGAAGTCGGTGTATGGCGAAGACAGATATTTAATTGCCAGGATCACACTATACCTTCGAGCGCTTCAATGTCGGCTAAATCCTTTGCGCGGCCAAGGGCGCGCTTGTTCAGAATCAATTCCCGTTTGCCGAGATAATTAACCGGCACCTCACCGTAGTTATCTGCACAACAGCCGGCCATGCATTCCTCCCACGTTACGCCGGTGAGTGAGGTGAGGATGTCGATTCGTACAGGCGCACACCCCAACTGGACAACCTTGTCAGGTTCGGCAAAATCCTCTTGAGTTAATCCTAGTGAACCAAAGCCAAACTGGCCTAGTGCACGCACGATACGTATTGCATTTTCAGGATTAGGTTGGACCAGAATATCCAAGTCGCCCGTATAGCGCGGGACGCCATGATATGCCAATGCGTGCGCCCCGACAACGAGGCAGGCCACATTATTAGCGTTGAACAATGCGAGTAATTCTCTGAAGTCGGGCTGCACTTCCATCCCGTTGTCTCCGCAGTATTTCGACCGCCTCAACACGTTCCAAGGGGCGGCGCGACAGCCAGTATTCAAGATTCCGGGCAACCTCATCCCAGTCCCGCAAATTGCCTTTTCTCACTACTTTCTCAATCACGGTATTCTTATTCTCCAAACAGTGCATTTACTATACGCGCGAGGTGCCAGAGGTTCAAGGATAGGAGCCGATATCCGGGGTTTGGTGCCAAATGCAAAATACGAAACCCATGTCCTGAACCCTGTACCCTATACCGAATACTGAAGACAGGGCAGAACATGCGGGGAACAAAGGCGCAGAACGAATCTGCGCCCACAGGAGTTCAGGTTGATTATTCGGCGGGTTTTTCCTCGGGAATGAGTTCCTCGAAGCCGCAGCCGGGTACGGGGCAATGCCTCGTATGGGGTTTTGTTTTGGATTTGGTGGTGTACGTCCAGGAATTGCCACATTTCGGACACGGCGTGGCCTTATCGAGTTGGCCGAACACGGCGAAGTGACATTCGGGGTGTTTGTCGCAACCAATGAAGCGGCGGCCACGTCCAATTTTGCTGACGAGGGTCCCGCCGCAGCCGGGTCTGAGGCAGTTCAGGCCAAGTTCCATGGGTTTGGTGAACCGGCACTTGGGATATTTTTCGCATCCGTAGAATTCGTCGCCGCGGCGGCTTTTACGGATGAGTAGAAACGCGCCGCATTCGGGGCATTTCTGATCGGTTTTCTTGGGCGGTTCTTTAGGAGGACGGATGACTTTGTTGCCGTCTTTATCGATGCTGAAGGTGTTTTTGCACTTGGGATAGGTCGAGCAGGACATGAATTTTCCGAAGCGCCCCTGGCGGATTACCATGGGCGCGCCGCATTCGCTGCACGTTTCATCGGTTTCCTGCACGGCGGACGTTCGGGTGACCTTTTTGGTGCCTTTGCACTTGGGATAATCCTGGCAGGCGATGAAAACGCCAAACCGGCCTTCGCGGACTTCCATGGGTTTTCCGCATTTGGGGCATTTATTGTCCCCTTCCATGGAGCCCATGGCCATTTTGTGTTGAGCAGCGGTTAGGTCTTTCTCAAAGGCGGAGTAGAAGTCTTGCAGAAGGTGATGCCATTCGCGCTGGCCTTCTTCGACAAGGTCGAGGTCTTCCTCAAGGCGTGCGGTGAACTGGTAATCCATAATATCGGGGAAGTGTTCCATGAGGATCTTATTGACGTCTTCGCCGAGTTCAGTAGGTTTAAGGCGGCCTTTTTCGCGTTCAACATAGCCGCGGTCAAGGACGGTATTGACGGTGGGGGCGTACGTGCTGGGCCGTCCGATGCCGTTTTCTTCCAGAGCGCGGATCAGGCTGGCTTCGGTGTACCGCGCGGGAGGCTTGGTGAAATGCTGGTCCGGTTGGAGGCCTTCGGCTACAAGGAATTCGCCCTGATTGATTTCAGGGAGGCGGTTCTGTTCGCTGCGGTCTATGTCAACGTTGCCATTCCCATTAGTATCGGGTTCTTCGGTGGTTTCTTCATAGAGTTTGGTGAATCCGGGGAATTTCATGACGGAGCCGGTAGCGCGGAAGGTATAGACCTTGGCCGTGACATCCACCGTGGTCTGGTCGAGAACGGCGGGAGTCATCTGGCATGCCACAAACCGTTGCCATATAAGAAGATACAGTTTGAATTGTTCCTCAGTGAGGTATTGGCGAATGCTTTCGGGGGTGCGCGAGGCGGCTGTGGGGCGGATGGCCTCATGGGCGTCCTGGGCGCCTTTTTTGCCCTTGTAGAAGTTGGGCTGTTCGGGGAGCATGGCCGGTTCAAAGGTTTGGCTGATGTAGGCGCGGACATCGTCGAGGGCTTCCGGTTCGATGCGCGTGGAGTCGGTGCGCATGTAGGTAATGACACCTATGCGGCCTTCGCTGCCCAATTCAATGCCTTCGTAGAGTTGCTGGGCGATTCGCATGGTGTTTCGGGGATTGAAACGGAGTTTCCTCGAGGCTTCCTGCTGTAAGGAACTTGTGATGAAGGGGGGATACGGCCGGCGGCGCACTTCCTTGCTGTCCACGGAAGCAACCTGGTATTCGGCGCCGTCAAGGTCGCGGAGGATGCGCTCGGCGGTTTCTTGATTGGGGACCAGGGCTTTTTCCCCCTGGATAGCGTTGAGACGGGCGACGAAGATTTCCGCGCGAGGGGTTTTCAGGGTAGCGTCGATGGTCCAGTATTCTTCGGCGTTAAAGGCGCGGATTTCGTTTTCGCGGTCGCAAACCATGCGGACGGCGATAGACTGCACACGCCCGGCACTCAGGCCTTTCCGGATACTCCATTGGAGAAGGGGGCTGAGCTTGTAGCCGACAAGACGGTCGAGGATGCGGCGGGCCTGTTGTGCGTTGACGAGGCTTTCATCGATGGGGCGGGGGTGCTTTGCGGCCTCCAATACACTTCGGCGGGTGATCGCGTTGAACACGATGCGTTCGATGGGTTTCTTTTCTTTTTCAAGCAATGCGGCGACATGCCATCCGATGGCTTCGCCTTCGCGGTCGGGGTCGGAGGCGATAAGGATATGTTCGGCCTTTTTCGCGGCCTCGCGGAGCCCCTGGATGGCCTTGGCGGCCTTTGGAATGGAGACGTATTTCGGCGCGAAGTCATGCTCGATATCGACGCCCATTTCATTTTCAGGCAAATCGCGGACGTGGCCGTTGCTGGCCTTCACCGAATACTGCGTTCCGAGGAACTTGTTAATGGTGCGCGCCTTTGCGGGTGACTCCACAACAACAAGATATCGTGCCATATTTATGTTCTCCCCTATACGCGAATAACGCCCATCCTAGTGGGAATGGGCGAAGTTACCGTCGTATAGAACCCTGCCTAATGCAGGGTCCGGCTACCTTCAAATACGTTAAAAATTGTCTGCTGTGACTCGACATCCCTCGTGGAACACAGAATCCACGAGAGGAGGTAATCGAGGTCTTCCATGCCGACCTCTCCTTCAAATTGCCCCAAACGATCCAGGAGCATTTCCCGTTCCATGGGGTCCATCAGTTCGTATAAGTCCAAGCGGGCCAAGGCCTCCCGGGCTTCCCGGGAAAGCTTTTGGGCCTCGTAATTTGACAACTGCCGGACGGCCCCCGGGATACGCCGGGTCACAGGGCTGGCGCTAATGATACGCTCCCACACCATTTTGATGGCGGCGTCGATATCGCGTTTATTATAGCCTTGCCGGACCAGCCAGGAACGCATCCGGCTCTCCGAAGGCGGAATGCCGGGCTGTTCCTCGATTCGGCGCAAAATCACGCCGACCAGTTCCACAAGCTGTGCTTTCATTGATCCATCTTCTCCCTGCGCCCACACCGGCGCACCTGGACCGCAACCTGTGCATATTGTAAGTTTCTGGAAGCGCCATGTCAACCACGGCGGCAGCGGTTCTTCTTTTCGCACTTCTCAAGGAGTCCACGATAGGCTATGGTTCACTATTAAATGAAAGGAAATCCGGGCATGATACCGCTGGTTCCATTCGCTATGTTGGCGCTTTCTTCTGGCGCGCTTCCCATGTTGTTTCTGGGTCCAGGGGACCTTCGGGAAACGGGGGGGGTGACTATCGAAGCGCAAGTACCAGAATCGATGTCCGTGCTTATCACCCCGGATTCCAGCCGCCCGAAACTATGGCCATATCCAGTGGCGGCCTTCCCCGAGGGAGAGAAGATTCGTGTATGGTATCAGCGTGTAGATAAAGGCGAGGCGGAGTATAGCGATCAGCGGACCCTCTGTCTGGGGGAATTGGAGGGGAAAGGTTGGAGCCTGCCCCCCCTGTTTCCAGAGGAGCCTGCCTGGAAAGGGCCGAACAATGTGGTGATGCGGCGGTCGCCGTATCCGCCCACGTGGGGCGGCTTTAATGTTTTTCAATTGGTACGCGAGGGCGGGGAATACCGGATGCTGTATTGGGATCAGCCGGAAAAAGGCGAGGCGGGCGCCATGCTGGCGAAATCACCGGACGGTGTGCATTGGGAAAAAGACCCGCGCGGCACAGTATTTACGGAGCATAATGACGCCTTTACGCTCATTAAAAAAGACGGGGAATACTTCGTGTATCAGACGGCACTGGAGGACTGGCCGGAGAAACCCTATGCGGATAATCTGGACAAGAAGCGCCGGGTAATCACCTTGCGGAAGTCGACGGACGCTATCCAATGGTCTCCCCAAGCAGCGTTGTTGCGCCCAGATGCGGAGGATGCGCCGGAAACAGAGTTCTATTTAATGAAGGTGTTTGCATATGGATACGGCTACGCGGGATTGATCATGAAATACTATGGCGACCCCAACCGCCCCAATCAGCACAGCGGCCTGCTCAAGACGGAACTGGTAGTGAGCCGGGATGCGCGGCACTGGGAGCGGCCTTTTCGCCCTGTGGATCTCGGCTTCTGGACGTATGCCGATCCTTTCATGCACGCGGGCAAATGGTGTTTCGTGGCGGGCAAAGACGCCGGAATGTACCTTGTCTCGTATCGCCGGGAAGGATTGACGGCGGTAGTGGCGTCGGAAGAAGGCGAATTTACCACCCAGCCCTTCGCGCCACCACCCAAGCCTATATCGTTGAATGTGGACGCACAAGCGGGCTGGCTCGAAGTGGAACTGCGCAATGCCGAAAATGCACCCATACCCGGCGCATCACCTTGCCGGTTGGAGGGCGTCAATTCAGAACGTGCTCCATTGCCACCGGAATTTTTCCAGGCGGCGGGTTCAGCGCCATGTCTGCTTCATATCAAAATGCACCGGGCAAAGCTCTACGCCATTTCAGACGAAGTGTCCTGACCGACTATTTCGGCGGTTCCGCCAGATAGGAGAATTGATAGGCGAAGTGCAAGGATTGGCCGGGCTTCAACGTTTTTTCCTGAGAGAATAATTCCAGGTTAATCTGGGAAAATGGGGGATGCCACCAGAGGTAGGGGCGTTCGTATTGTTTGGGATCATAAGAGACTTGCACGCCGAAGTTTGCCTCATGACTGAAAAAGGCGAACGCCCCGCCCTTGGCCTTGTTCAGAATTTCAACGTCCGGTCCCGTTTCCATTTTCCATTCACGGTTAATTTTGGTCCAGGCGGCATCCTTGATGTACGCGCTGACCACGTCGCAATTGTCCGATTTGGAGAGAGGATCAAATTCCGGGTGCGCCTTGAGTTGATAGGCTTTGGGCTCTTTGCCCTGATGGGTTAAGACAGATTCGCAAAAGACCACATCCGGACGGCTGGCCTTGAGTGCAATGGTATGCTCCAGCGTGCTTCCGTCTTCTAATTTCTTCGTCAATTGGATGGAAGTTCCTTTTACTTCTGCGGCAAAAGCCAGAGGCTTGGTTTGATCGTACCCTTTCAATCCGATGTCTTCGATCGTGCCTCTCAGAATGTCGTTATGGGTCATGGCTTTGAGCAGGTTGCGATTGGTGGGTTTGTGGAGCATTTCGACCAGTTTCCCGTTTTCCTCCGGCAGCACGGTCAAACGCCATATGTCATTTTCGATCCGCAGAGCCTTCAAGGCATTTTGCCGTTTCAACTGTGCGATGTAATCCGCCATCGGCCGCCCTTCATTCTCCATGCTCACGTTGTATTGCTGGCAGAGCGCGATGTAGCGATCCACCAGTTGATTGAAGCGGGGTTCGTTCCAGGTGCGGCGGCATTCGCCGTTTTCATAGGCCCATTGCCCGCCGCCCGCCACGATCATCGCCTTGTAAGCGCAGACCGAGGCCTTCTCCACGCGCGCCCGCACCGCATCGCTCTTTGCAAGCGCATGGGCCTGTTCAAAGTAGTCAAAGGCCTTTCGCGCGATATCCGGGTCTAAACCGATGGCATCGGCGTTGGGGAAGCAATTGGGATGTTTTCCTTTTCCGGCAGTGTTGTCATGGAGCATGGTGAGGTAATCGAGGATGGGCTGGGCCGATTCCGCGTAGTGGAGGCGGCAAAATTCCTCCACCAGCGGCCAGCTCTCCTGGCCGGGATGCCACAGGCAGCGGGCGATTACATAATTGCGCAATTCGGACATTTCGCCGCTGCTGCCATTGCCGTTAGCCTGCATGAACACGCCTTTAACGTTGTTATTCAGGAAAAACCGCACGTTTGCTCCGATGCTGCGGAGATTCGGGAACGGTAAATCGTAACAACTGAAATTCGTATTGTAATTCCAGATCCAGATGTCCTTGCACATGGCTTTCCAGCCTTGGAGATCCGAGCAGAATTTCTGGTTGAGAGGGCAGGCAGGATCATCGAGGGCATGGAAGGTGCAGCATTCGATGCTGCAAAGTTGAATTTGCATATTTGCGCGCGGGGCGATGGTTTTCGGCGGCTTGCGGGTATACCAATACGCGAGCGTGCCGATTTTGACGTTCGGATGTTTTTTCTCCACCCGCTCGGCCACGGCATTCACCATGGCGAGGTGGGGGCCCATGGGCGTGCCTTCACGCTGAGTGATTTCCTCGCATTTCGGGCAGCGGCAATATACATCGTTGTCATTTTGGCTCACACTGATGTTTTGCAGTTTCGGGTTGGCGTCCAGAACCTTATTCACGCCGTCCGCGACGATCTCGATCACCTCCGGATTCGTCACACACGGTTCGGGGCCGCCGCCGCCCACCTCAAGCTTTCGCTTTCCATCCACCAGCGCAAAATACTCTGGATGCGACTGGCCATACAAGCTAGGATTAACCCATTGATACAAGGAATGATTGATGAGGTTTTGATGGGTTTTCCCGCCGAGTTTTTCGTCATCCGATACCGTATTTACATGAAGTTTGGCGGCGAATCCAGGATTATTGCTGTTTTCCCAATAATACGGCCACCGGAAAGAAAAGGTGGGGATGTAGGAATAGTCCTCTTTTTTCAACGCGGCGAGTTTGGTCTTTTCAGGGAAATACGTGTGGTCCGCCGTGAGAAAGCGCACGCCGAGGCAACGATCAAAGAACTCATAGACGCCATAGAGTGTTCCTCGGGGAAGTCCACCCGCAATAGCAACATTATAATTTCCGATCCGTATCCGCAAGCCCTCTTCACCCATAGCCGCAATATCAAAGGCCAAACGGCCTGCTTTCGCTACCGCGCCCGGCCCAATGAATATATTGTGCCATCTGCCTGGCGCGCTATCCTTGATGGGCAATTCAAATCCCGATGCCTCCTTGAACAACTTCTGAAATTCTTCCGCTGCGTATTTTTCACTGGGCGAAGCATCAGGCGCACAGACAATCGTCCAATCCTGCATCTTTGCCACATCTACCCCTGCCATCGCCGTAAGGCTCCCTAAGACCATCATGCCCGCTATGATCCATCGCATTCTCATGGCTCCGCTCCTTCTATTGTTGTCAAGGCATCCAAACTACTCCACTACACAGGGCACATTCAATTTCTCTCTGAAAAAGCCCTTGATTTCAATATAAATTCGCAGTAATATCATTTACAGGTACTCATGGAGGGTTTGGTCATGGTTGCGAAACAGTGCAAACACTATTTCTGTATCATTTGCATCATTTTTTTGTTAAGTCTTCTACCCGTCCTTCCTGCCGGCGCGGAAAGCCGGGTCACCTTCTCCCTCCGGAATGTCTGGATGGAGGAGGGTGTGTACCGTGCGGAGCTTTGGGCGAGAGTCAGTGCGTCAGGGTGGAGTGTGGGAACCAGTGTCATTACCGTGCAGGCGGATGAAACTGCGCTAAATCCAGCGCCGTATCACTATCTTGAGGCCATGGATGCCTACTATGCGATAAGCGGCTTTGGAAATTATAATGATCTGGTGCAGTTGGATTTAGGCGGAAATGACACCGCCATGTTGATTCTCCATCAGGGGGGGGCATACCACACGTTTCCCGCTGGCAACTATCACCTTGCCACGTTCCGGTGGGATGTCATCGATCCGTCCGTTTCCGACCAGTTGGCTTTCGATTATTTCAACTGCACCATCAGGCATGAAACCACCGTGCTGTCCTATAATGTAGCCGATGATACCGGCTATACCCCATTGCAGCCCGATCCGCAGACGATTGGCGCCCCGCATATCACGGTGCAACCTGAAATAACGGTGGTGGATGTGTGCGATGGCGCGCGGCTGGAAGTACCGTTGGGCATTGCGGGTGCGGCGCCCTTATCGGTGTATTGGGAGCATTCTGAAGATCCGGGCGATCCCACAAGCTGGCATGATGTGACGGGTCAGTCCGGAACGCCGCTGGTGTTGGATCCAGTCAAGGCAAGCGATTCCGGTTACTACCGGGCGATTGTACACAATGCATACGGGAGCGATACCAGCGATATAGTCTTTTTTGGTGTTCAGGTGGCGCCGCAGGTGATTATCCCCTTAATCGATGAAAGTACATGCGCCGGAGAAGATGTCACCTTTACAGTCGAATATGACGTGACGAACGGAGCGGTCTTTTGGCAAGTCTATAACCCCGTTACCGAACTTTGGGATACTATTGATAGCGGGGATAACCGCACCTATACGTTCACGAACGTGCAGCCGGAGACACACGACGGGCTCCAGATCCGAACCTACGCGGGCAATGGTTGTTTCACCACATTTTCCGGTCCTGTGACCCTGTCTGTCGCCTATCCTTTCACGCTAGCGTCAGAACCCGCGGATAAAGAGGCCGTTATCGGCGACCTGGTCGAGTTTGACGTTGCCCTCGATCCTGATATCCCTGCACAGTACCTATGGGAAGTGGATCGAGGGATGGGATTTTCCATTCTATCCGCGGAAACAAGCCCGGCGCTCTCCCTCGCACAAGTGTTCCCAAGCGACGCAGGCCGCTACCGCTGCACCGTATCCAATGCCTGCACTACGCTTGCTACTCGGGAGGCCGTTCTGACGATTGCCCCGAATGACAACCACGAATGCTCAGACGACGCTGTTTTTTCCCAGCCTCCGGCCAGTCCCCGCTTTGCATTTGAAATTCCGAGTAATGGGGATGATTATCATCGGCCCCATGAGTCCTTTTCCGGCTTAACAGCGCCCATTGGAAGAATCCGGTGGTGGGGCATTAACACTCAGTATGATGAATTTCTAATGCAAGCGGTGCCTTGTGACCGGGATCCTGACACGTTCCGCATCGATTTTTATGAAAATGACAGCGGTGCGCCCGGAGAGATCCTGCAGGCCTATCAGATAGAGCCGATGCGCATGGAAACAGGCCAGTTTTTTTCCAGCTTTCCCGTGATACGGTATGAAGCCGTCCTTGAGCCGCCGTTGTCTATAACAGAGGGATGGATTTCAATATTCGGTGTTATCGATGTTTCCTGCCGATTCCATTGGATTGGTTCTCCCATTGGCGATGGAACCATGTATATGCCGGTCAACGGAGGGCACAAGGAGATTCCTGATTTCGACATGAGCCTTTGCATGGCGCCTGTTATGAGTCAGGAAGGCGAAGAAGGTCTTCTTGAGGGTGATATAGAAGGCATAGTGGAAGGGCAACCTGAGGGAATCATAGAGGGAGCGCCTGATGGCGAGGGAGTTGTCGAAGGGCAACCTGAAGGTGAAGGTTTTGCCGAAGGAGCTTTAGAGGGTGCAATTGAGGGGCAGCTTGAGGGCGAAGGGGTTGAAGAAGGCACAGAAGAGGGAGAAGCTGAAGGTCAGATCGAAGGCTCCGCCGAAGGCGGAAGTGAAGGCCAAGAGGAAGGTGAGGGTGGTGAAGAAGGTGTGGTGGAAGGCGAGTCCGAAGGCATGCTTTCGGAGGGATCGCTGGAGGAAGGTGAAGGGGTGGTGGTGGAAGGAGAAACCGAAGGTCAGGTTGAAGGCATGCCCGAAGGCATGACCTCCGAAGGTTCACCGGAGGAAGGTTCCGCCGAAGGCGGAAGCGAAGGCGAAGTCTACGGTGGCATTCACTCCGCGGATTCCAACGGCGACGGCCTTATCAGTCTTTCTGAACTGCTCCGTGTAATCCAATTCTTCAATTCAGACGGATTCCATTGTGAAGCGGGCACGGAAGACGGGTATGCCCCCGGTCCGGGCGATACCAGTTGTGCGCCATATGATAGCGATTACAATGCTCAAGACTGGCACATCAGCTTGTCCGAATTGCTGCGCGTAATCCAGTTCTTCAATTCCGGCGGGTATCATTATTGTCCAGGAGAAGGAACGGAAGACGAGTTCTGTCCGGGCTCCTAAAAACACTCTCTTCTGCCGCAAGAAAATATTTCGCTTTGGGGAAAAGATGGAGTATTATGAGTTCAATAACTGCCTGTCCGCCGGAAGGGCGGTTTATCTGGCGGGCAGGGAAGAAAAATCACATCGCAGAGGAGTATCCCAAGGGTTAATGCGTGGGAACGAAAGGATCAATTTCATGAACAAAGCGGCTAATGGGCGAAAAGGGCTTGGATGGGGAAAACAATTTGTTGCGGGTGTAATGCTGTTGTTGTTTGTGGGGAGTTGGGCGCAGGCGGCCACATTTACCGTGACCGACTCCGGAGACGGGGTTATCAACCCAACCCTGCGCAAATGCATTGGATCTGCCAATTTGCTTGCAGGCGCGGATACCATCGTGTTTAATCTTCCAGAGGGAGATCGCATTATCAATCTCACTTCCGAACTTCCGGCGTTGGACGACTCCTCGGGCGGGACCACGATAAATGGAGGAGGGATAATTACCTTGAATGGCGCCTCCGCCGGCAACAGTCATGGCTTGATCCTAAGTTCCAATACGAATGTTATTAACGGGCTTATTATCGGCGGATTCCAGAAGTCGGGTATTGTGATCGGCGGATCATACAACGTGGTGACCGGTTGCCTGATCGGCTATGATGGCCGTTTTGTGATAGCCAATGGCTGGGGTGTTTCCATCACGGGCGGGCGGGCCACGTTAGGGGGGAGTACTTCAAGTGAGCGGAATATCATAAGCGGCAATACGAACGCTGGGGTATACGTCACCTCCAGTACGGGCGCCATCAATATCTACGGTAATTATATCGGCGCCACCGCTACAGGAGGGAGCGCAGTTCCGAACGGTGGCCCAGGTGTTCAACTGGCGGACGCGCCCAGTGTCCGGATAGGCGGAACCAGCAGCGCGGCGGGGAACGTGATTTCCGGCAATACAATGGAAGGGATAAGCGTATCCGGCGCCGCCAGCACCAATATAACCATTCAGAACAATTACATTGGATTAACCGCGAATGGCAGCAGCCCGCTTGGCAATGGCAGCCATGGAGTTTCGGTAGAAGAAGGATCTTGTTCCATCAGTGACAACATTATTGTGGGCAACCTCGGCCATGGGATTATCCTCGGTGGCATCGATGGGGCCGCCATTTCCGGCAATCTCATCGGGAACTGCGCCGACGCCACGGGCGACCTGGAAAATGCGATGAGCGGCCTGGTGCTGAGCGGGTCAAGCGGCGCCAGCGTGGAAGGCAACGTTATCTCCGGCAATGCTGAAGACGGCGTGCTGATCAACGGGGGCGCTCAGACGAATACTTTCACCAACAACATTATCGGTCTCAGTGCCGATGGAACCACGGATGTGCCCAATGGCGGCGCAGGCATGCACATCGATAACGGCTCCAACAATGTTCTGGAGGTGGCGGTGGATGGGACAGTGTTGCGCAACATCATCTCCGGCAACACGGGCAACGGCGTTTGGATAGAGAACATCGCCTCGACGGGCAATACTGTGCGGGGGTGTCTCATCGGAACCAATCCTGACGGGACCACTGCTATTCCAAACGGCGGAGCCGGTATTTACCTTGACAATGCGCAAGCCTCTATCATCGGCGGCACGGGAGAAAACGACGGGAATCTTATTTCAGGAAATACCAATCAAGGTATTTATCTGTATGGAGCGGGGGGAGACATGAGCGCGGTGATTCAGGGGAATTCCATCGGGACGGATATGACGGGAGTCTCCGCGATTTTGAATTCGAGCCATGGAATTATGGTGGAAGAATCCGGCAGCAATACCCTTGGAGGGGCGTTCGAGACGGAGGGCAACCTGATTTCGGGGAATGCCGTGGAAGGCATCTTAATCCGCAACAGCAGCGGTAACAGCGTTTTCGGAAACCGCATCGGCACAAACCGGGAAGGGACAGCCTCGCTAGCCAACGGGCAAAACGGGATCGTGGTGGACTCAGGGTCCAGCGGCAATCACATTGGCGACGGGGTGGCGGGGCATGGGAATCTGATATCAGGCAATTCGGAAGAAGGCATTGATCTTGTTTCCTCCAGCAATTTCCTTCAAGGGAATTATATCGGCACGGACATCAGCGGCATGCTATCGGTTCCAAACCGGTCAGGGGTGGCGGTGGAATCAGGCGCCCAAATGTGCATGATTGGCGGCACTGCCGCAGGTGCGGGAAATCTGATTTCCGGCAACAGTAATTTTGGAATTATCATCTTCACCACGGATACGGCCAACAATGTGGTAAAGGGGAACAAAATCGGGTGCGATGTTTCGGGAAGTAATCCGTTGCCCAATGGTTCCATAGGCGTGTATTTGACCGACCACGCAAGTCAGAATGTTATCGGCGGCGCGGAAGACGGCGCCGCCAACATCATTGCGTTCAATGGAAGCAAAGGCGTATGGGTTCGCGATGGAAGCACCGGGATCAGCATTCTCCGCAATTCCATACATGACAATACGGAAGAGGGCATTGTGCTTGATCCCGGAACCAACGGCGATATCGCCGCGCCGGTTATCACCACGCTCGGTTCGGTGGATGGAACCGCGCCCCCCTATGCGCTGGTGGATGTCTTCGTTGATGAAGCAGACGAAGGGCGCTTGTTTATCGGGACGGCCATAGCCGAAGACACCGGCGATTTTCATGTGGATGTGGATTTATTGCCCTATAACGGACTGAATGTCACCGCCCTGGCCACGGACACCACCACCGGTTGCACGTCCGCCTTCAGCGCGCCCGCGGCCATCTTTTTTGATGCCACAATCACCGTGACGGACTCCGGCGACAGCGGCCCGCATACGCTTCGAGCGGCCATAGAGCAGGCTAATGCCATGACCGGCGAAAACACAATCGTCTTCGATCTGTCGAAAACCGTCACGATAACGCTCAGTTCGGCGCTCCCGGCGCTGAATGACAGCTCAGCCCCTACGGTTATTAATGGGGCCGGCCAAATAGTTCTAGATGGGTCGGGCCTCTCCGGTTCGGACAACGGTCTTGTGCTGCTCTCGGACGGAAATGAAGTGCGTGGCCTTGGGATTGTGAATTTCCCCTATGCGGGTGTGAACATCAGCGGCAACAATAACACGGTCGCGGAATGCACGCTCGGCACCGATGGAACCTCCAGCATGCCAAACGCCGTGGGCATATATGTGGCCGATGGTTCAGGCACTATCATCGGCGGGGGAGACGGACTCAGTGGCAATATTATTTCCGGCAACAGCTCAGCGGGGGTCCATGTTGGTTCCTCCGCCACCGCCACGGAAATTTTAGGAAACTACATTGGGGTGGACGCCACGGGCATGGCGGCGATGGGCAATGGGTATTATGGCGTCTGGATTAATGGTTCTCCGGGTAACGTGATCGGCGGGGAATCGGAGACAAGCGGCAATATCATTGCAGGCAATGCCGGCGGAGGTGAAATTCTGATCGATGGCGCCGCCGGCATGGGCAACATGATTTACGGGAATTATATTGGCTTGGACAAAGATGGAGCGTCCGCCTTGGCCGTGCAGTATGCCACGGGGATTGACGTAATGGCGCCGCAAACCCAGATCGGCGGGGAAAACATAGGCTACCGCAATATTATCTCCGGGTGCTTTTACGGCATTCGGATCTCCGGAGTGGATGGGCATGATTGCGCCGTGCAAGGCAATTATATCGGCACGGATGCCAGTGGCATGATGGCGATCGCCAACGAGCTTGCAGGAGTGTCGATTGTTGAAGAAGCCACCAACAATCTCATCGGCGGCGGACTTTCCTGGTGGCGGAACCTAATCTCCGGCAACGGGAGTTGTGGTGTCCGGCTAATGGGAGCGAATGTAACAGGGAATAAGGTACAGGGCAATTGGATTGGACCGAATGCCCTGGGAACCGGCGCGCCCTCCGGGAATCCGCAGAGTTGGGGTGTGCAAGCGGGTTGGCATGCCGAGGACAATACAATCGGTGGAACCACCCCCGGAGAAGGCAATACGATTGCTTTTAATTATGCCGCAGGCGTGTATCTCGAGGAAACTGTTTTGTATGTTCGTATTTCGGGCAACTCCATCTATTCAAATGGCGGCTTGGGCATAGAATTGCTCCCAGGCGCCAATAACAATGTTCCGGCCCCGGTCATTACTGCATTGGGTTCCATCGACGGCACAAGCATTGCATTGGCCACGATTGAAGCATTCGCGGATGATGAGGATGAAGGCCGCATTTTTCTCGGCGCGGCTTCGTCGGATGGCTCCGGAAATTTCCATTTAGATGTGGACATAACACCCTATGCCGGAATGAACATCACCGCCACGGCTACGGCCAGTGACGGCAACACATCCGTCTTCAGTGCGCCATACCCTGTTCCAGGCGGAGAGGAAGGAGAAGGGGCCGTGGAAGAAGGAGAAACTGAAGGCGTGCCCTCCGAAGGTTCGCCGGAGGAGGGTCAGGCCGAAGGCGTGGAAGAAGGCGAAGGCGCCCCAGAGGGTGAAGGAGGAGAAGAGGGTATTGCTGAAGGCGAAGGGGGAGAAGAAGGTGGCGAGGAAGGAGAAGGCGAAGACGGATATCTGACGCCCGATCAAGACCAGGATGGTTTTATCAACCTTTCGGAACTGCTCCGTGTAATCCAATTCTTCAATTCAGACGGATTCCATTGTGAAGCGGGCACGGAAGACGGCTACGCGCCCGGTCCGGGCGATACAAGTTGTGCGCCATATGATAGCGATTACAATGCCCAAGACTGGCACATCAGCTTGTCCGAATTGCTGCGCGTGATCCAGTTCTTCAATTCCGGCGGGTATCACTACTGCCCCGGCGAAGGCACCGAAGACGGATTCTGCCCGGGGCTTTGATTGTCCCCAAAAACAAACCTCTGAACCTAAACAGATTGCACTTCCGCAAAAAATCTCCCACCCGGAAGTAGATTGTGCCGTTTGTGGTGTTCATGATAGAAAGAAGGCCGTCCGGAACTATAGGGCCCGAACTCAGAAAATGGTGAAAAATGAAGGATAAAGAATTGACACAAATGGGCGTGCCGGCGCACGCGATGGAGGTGGCGCGGCGGACCATTCAGCGCGCGGCGCAATCGGGCCTGCATGCAAAGCACATCCGGAAGCATCTGCGGATTCTGTTGCGCAATCCGGGGGCGCACACGATGGACGCCACATTTGGCGAGTTGGCGGTATCGCTGGCAGGACCGCATCCCGCGGCGGGCGCGCTGCATCCTTCACATCTCGCGCCATACCGTCAGTGGGGCCGCGATTTGGATCCGAAATCGATCCAGCAGATGGAGAATGCGTGTTCGCTGCCGATTTCAATGAAAGGCGCGCTCATGCCCGACGCGCATGTGGGTTATGGCCTGCCCATCGGAGGGGTGCTGGCCACGCGCAATGCGGTGATCCCTTTCGCCGTGGGCGTGGACATTGCCTGCCGGATGAAAATGTCCGTGTTGGATCTGCCGGTGAACACGCTGGACAAACACGAGGACCTGCTCAAAACCGCGATAGATAAGGAAACGCGCTTCGGCGTGGGATCGTGTTTCCAAAACCGCCGCTCACATCCCGTGATGGATCGCGATTGGGCCGTGTCGCCCGTAACACGCGAACACAAGGACAAGGCGTGGTCGCAGCTTGGTACAAGCGGCAGCGGCAACCATTTTGTGGAATTCGGCACGCTGGAGATCTTCTCCCAGGATCTTGGCTTGGCGCCAGGCGCGTATCTTGCCCTGCTCACGCACAGCGGCAGCCGGGGCACGGGCGCGCTGGTCTGCGAACATTACAGCAAAACCGCGCAGCGGCAGCATCCGGAATTGCCGCGCGAACTCCATCATCTTGCGTGGTTGGACATGGACCGGCATGAAGGTCAGGAATATTGGGCGGCGATGCAACTCATGGGTGAATATGCCGCGGCGAATCATGCCTGCATCCACCGGCACATCGCCCAGCACTTGGGCGTGCGCGTGCTGCTCGATATCGAGAACCACCACAATTTTGCATGGAAGGAAATGCACGACGGCGAAACGGTGATCGTGCATCGCAAGGGTGCAACCCCCGCCGGGAAAGGAATGCTGGGCATCATCCCCGGTTCGATGGCCACCCCTGCATACGTCGTGCGCGGCAAAGGCAATCCGGAATCCTTGAATTCCGCCTCGCACGGCGCGGGCCGCGTAATGAGCCGCACACAAGCAAAAAAAACATTCTCCTGGAAAGAGGCCGCGAAAATACTGAAAGACCGCGGTGTCACCCTAATGGAAGCAGGACTCGACGAAGTCCCGATGGTCTATAAAGACATCGACGACGTCATGCGCAGCCAAGAGGACCTGGTGGAAAAACTCGCCCGGTTTTTCCCGCGCTTGGTGAAGATGTCGCCGGGACATGAAAGGCCGGAAGATTAGAACGGGGTCCGGGATCCGGGGTCCGGACCCCGGATCCCGGACCCCGGATCCCGAAACACAAGGCCATGATCTGGATACATCGTCCTACCGGAAGTAGCTACGATGTCCTTTCAACTTCCGAAGATTACGCGCTCCAGCGGCGCGGCCGCGTAAGGTTGCCGTTGAGCAATTCCAATGCAAGGTTGGCATTCTCGACCATTTGAAAGTCGTACATACCGACACAGATAAAGTCCGCGCCATTCTCGAAGGCGTAGCGGAATCCCTCTTTCGGGTCGATGGCGCCCGCCGCCAGGATCTTGAAAGCGATCCAGGGTTCCTGCCGGTCCTTCATGAAGGCGATGGTCTCCTCCGGTTCCTTGCAAAAGACATTGTCGTTTTCTTCGGGATGCCGCGCGGACCAATACGTTTTCGGGTGCACTGTTTTCATCCAGAAATCGGGCTTCAGCCCTTTATCCGCACAGGCGCGGACGGTGATGACATCATGGCCGCCAATGCCCGCGGGCAACCCATTCGCGCGGATACGGTCGAGGGCCTGCGCAATGAGATCGAACTTGCCCTCCGCGGCGAGCCGGTCCGCGGTAGCGCCCTGTACATAGCAGGCGGCCGCGCCTTTGTCGATGGACTGTGTGACGCGCTCGAGCAAATCCTCGCCGCCACAATCGGAGATAAATTGAATTTTGCCCAGTCCTTGCCGCCAGTATTCGTTAATGGTTCCGCACAGGATGGGATTGGTCAAAATAGCGTTGATGCCGCACTGCTCCGCAAGCATAAAGGTTTCAAAAATCTTGTCGCGATGGTGATAGGCCTTGACCAGCTTGGACACATAGATCAGATCACGGGCATGGGCCCAGCCGCCTATCAGGTTGCCTCCGAGAATCACGCGGCTGAACTGCTTGGAGCCGATAGCCGCCTTGGGAATCTCGCCCTTCAGATCCTTAAGCGATGCAAAGTTGAATGTTTTTATCGTGGCGCTGCTCACCGCGTCCACAAGATCCTTTTCTTCATGGCTGATTAAAGAGCGCTTGCGGACCAAGGCCGCGCCGAAGGCCACCATGAATGGCAACGTGGCGATGCCTTGAACAAATGCACGCCGATCCGGCGCGGGCGGCGGCGGACTCATGGGCGCCATGCCTGCCGGGCCCGATATTACCGGAACTACTGCCGCTGTCTTTTTTCTGCGGGCGAGGAAGCTGTCCAATCCGGCATACCGGCCCGTGGGGAAGAGCATCAGCACGCATAGGGCAAGGATCTCGACAAGGTTCTTGTCCACGATGAGATAACTTCCCTCGCGCACCGTTCCGAAGTCACCAAGAAACAAGGGGGGATACGCGGCGTAATAAAACAACACAAGCACCGCGCCAAGCAAACTGACAAGACGGGAGAAAAGGCCCAGCACGAGACACAGTCCGATCAGCATGAGGCCCCATTTATTGAGTTGATTGACGACAAAGAGCTGGGTGGGATCCGACGCCATTTTGGTGAAGGTCTCGGCGAATATCCAGCGGGAGCCGCGGAGATAGCCTTCGGCGGACCAACCTGGCGTAAGGAGTTTGGAAATGCCTTCGTACAGGAAGTGCCAGCCAATGGCGACGCGCAAAAGCACAAGCGCCGTGGATTGGATCAGGGTTACATGTGGAGCCGGTTTTTTTCTGCGGAGTTTCATTGTGCGCCTCGCATCGTTGTTGGAATTCCTTGAGAATAATAATACCCGCCCTGGGACAGGCGCAAGAATAAGGACAACCCCAGACAGTCATGGAGGGCTCTGGCAGGATACACTAAAAATAGCCGTGCTGATTATTTTGCATGGCTGGCGATCATGACAATGTCGCCTTCACGGATTACGATTTTAATGGGCCCCGTGACTCTGGTCTTGATGGGCATGTTGAGCGGGGGGAGGGTGAACAGCGCGTCGGGGAAGATTTCCTTGTGGATCACGATTTCCTTAAGCATGCGGGAGCGGGAATCTTCACGTACTCTCTCCAGTTCCTCGTCAATTTGCCGGATGGAATCATTCACTTTCGTGGCCTCATTGAGCAGAATCGTGGCCATTTCACGAAGTTTGGGGGGCAAGGATTTGCTTCGCTCCTTTAACGGGGCGAGCCGTTCCGCGATTTTGGCAAGGCTCTTCCGCTGAGATTCCAATTCGCTTTCCTTGACGCTCACTA
>ERZ795059.631-NODE-631-length-43987-cov-10.034986_pt1 | contig 43987 bp, 29 predicted proteins | sample MGYA00375143_ERZ795059 | MGnify/ENA primary metagenome ERZ795059 (study PRJEB30188, sample SAMN05720168) | activated sludge metagenome | isolation source: Anaerobic digester | place: USA | collected 2015-01-07 ... | reverse complement strand
GTTTGTTTGGGGTTTTGTAACTTGCGAAAAATATTTGTTCTTTGGGACTGATTAATATTAATCGTTATTTGCAAAGGCGTATTTTTTTTTGGATATCGAATCGTCAACTATTCATTTTTTTGTTTAAGGTAATTCTGCTTATGCCTAATATTTTCGACATTGCGGTTTTATTGTAATTCATCTTCTCGCCTATCGTTATAATCAATCTGCTTTCAAGCTGCTCTACGAGAAATGGAAATAAATTTTCCTTTCCCTTGAATTTTTCCGCAAATTCTTCTATAAATTTATCAAATATGTCGTTTTCCGAAGAATAATTCAAAATATACGCCGGCATATCGGTTATGTCTATTATTTCGTTTTCCGTCGCAACGCAAATATTAAATATCACATTCTCGAGTTCTCTTACGTTGCCCGGCCAATCGTATTTATTAAATTCGTCAAGAATTTTCACTGAAACCCCTTTGACTTCCTTGTTGAATCTTTTATTCGCCGCTTTTAAAAAATAATCAGTCAATAGCGCTATATCGTCTTTCCTATTTCGCAATGGAGGTATATCCAGCGAAGCTACTTTTATTCTAAAAAACAAATCGTTTCTAAATCTTCCTGAATTTACCGATTCTTCAAGATTTTTGTTTGTCGCGGCAATGATATTGGCTTTTAATTTTACGGTTTTATTCCCCCCTAACCTGTGAAATTCTCTCTCCTGCAATACTCTCAATAATTTGCTTTGAATCGAAAAAGGCATATCCCCGATTTCGTCCAAAAAAACGGTCCCGCCTCCGGCTTCCTCAAGTTTGCCTTTCTTAATCGAACTCGCTCCGGTAAACGCTTGAGCTTCGTGTCCGAAAAGCTCGTTATCAATCAGATTCTCAGAAACCCCCGAACAATTAATCGCTATGAACGGCTCGCTTTTTCTGACGCTGTTGTAATGAAGTATCTTAGCTACAAGCTCTTTTCCGGTTCCGCTTTCTCCTGTGATTAAAATGCTTATATCCGCATTTATGAGTCTTCCTATGCTCTTCAATAATTCTTGAACCGACGCGTTTTTGCCTATAAATTTTTTTATGCTGTAATCTTCAATCTTCTCGTCGTCTAATAATTTTACAGTATCTTGTTCCATAGTATTTTTAAATATTTTTTCCGTCAAAGATATTATTTTATCAATATCCAGAGGTTTTTCTATATAATCGTAAGCTCCCAAAGATATGGAATTGATTATTGTTTCTTCGTCTCCGAATCCGGTGATGAATATTATCTTTAAATTTTTATGGGAACGCTTTATATTTTTCAATATCGTCAATCCGTCGTCTCCGGGAATTCTATAATCCAAAAAAATCAAATCTATATTTTCCGAATCCAATACTCTTCGCGCTTCTTCATAATTATACGCGGTCAGTATTTTATGCTGATTTTTAAATAATTCCTGAAAACTTTCTATAATAGCTTTATCGTCGTCGATTACTAAAATAGTATTCATATTCATTCGTTTCCTTTTTGTTTAATCCTCTGTTTTCCGGTTTGTAATCGGTAAAAAAATAATAAAATTGGCGCCCCTATTTTTACTGCGCGCTATTATCTCGCCGTTATGCCGTTCTATAATAATTTTGGAAATGGCAAGACCAAGACCAGTCCCTTCTTTTTTTGTCGTAAAAAAAGGCTCGAATATATTCGATAAATTTTCTTTTGAAATCCCGGAACCCGAGTCTTTTACGCTAATCAAAACCGAATTCCCCTTATATTTTTTTGTGAAAATCGTCAGCCTTCCCGAATACGGCATCGACTGAATCGAATTTAATATTAAATTTGTCAGCGTCAATTTTATTTTCTCCAAGTCGACCGAGACTTCGGGAATATTTCTCAGCCTTAATTTCACCTCGATATTCTGATGTCCGATGTTATACGAAAATAATTCCAAGGCGCTTTTAATTATTTCATTAATATCTTTTTTCTCGAATTTTATGGGAGTGGGTTTTGCAAATTCCAACAGTTCCTTTACTACGTTGTTTATTCTGTCAACCTGTTTTAAGATTATATCGATTTCATTCGAATCTTTACTTTTTAAATATCTGTTGCGAATCGTCTGCGCCATCATTTTTATCGAACTCAACGGATTCCGTATTTCGTGGGATATTCCAGCCGTTATCTGACCCGCTGCCGCAAGTTTAGCAGTCTTTATCATATTGTCTTGAAGGGTTTTTATTTTGGCGTTGTATATTTCAATTTTATCGAGAATTCTGTTTAAACTCTCCGCTATCATTCCGAATTCGTCGTTCTTTTTTAAATTGATTCGCGGTTTAAAATTGTCGATATTTATATTTTCAAGCGGGTCGAGTATCAATTTCAATGATTCATAAATGTCTTTCGCTAAAAAAAAATATATGACCGAAGCGATAACAATTCCGCTTATGACAAAAAAAATCAAAAGATTCCTCGAATTTGTTAAAAATATGTTTTCCGTTTTTTGGGATAAAGCCATACTCAGGCATCCCCAATAATTTCCGCTTAAAAACATTGGTTTTAAAATGAAATAATGCTTCTCGCCGTTCAATATAACGTCGTTGAAAAATACGGTTCTATTTTCTTTTAAACGCTCAATAGCGGCTGCGTTTAAAATCTCCGCGCCTTTATAAGCCGCGATTATTTTTTTGTCGTCTTTGTATATTCCGTTATCCATTCCCGTCAATAGTTTGGTTTGTTCAACGAATTTTTTTGAAAAGGATATTCCTGTCATTAACAGGCCAGATAATTTTGTCCCTTCAAATATGGGAGCGACGGCCCTGATTCCAAATCCCGAATGCCCCTTTTCATAACCTGTCGCGGCTTTTCCCAAAAGTCCGAATTTTATTATTTCCTGTTCCGCTTTCATATCTCCGTATAGTTCCGGATTATGTCCCCGTATCAATACTATTCCCTGCAAATCCTCAATCTCTATTAAATCAAGTATGCCGAGATTATATATTTTCACAAACCTTTCTTTTAAAGCGGAATAATTCTTTTTAGTTAAAAATCCGGCGATTTCAGAATCAGCCGCCAATTCTTTTGATATTTTCAGGCAATAGTTTTCTCTGACGCCTATTTCGTTTGAAAATCCGGAAATACTATCTTCCATCCGGTTTTTTATCTCGAATTCCGATGTTTTCTTGATTAGATTATATCCTAAAAACAAGGAAATTAAAGCGGGTATGATTATGATAAAAAAAAACGAGAAAAAAATCTTTAAACTTAATTTATATTTTAAAAAGTCTATCATTAAGTTATTTAAAATTAAACCTCTGTTTTCAGGCTTAATTCCGGATAATGCATTAAATGTAAAGTGAAATTTTTCAAAATCCTTATGCGGTTTTCGGGTTAATCTACATCTTGATTTTTTTATATATTTCGTATGTGTCTTTTGCAATCAGCAATTCTTCGTCCGTTGGTATCACATAAACGTCGATATAAGAATCTGAAGAGCTGATAATGCGCGCCGAATTTGATATGGTTTTATTTTTTTCCAAATCGATTTTTACGCCGAAAACCGACAATCTCGAGCATACGTCCGCGCGCAAATCAACCGCGTTCTCTCCTATGCCCGCCGTGAAAATAATTCCGTCGAGTTTTTCTCCTATCGCAGTGTAATACGCCCCTATATATTTAATTATCCTATAAACAAAAACGTCGTAGGCGGTTTTTGCCCTTTCCGACCCGCCGTTTTTTTTCTCTATTATATCGCGCATATCGTTGCTCATTCCGGACAATCCCAATAGTCCGCTTTTTTTATTCAAAATCCTGTCTATCGTTGTCCAATCGCAATTCAATTTATGAAGCAAAAACGGTATTATGGCGGGGTCTAAATCTCCGGACCGCGTCCCCATCATTATGCCTTCAAGCGGAGTGAATCCCATTGAGGTATCAATGACTTTTCCGCGTTTTATAGCGGATATGCTCGAACCGTTGCCCAAATGCAGCGTAATCAGATTCAAATCCTTCGCGGGTTTATTCATTACTTCAGAAGCTTTAATGGATATGTATTTGTGAGAAGTGCCGTGAAACCCATACCGTCTTATTCCGTAATCCGTATAATACTCGTAAGGCAATCCATACATAAACGCTTCAGCCGGCATTGTTTGATGAAACGAAGTGTCGAATACCGCCACCATAGGTTTGTCTTTCATTATTGCCATACACGCCTCGATTCCTCTTATATTCGCAGGCATATGCAACGGTCCCAATTCCACGAAACTTTTCAATATTTCTATTACTTCTTTTGTTACAAGTATCGAGTCTTTATAAACGTCTTTCCCGTGCAGAACTCTATGTCCCGCCGCGATAAGCTCGTCGAGATTATCAAGAAATCCGTATTCCTTATCGACAAATAATTTTATTAAATAATCTAAAACCTCGGAATGCGAAGTGGCGGGAATAGTTTCAACTCTCGATTTATTAGACTCGATATTCTTATAATTTAAATCCGACCCCTTTTCGCAAAGTCCTATCCTTTCGCAAACGCCTTTCGCAAGCAGTTTGTCGCTCGCCATACTGAACACTTTAAATTTTAACGACGAACTTCCGCTGTTTATTGTTAAAATTTTCATTTTTCTCCCGCCTTATTTTTTTTTAGTATTTAATGCGAAATCAATTTTCTCAATATATTCTCTGGTCTTGATTATTTTCGATTTTTCCTTCTTTTTCGCCTTGCTTAAAAATACTTTAAAATAATTTTTCGATTGTTCATATTCTTTTGAATCATAACAAATAATTCCAAGAAGATAATACGCGTTCCCGCGGACGCCTCCTAATTCGGCGGCTTCAAGCAATAATTCGCGGGCTTTCAAAGAATCTTTATAATATTTGTGATTTATCCAGCCTAAATAATAATTTATCCAGTATTTTTTCTCGTCGTCAAATTCTTTATAAAGAACGCCGTTATAATATTCTCCGGCTTTTCTGAAATTATTGGAAAAATAATACGCGTTTGCAATATAATATTTTGCGGCGTTCCCAAACTCTTCGTCGTTTTCGAGTTTGACAAATTCTTCTATCGCGCTTTTATTATCTTCCATATCGTATTTTTTTAAAGCGCCCGAAAAAACGGATAGCTTGTTTATGAAAGATTTTTGTCTTTTAAATTCCGAAACGCTCCGTATTTCAAAAATGTCTTTTATGTCTTCCGAACAAAATTGCGAAACTTTACACAGTTTATTGCAGTTTGTCAAAGGAAGCGGTCCGTAATCCGTTATTATATTTTCAAAATCCGGAGTTATATCGGTTATTATTCCTTCAAGTTTAAACGCCGCTTCTTTCACAAGCGGATTGGATTCAAAATAATCTCTTAGCTCTCCGTTAGATTCGACATTTTCCGCAAGTCCAGCGCTATCGTCTATTTTTGAAATAATTCCGTTTAGTTCTTCGCCGTCTATCCCAAAATATTCCGAAGCTAATAACGCCGATTCTTTCGCTGAAACCGCGACCAGTTTTGACGCGAGACAAAAGTCCGATTCCGCGTATTCGCCGTCCTCGCTGAAAGGTTCTACCGGCGGATTTTTCAGAACCTCTATCGGATTTATATATTCGACCCTGTCAGCAAGCAGCGACGTTTCAGTTAAAAAACGTCCGTCGTATCCGAGTTTAGACATTTCTTCTTCCGTCTTGAAATAACTGTCCTGCGTCTCCGAGGCGTAAGCGCCGTCTTTAACGCGGAAACTTTTTCTGAATATCATATTGTGAATATACCAGTCTTCTTTTGAAAGATGATGACAATCGTTCACTAAAACCGGAGTTCTTCCGAATTTTTCAGCCAATTCGATTATCTTTAAATTCGCATATCTTTGATCCGGAAAATAATGATATCCGATTTCAAAATAAAAATCCTCGCCGAAAATATTTATAAATCGTTCGGCGCGTTTTACATAATCGTTTTTTTTCATCACTTGATTTGCCAGAACGCCGTATATGCAGGCGTTTGTTACTATCAGCCCTTCTTTATAAAGTTCGAGAGTTTTCCAATCTACTAACGAAGTTTTTTCTTTTAACGGATATTTTATCCGGCTGCGCGAAACTATATTGTATAAATTTGCCAGACCCGCGGGATTTTTCGCGAGAATCAATATATGCTCTTTGTTTTTATCGTTCTCGATAAAATTCATATCGGCGGAGTCTACAAAATAACATTCGCATCCGAATACGGGTTTTATCTTATGTTTAAGACATTCGTTAAAAAATCTTATATGCAGCGATACCAGATTATGATCCGTAATCGCGATTGCGGGATGCGCGTCTTGAACCGCTTTTTGAACGGCGGGTTCGATACGCATTGAACTGTCAATCAAATAATGATTATGAAGATGAACAAACATTTATTATAACTCCGGTTTTTTTACGGATAAATTCCGCAGAAGTTCAATCCGGCATTCTCGTTGAACCCAAACATAATATTCATATTCTGAACCGCTTGACCCGAAGCTCCTTTGCAAATGTTGTCAATACAACTTATTATTATTATGGTTTGCGAACGTTTATCGTAATGAATTCCTATATCGCAAAAATTTGAATATTTGACGAATTTGGTTTCAGGTAAAACTCCTTCGGGAGTTAATCTTATAAACGGCTCATTTTTATAAAAATTATTATACAAATTATATATATAAATCGAATCCGCAGGTTGCTGCGGTTTGAAATATATCGAACATAACATTCCCCTGTTTATAGGTATTAAATGAGGAACAAATGTTATATTGACAGGTTCGTAATTCAATTTATTTAATTCCTGCTCTATTTCAGGAAGATGCCGATGACTCAAGCTATAAGCTAAAAAATTATCGTTCGTTTCAGAATAATGAGTTCTTTCGCTCAGCTTTTTTCCCGCGCCTGAAACGCCGGATTTAGCGTCGATTATGATATCGGAATCGACTATGGAATTTTTTAAAAGCGGAGCCGCTCCCAGTATCGAACAGGTCGGATAACAACCCGGATTAGCTATCAGCTTTGCCCCTTTTATTTTTTCTCTATATAATTCAGGAAGCCCGTAAACAGCGGTCTTCAGTAAATCCGGACATTTATGTTTTTCTTTATACCAGTATTCATAAACGGAAAAATCGTTCAATCTGAAATCCGCGCTTAAATCTATAATTTTTACGTCGTATTTCATTAGTTTTTCAACGTAATCCATCGCGGTTAAATGAGGAACCGCTAAAAACACAACGTCGCATTCCGTTCCGATTTTTTCTATATCCGGTTTTGCGCATTTAACGTCTATGATTTTTGATAGACCCGGAAATATCCTGTTAATATTTTCTGTTTTATCCTGACTCCAGTTTACGCTTGCAATCTCGACTTCGGGATGATTAACTAAAATCCTTAATAATTCAAGTCCCGTGTATCCGCTTGCTCCTATTATTCCGGCTTTTATCATAAATTGTCCGTTGTTACCTTTTTATTTCCGATTTTTTTTAACAATATTGGCTTAATGTTTCAAAAATTTGTTTTACCATTTTCGATTTAGTTCTGAAACTTACGGTTTCTTTATAACCTATCGCATCGGTATCTTTCAAGGTTTTTGCGAGTTTTTGACATATTTTTCCAAGGTTGACTTCGTCGTTCTTATATCTTGCGGATATTCTGACTATGTCGGATTTGTCAAATTTCTCAACTATGAATATTAGTTTATCCGGATATATGTCCAGAAGAAACGACGCAAGCGGACTCGTTAACCTGAACGTATCGCTTTTTACCTCGTAATACACGGGTCCTTTTTTGTATTTCGCTTTGATTATATTTATATGTTCGTCGATTTTCTTTAAAAATTCATTTTTCCGTTTTAATAATTCGGCGTCTTTTTGAAGCGTATTCGGAGTCGGGTTATTTAAAAGTTTTTCTATTATCTTATTCCCCCAGTTTTCATTGTATTGGCACGACCAGAACGTGTGTTTGATTTCCGGAAGTTTTTTCACTTTTTCTTTTTCGTCTTGTATAATTAACTGCGCAGCTTCGCTGTTATAATCAATTATGGAACTGACCGCTATCAGCCATCTGTATTTTGAAGGAATATGCTCTTTTAATAAATCATACACTATCAAACTTACCGAAGGAATCGGCGTGAATTTAGCGGCTACGGGATTTAAAAAATTCGTTATAACCTCTTTATCGTTAAAATGAGAATCTATGTTTATCGCGATATCGTTGAATTCGGCGTAATATTCCGGAAGTCCAAAACCCTCTAATATTATCAGTTTCTCGATTTTTTTTGATTTAATCTTTGTTTTTAACGCCTCGAATTCTTTCAATCTTAATTCGGCAAAATTCATCAACTCGTAATTCTTATTTTTTTTCTTTTGAAGAAATTTTATTATTCCTAACGCCGCCATTTCGCCGGCCGCAGCGCCATGATACGCTATCAAAACCTTCGTTTTTGAGGTAATGTCATTTAAAAATTGTAAAATCCTGTGTTTTTGATATAAATAAACTCTTTGATTTCCTTCGGCAAATAACATATTTATTAATCCTTCCTTATTAAAATTTTTTTAATTGAACATATTTACGGATTAAATACTCAGCTTAGAAATAACAATTAAACGATTATAATTTATTAATTTAAATAATGCAACAGAATAAAATTTTTTAATCAAACGGGAGCGCGGTCAGAAATTGTTCCAATAAATTTAATAAACTTTTCGTATGTGTCATTCCAGTTGTTTATATGAAAAGTAATTTTTAAACTTATATTACGACGCTGAAAGTTGCAACAAGTTGCAAAGAGCGTCGAATTTCACATAGCCGTTGTGAAATCAACGGTTAATATAAAAATATGAAAACGACCCTGTAAAGGGTCGAATTTCAAGACAGCATTAAATTCAACCCTTTCAGAGTTGGATGTTCAAGCGTTTTTATACCGCAGTTAGCCCTCGCTCCGCGCCAAGGCAGGCCGCCTGCTGTTGCTTGAAATTTAACCGCGTTCGCGGTTGCAGATTATTAAAAATAAATTGAACTTTTTGAAAATTTTTGATACATTAATAATACTGACTTCAAAAAGGAGCGAGCGTATGAACGTCAAAATTTATGATGTTATTATTTGCGGAGCCGGCCCTGCGGGAACTTCTGCCGGTTATAAACTCGTCAGCTCCGGATTGAAAGTATTAATATTTGACCAATACAAATTCCCGCGCATTAAAAGTTGCGCAGGCGCAATTCCGTATTCCCTGACCGAAGATATCCCCGAATTAAAAAATATTATTGAAGCGGAAAGCGACGAAATAATTTTTTCGAGCCGTTTAGAAAACCGGCTTGTAAAAAAATTAAAAAATAAAATTAACTTTATTATGCGAAATGAATTTGATATGCTATTGCTTGACCGCGCAAAAAAACAAGGTTGTATTTTTAACGAATCCGAGCGGCTTATTGACGCTCAAATTAAAAACGATTTAATTGAGATTAAAACAGATAAAAATATTTTGTTAACCAAATATTTAATCGGAGCCGACGGAGCGTTAAGCTCTGTTAACCGTATTTTTCAGATTATTGAAAAAAACAACGGATTGGCTATTAATGCTGAAATTAAAATAAAACCGAAGATTTTTGAGAAATTCAAGTCTAAAATATTAATTGATATTGGAGGCTGCGAAAACGGATATTTTTGGGCGTTCCCGAAAAAAAATCATATTTCATTCGGAATGGATTCGTCTAACGGAAAATATCGCGATTTCAAAAAAAAATTTTTTATGACTTTAAAAAAGATGATTGAAGATTTTAACGAAAGGGATATTATTTATATGAAAGGCGCCCCTATGCCATTTTTTAACCGAAAAGAAAAATTGAATAAAAACAATGTATTACTTGTCGGCGACGCGGCGAATCTGGTAAATCCGTTTAACGGCGCCGGAATATGCTTTGCTATTAAAAGCGGCGGATTCGCCGCCGATGCAATAATAACCGCTGAAAAAGAGAAAAAAACTATTGACAAATATAATGGTTCGTTATCGGAAATAACAGATTCTTTTGTTAAAGCTAAACATCGGGCCGAGTATTTTTTCAAATACGAAAAATTTATCGCCTCAGTTTATTCCGAAGAAAAAACTCTTGAATTGTTCGGCAAATTTTTTTTAAGGATATGAATTACTATGTTAAATAATTTAAGCATTCAATGGCATATAACCGCAGATTGCAATAACAGATGCAGACATTGTTATATGTTTGACAAAAAAACATACGAAATTGAAAAAGCGGGAGAGCTAAGCGACAGCGAATTATTTAAAATAATTGAAAATATCGAAGCGTTTGAAAAAAAATGGAACGCCGAGATAAAGCATTTTGCAATAACCGGCGGCGACCCGCTCCTGAGAAAAAATTGGTTTGAATTTGTTAAAACATTACGGAATAAAAATAAGTCGGTCTCCATGATGGGCAACGCGGATACGCTCACTGAAGAAAATTTGAAAAAATTGAGCGAGTTGGGAATATTAAGATATCAATTAAGTTTGGACGGACTGGAAGAAAAACACGATTATATTCGCGGCAAAGGCAATTTTCAAAAAACAATAAAGGGGATCGAAAAACTATCGCAGTTTGGCATTCATTCGCAAATAATGTTCTCGATGAACGCGGAAAACAAAGACGATTTGATTCCATTATTGAATTTTATAGCAAATAATTCAAGCGCAAAAAGTTTTAGTTTCGATGTTGTGTCTTCGGTCGGCAATGCAAAAAATCATTTATCCGGCGAACTTAACTCTCAGGTTTTATATAAAATTTTCCGCGAATATTTGACCGAAAAAAAACGCCTTGCAGCCGCAGGCAATCCGATTAGATTGAACGAAAAGCCCAATTTATTTAATGTTTTGCGGGCAACCGACGGCGACGAATATATAAATTCGGCAAAAGAAATAAGCGTTATTTCCGGTTGTTTAATCGGTTGGACATGCGTTTGCATATTATCGAACGGCGATGTTTTAGCATGTCGGCGATTCCCGTTGAAAATCGGGAAAATGCCTGAACAATCGTTTGAAGACATTTTTTTGGGCTCGAAAGAATTGCGCAAATTCCGGCGTCCCGAATATTTCGAGGAATGCGGAAATTGCGAATATTATAAAATATGCCGCGGCTGTCCGGCTGTTGTTTACGGATTTACCGGCAATCCGTTCGCTAAAAATCCGCTGTGTTTCAAAGATTTGTTGAAACCCAAAAAAACTTTTTTGAAACAGAATGCGGCGGCGATTCCGATAGACGTAAGTTATGAAGATGAATATAATTTAATCGCAAACAAAGCTCCTGTGAAATTTTCTAACGATATTGCCATTTTATTGAATAAGGAAGATATACAAACCGCAATTTTGAAATTAGAAAATAAAACAGAAAAAAGATTATTTATAAATAATCCAGAGGAATATTGTAAAAATAATGATTTGCATTTAACCGACTACGAGAAAATATTTGTAACGCGTTGGGATAAATCTTTATTAAAACTAAATAAACAAAAAATCTTAACCTATATTTTTCGGAAACAATTATCATAATAAAGTCGAGGCTTATATTTTGTTTATTACTGCAAAATCAAATAAAAAAAAATAAATAATTTGAACTTTTTTATGAATTTTGATACTATTTATATAATATTAGTTTGATATTTAATATATACTATTTTAATTTAAAAATTTGATGATATTGCAGGCGAATTTTTTTAAACAATATTAAATTAAATTCGGTAAAACAAAATATTTTATAATTTAAGGAGTGATAAATAATGGCTGAAAAAAACAAAAGAAAAGCGATGGAGCAAAAAATTATTGAGAAGGCGCGAACTGACAAAACGTTCAAAAAAGAGCTGCTCGAAAATCCGGCTTCCGCTCTTAAAAAATTATTTGAATTCGATATTCCTGCAAATATTAAAATCTCGGTTCTTGAAGAAAAAGCCGATCATCTTTATATAGTCTTGCCTGTTAATCCGGACGATATCGAAATACCGGCGGATATGTTAAAAAAAGTGGCTGGCGGCGTTTGCAGCTGCGACTGCGACGGCGAAATCACGGAAGGCAGCTGTGTATAATCCTTAATAGGAAAGCGTTTTAATAAAAAATCCAACTTTAAAAATTTGAAATATCAGAAGAAAATCATAAACCCTAAGACAAATTTCCGGAAAAGGATTAAGGACAAATTATACGGTTATCCTTTTCCGATGAAATTCGGCTTAGGGTTTAATAATTGTAATATCCGCCGGGAAATTCCGAAAGCGGCCGGTATTCGCGCAATTGATTAAAAATAGGCAATGAGATAATTTTATTATCAAGAGTAAAAATTAATTTATTTAATTTTAATTGATTGATATGGCGCTGAAATTCGGATTGCGAGAGCCGGATGTTATATTTTTCTTCAATAATACGCGTCATATTGTCAATTGTAATACCTGATTCCGATTCCAATATTATTATCCGCTCTATTTCTGAAACAAGAAATATTTTACAGTTTTCAGGGTCGCGCGTATCCGTAATTTTCATTTCGCCATTGCTATCAGACATAATTAAATCCGGCTTATTTTCAATATACGGCAGATATTCATTTTTTTTATTCCATAATTCAGTCCATTTTTTTATAATGTTGCAAAACAATTTAAATGGCGAGTCAAATTTGGATTTAAGCAGCAGTTTACGGCGGACTATTGAATTTTCATCTGTGAAATTAAACGCTATATTATATAAATCATTTTTATTAAGCGGATAAATATATTCATACGCTTTGATTGGCTTGAATTTCAAGTTATATTCCGCCTGATTTTTAAAATAATAACTAAACCGTTGATATATTATCGGTATCAGTTTATGAGGCGGCTGAAAATGAAAAAAAAGCGGCAGATATTCCGCTGTTTCAGCATACCAATCCTCGTTTTCTCCAGGCATATTGAATAAAAGATTATAATCGACATTTATTCCGAAAAACCGGCTGAATTTCAGTAATTGAATATTATCGAATACATCTATTGATTTATTAATCAATTTTAAAGCAGAGTTATGAAAGCTTTCTATGCCCGCCATAATAAACGAAACTCCGCATTCGGACATTTGGCGCAAAATATTCTTCGACAGTATCGCTCTGCATAAATAAGCGGTTTTTATTCTGTCGTCTAATTCGATTATTTTCGGCAGATCGTTTTTAACAAACGTTGGATTTAAAGTATTGTCAATAATATGAAAATTATAAATTTGGTATTTATCAGTTAAATATTTTATTTCATTAATAATACGGTTTCCGGATTTAATCCGGTAATTATTTGTTTTTCCGGTTTCGGCGCAAAAACGGCACAGCGAATTGTCAAAACGCAGGCAGCCGCGCGCAGTTTCAAGAAGTAGCGACGATTTTATTTTATTTTTAAACGAGCTCTTTTCGAGCGTTTTAAAATAATCGCCGTAATCCGGATAAGGAGTAGAATCAAGATTATTAATAATAATCCGAGGCGCGTCCGAAATATTTTTAGAATTAAATGTAGAATCTTTTACAAAAACGCCCTCCGGCAACGTTTTATTTGCGTTCGCGCGATTGTCAAGAATCATCCGGCATAATTCAGGGAACGCGTTTTCCGCTTCGCCTGAAACGGCATAATCTATGCAATCAAAATTCTTGACTGCCGTTAATCCCATTATTCCTTCGCACTGAGAACCGCCTAATATTGTCGTTATCAACGGCGATTTTTCTTTTATCTTTTTAAATAAAGCTATCGACGGCGTCATTTGCTGAAACATCGCTCCCGCCGCGATTATTCGAGGATTTAGATTTAACAATTTTTCAGCGGCGTAATCAATAAATTCTCCGGCTTGCGTTCGTAATCGCGACAAGATATGATATAAATCATCGACTTTAAAATTGTAAATCAATCTTTTCTTACCAATATATTTATCGGCGGCTATTTTTAAAAAATCATCGACGGAAGGAGAAAATTCAGGAAACGCTTTTTTTGCGAATGTCCATTCTCCGATAATTGAATCTCCGTATAAAGTAATGAGATTATAATCTTTCAATCCGATTTTATCGGCGAATTCAAGATTAAGATAAAGCGCCTCGGATTGCATTCCGTATTCAGAAAGGGCTGATTTCAATAAACTAACGCCGTAAAGCGGTTTTTCGACTGTGGCGTAAGGCAATGACAGTAATAAAATATCGTTCATACTTTTAAATTTTAAGAATAAACGCAAGCGCGGCGAACAGTAACGCATATCCGCAATAAATTAAATTTTTGGAAATATTGTAATGAACAAATAACGCGTCGAGTTCTTCGCGTTTTGATAATTGTTCAAGCGCGGATTCGCGGAACATAATAGTTTTTTCAGATTGAAAAAAATTAGCGTAATCATTATTTTTCTTCATTGTTAATCACTCTTCCGTTAGCGCCTTATTAAAAAAATCTAAAATTTATTGCAAAATTTTTTTTTGCTCATATTGAAACATAATAAAAATACCGTGTTTTGGCGACTTTAAAAAAGTCCGACTTTTTTAAAAAGTTAAAAATATTATTGCGTAAAAAACAAACGAAAACCGTAATATCCTTTTGTTTTGATTTCTCCGTTTTTATAGAATTCAAGTTTTATTTGATGCGTAATTTTATTGACAAACAGTTGCAAATCGAATTTGCCGATTCGGTCTAAAAACAACATGTTTTCTTCGATAAGGTCATTGTCTATAGGGCATTTTATTTTTTCGTTCCATCCTAATGAATTATTTTTTTTTGGCGCCGAGCATAATTTTTTTTCTGACAAATAGCAAAATATATTATTTAAAACAGGAGAACAACCGACGCTGTCGGTTTTAGTATGCAAACAAAACACTCCTATTTTTTGAGGATTATCTGCTATATCAAAAGCCGCGTATAAATCTCCTGTGATTTTTTGAACATCAGTAAGAATTTTAATTTGAGCGGCTGATAAACTAAAACCGTATAATTTTTCCGCAAGTTCGATTATTTTATCGGCTGACATATTGGACGCTGAGACGCGGCCGTAGTTATTGCCGAAATTCGTTAAACCGCCGAAACTGAACAGATTTGCGCCGCCGGTCAAATTTTCAGAAAATAAAGTTATCGCGTCGGTTAAATTTTTATCAGGTTTGCCGCCGGTCAATATCGTTTGTATATTTTCGATTGTTTCAATCAATTCGCAGTTTTTAATTTTTAAGAGGTTGGATTTGCTATGCAGCGAATAAAAATACCTCGGGATTGGAATTGAATTTCCGCCTGATTCGTCAGGGATATCAAATTCAAGCCAGAATTGATTAATATATTTATTTGGCAGCGAGGATTTATCAGCCCAGATTTTACAGAAATCGCGTATTCGCCGCCAATCTTCATTTTCAAAAAGCCGGCAGTCGATTGAATCGTAATTTCTCAATCCCGCAAATATTTCGCGGCGTCCGTATTTTTTTAACAGCGCGACCGCGAAATCCACTCTTCCGCTGTCCGCGCTGTGATTATCAAGTCTGCATTCGAATCCGAAATCAAGAATCGGCAGAACTTGCGCAATAGGTTCAATTAGTTTAATATTGCGGGATAAAACCAATTCGCCGCAAACTCTGTTCTCTAAAAATTTCAGCAATGATATTAACCGGTTTTTTATAATCATAATTTTATATTTTCTGCCGTTCGGCTAATTTTTTAAAAACTCCGTCGCAATTAATCAAATCGTTGTATTTGCCTATTTGAACAACTTCGCCTTTATCCATAACAATTATTTTATCCGCTTTCATAATAGACGTCAAACGATGCGCGACAATAATGCGCGTAATCTTCAATTTCTCAAGATTTTTTATAACTTCCGACTGGACATTGTTGTCAAGCGCGCTGGTAGCTTCGTCGAGCAATAGAATTTTAGGGTTAGCCGCGAGAGCGCGCGCAATTAAAATTCGCTGTTTCTGTCCGCCGGAAAAGGTCTGACCGCCCGCATTAATTACGGTATTCATTTCCATAGGCATTTCGCTAATATCTTCGGCTATGCCCGCGAGTTCTGCTGCGTTCCATGCGTCTTCAAGCGTTATCGGCAGCGAACCGGCGATATTAAATAAAATATTTCCGGTCATTAAATCGCAGTTTTGAAGAACAACGCCTATCTGCCTGCGCAAAGCGTTTATATCGAGAGCATTAATATCCTGTTTGTCAAACAAAACCGCGCCGCTTTCAATATTATAAAAACCGAGCAATATTTTAATAAGCGTGGATTTCCCGCTGCCCGATGTTCCTACTACCGCGGCGAATTCGCCGGGATTTATCGAGAACGACACATTCTTTAACGCAGGCGCGTCAGCCGGATGATACCTGAATGTTATATCGCATAAATCAATTGCGCCTTTCAACACCCCCGGATTTTTCTGGTTTTCGGATTTTGTCGTTTCCGGTTTGGCGGTTATAATATCTTTTAAATTGTCATATAACGGAAAAATATATATTAATTGCGTCGCCGAATTGAACATAATCATATTAGACATAGCGAAAGTCATTAATGCAAATAAAAACGCGGAAAAATCCGCGGGCGATATTTTTATTGCTCGAAATACCGACAGATACGCGAATACCGCGCTTACTAATAACAACGGCAGCGATGAATTAAGCGAATGTATAAATTGACCGATTAACCGCGAATCATAAAGCCATTTCCGCTGCCGGCCGAACATTTTCGCCCAAGCAAGATACACGAAATTTTCCGCGCAGGCGACTTTAATTTTCGAGACCCCGGCAATAAGCTGCAGCATAAAGCTCGACATCTTGCTTTCCATAACTATATACGGTTTCATATATTTCAATTGCATAAAATTTGCTATTATATTGAATGCCAAAAACGCTATTGTCAAAAATCCGATAATTATCGCGAGTTTGGCGTTGAAACAGAAAAGTATTATGTAATTAAGCAAAGAAAACAATGAGTATAATATTGATATTATCGTTATACCGGATAATTTTTGGCGAATCAACATAACGCTCAGCGTTCGCTCAACAAGCTCGCCTGAAGAGTATCTGTTAATATACTCGACCGGTAATTTTAAGACCCTGTCCATAACCGCGGATTGCATAGTTTCATCAATAATGCCTTCAAGTTTTAACAAACCTATATTCTTTGCGATTTCAAATATCGCAGATCCGATTAAAACGCTGAACAGCGCTAAAGCCATATATATAAGCGGCGTAAAATCTGCGTTCGGCAAAATAGAATTTATTATAATCTTGACCGCCAAAGGCGCGGCTATCGTTATCAGTCCGGCTATTAGCCCGTATTTTATTATTTTTTTTAAATCTTTTTTTAACGCCGGATAAACAAACGCCAAAATATCCGTTAATTTTAACGGTTTATCCTCGAATGTCCTGTAAAATTTATAGCCGTATTCGCGTATATTTTTTTCATTGAAATTATCCGCAATTTGTTTTTCGTCAGTAGCCGTATTATGAATAATAATTTTACCGTTTGGCTGCGGCAATAATAAAACCGGCTCGTCATTTTTTGTAAATGCGAGAAGCGGCGAGCTTAATGTTTTGCGCCAGCCGGATAATAATTTGACTTTTCGGTTCCTGATCGACGAATAATTCAGAAGTTCGTTTAACGGCTCTTTGGATTTGCGTTCATCGTAATTCGGCGGAACTGTTAACTGAATATTCAACTGTTTGGCGAGTATAACAACGGCAGAGAGCAACGGCTGATTTTCGATTAATATTTCAGACGCTTGTTTTTGAACGATTGCGCTATTTAATATATTTTCCGCGCGCTCAGCCGCGGCTTCGGACGAGTTAAGACGGTTATTCAGTATATTATACTCGTCAGCTATAAAAATGCTTCTATTGATATTTTCAAATTGAAGTAGAATCCGGTAATAATAATCAAGCGATTCGGCGAGCGAGTTGTTTTTAAGTATTTCAATTGTGGCGAACAATTGAATTTCAGCGTTATTGGCGAATTGAATATACGAATATTCGGAAATCGGAAAATATTTATTGGTTTTGTCGCCGCCGGCTTCAAGCGTGTCAAAATAAAAAAAATCGGCTGCCGCGTTAAGCCAGAATACCCTCTTTTGCGATTTCAATTTTTGTTGTTTTGAAATTTTAACCGCGCCCGCGTCATCTATTATTAAATCCGCCGATAAATTTAAATTGTCCGCGGCGCCAAAATTAAGCGATATAATCCAACTTTCCAGCAATTTTATAAATTCATCGATTAATATTAATCCCCGAGTTTCAATTAACGCCATTAATTCTTTAAATGAATATTTAACCAGTTGGCAATCAATCGACGGAACGGCGACAAACGCGCAATTTAGGTTTTGAGCGGAAGAATTCATACTGAAAAACGCGCTGTCCGCATTTGCAGAATAATAAAAATGCCGTTTGCCAATTATTTTAATATCTCCGTTGATTTTTAAAGGCGCAAAGAATATATCGGCATAGCCCGAAATAATATAATATATCGAATCCGGAGCGTCAAGAATAATCGGTTTGTTCGCGCCTGATTCAATCAATTCGCCGCTTTCTAATAAAAAATTTTTGATGCAGTTTTTCATAATTGTCAAATTTCGCGCGTCAGCGACGCGTAATACCCGTTTAATTTGATTAGTTCTTCGTGAGTTCCTCTTTCGACCGGCGAGCCTTTATGCAATACGATAATTTCGTCGGCGTCGCGGACAGAGCTTAATCTATGCGCGATAATGACGCAAGTCAAACCGCGCCGTCTTAAATTCTCGTCAATTATTTTTTCGGCTACCGGGTCAAGCGCGCTTGTCGCTTCGTCGAGTATTATTATGCTCGGATTATTTACAAGAGCGCGGGCTATTTCAAGCCGCTGGCGCTGACCGCCGCTGTAATTCTTGCCGTTTTCCGAAACAAACGAATCGTAGCCGCCGTTTCTTGCGGATATATCATTGTGAATATTTGCGTCAGTTGCGGCAGTAATCAGTTGGTTTTCAGGTATCGACGAATCCCAAAGCGATAAATTCTCGCGGACGGTTCCCTCGAACATAAAAATATCTTGATCAACGAGCGCGATAGAATTCATCTTTACTGCGGATGGAATCTCCGCAACCCGAATATCGTCGAATAATATCTCGCCCGACCACGCCTCGTATAAACCCGAAATTAACCGCGACAAAGTAGATTTGCCGCAGCCGGTATGTCCGACTATCGCCACTCTTTTGCCTGGCTCGATTACCAAATTAAAATTTTTAATCAGCGGTTTATCAAGCCGCGAATACCCGAATGTAATATTCCGCAATTCTATCTTGCCGTCGAGTTTAATCTTATTAATTTTTCTTGGAGCCGTATTCCGCTCATTAATTTTACAAGAATATACATCGTCGACGCGGCGCAGCATGCTTTCGGTATCCTGAATATGCGCAGTAAGCGCGATAATCCGGCTGACCGGCTCAAGAGTCAACATTATTAAAAACTGCAAAGCGAGAAGCGAACCTACTGTCAAATGACCGTTTAATACGCGGTAGCCGCCGATTAATATCAACAACGTTATATTGAGCGAAACAATTACCGACGGCGTGGCTGCAAGTATTTGCGACAGTATTCCGACTTGACGAATTTCATTCAGCAATCTTGAATGATAGCCGCTCCATTGCGAAAAATAATCAGACTCGCGGCCGCTGGATTTATACGCTTCAAGCATCTTTAAACCGTTGGAAGTGATAGAAAAAGTTTTTGAAAACTCCTGAATCTGCCGGTGATTAGCGTCTCGCCGCAATTTTGAAATATATCTGAAAAACAAATAATTAGCGGCAATTAAAAATAAAGTGATTAACGCGATTATATAATCCGCCCAGAAAATTGCGCTAATAAAAAAAACAATTTGAAAACAATTCAACAGGTTGGTCGCAATATCGCCGGACAGCATAAACGATATGCGTTCGTTATATTTATTGCGCTGACTGATTTCTCCAGGATGCCGCTGATGAAAAAAATTTATATCCAGTTTCAACAGATATTTTAGGAAGTCAGACGCAGTCCGCAGCGCGAGTTTCATATCGAGTAAAACTAATATTTTTTGTTGAAAAAAAGTCAACAAAAACTTAAAGCAAAGCGCCGCAATAATGCCGAGAGTCAAATAAACGCCAAGCGTCGAATTATTTAAAATCAGAACTTTGCCCAAATATTGTTTGATTAATAACGGAAATGCGATTCCCGGCAACGCAAGCAGCCCGCTTAATAAAACTGCGCTCAGAATATCATTTTTATAAAATATAAGATTTTTGAAAAGAGCTTTAAGAAAATTATATTCTTCGCCGGATTTTTTAAAATCGGCTGTCGGCTCTATAACAAGCGTCAACCCTGAATATGATTTGTCGAATTCTTCGATAGACACGGTTTTTGGTCCTGCCCCGGGGTCGTTTAAAAACGCTTTGTTTTTTTTGAAACCTTCCAGAACAAGAAAATGATTGAAGTTCCAGAATATTATTACCGGCATGCGCAGCTCTCGCAATTTCTCAATGCTTTTTTTATACGCTTTTGCGGAGCAACCGTAATTTTTCGCGGCTTGGAGTATATTATAAGCGTTCGAGCCGTTGCGCGATACGCCGCACGCTATACGAGCTTCTTCGAGCGGTATATGTCTGCCGTAATATCCGAGAATAATAGCAAGCGCTGCGGCGCCGCATTCAGCCGCTTCCATTTGCAATACAAGCGGAGTTTTTACTCTTTTGTTTTTTTTCGCCGATATAAATGTATTTAAAATATTTTTCATATTTCAAGTAACTTATTAATAAACAATTTAAAATATTTTATTTTAATCTTATTCAAAGTCAAGAATAAAAGTCGAGTCCATGACTTGCGAGCGCGGTCGGAAATTGTTCCAAATTAATTTTAATAAATTTTTCGCGTTATGAATAAAAACTATTCGGATAATGAATTTATTTATTATGAAAGAATGTTTAAAAAAATAACTATGCCATAAAATCGGTAATATTTTTGAGATGATACTACTAAAGTATAACGCCTGCGCCGAGCGCAAAATCTCCGTCGTAAAAAACCGCGAACTGACCCGGCGTAATCGATTTTTGCGGAGTGTCGAATTTCACCATAATTTTTCCGGATTCATAAGGCTTTATAATCGCGTCCGCTTCTTTATGCAAATATCTTATCCTGCATTTAATCCTCATTGCGCTTTCAAGATATGGAATTGAAATCCAATTAAGATTATTCGCGTATAATTCGTCTTTAAACAAATCGCCTTCTTTTCCGACATAAATTATATTTGCGCATTTATCTATTCTGGTCACATATAACGGCTCGTTATAACTTATGCCGAGTCCGCGTCTTTGACCTATAGTATAATATATTATTCCTTTATGTTCTCCTAAGGTTTCTCCCCATTCGGTTTTTATTAAACCCTTTGAAACGTTTTTTTTCTCAAGAAGGTCGGTATATTCGCCAGAATAAAAATCCTGACTTTCTTTTTTTTTTGACGACGGAAGTTTTAAATTTTCAGCTATTTCCCTGACCTTTTTTTTTGTCAAATCTGAAAGAGGAAAAATAATTTTAGATAATTGTTCTTGAGAAAGCATCGATAAAAAATAGGATTGATCTTTAGTTAAATCTAACGCTTTTTTTAATTTGTATCTCGAAGACGTTTCATCAAATTCTATTTTTGCGTAATGTCCGGTCGCAAAATAATCGAATGAAACTCCGGTTTTTTTCAGATTATTCAATAGCGCGTTAAATTTAATGTTTTTATTGCAAACAACGCACGGATTGGGCGTTCGTCCGTTATGATATTCGGATTTAAAATAATTAATAATATAATCGTTATACTCGCCGGCTAAATCTATCATATGAAACGGAATTTTCAATAAATCGACGGTTTGTTTTATAATCTCCAAATCTTCTTTCTCGTTTCCGCTAAAACAAGCGTCCTTAAAATTTACCGGCGAATATTTTTCATTCCAGATTTTCATCGTGGTTCCGATAACATTGTATCCTTTTTCAATTAATAAAGCCGCCGCAACCGACGAATCGACTCCTCCGCTCAATCCTATAACAACAGTCTTCAAAATATTCCCCGCCTCCTTATATTTCCATTTGATTTTATTTCCTGATATTTTTCCTCAGAATTTCAGCGGTTAATAGTTCGGGAAGAATAATGTAAGATTTACTCTTGTCCGCGGGAATAACAACATACAAAGGAACGCTTGAACGCTTGAATTTCTCAAGCGCTTCGGAAACTTCCTTGTCGCCGTCAGTCCAATCCGCTCTTAAATGAACGACATTGTATAATCTAAAAAAATTTCTGATTTCTTCGGTTTCAATAACGTTTTTCTTGTTTAACTGACAGGTCAAACACCACTCCGCCGTGAACTCTAAAAAAATAGTTTTATCGGTTTTCATATAATTATCAAATTTGGTTTTTGAATACTTTATCATTTCATTGGTTTCAGAAACAACGCTTTTATTATTTTTTGGGGCGAGATGCGGATATGCGAAATAATTGAATCCTGAAATAAGAATCGCCGCTAAAATAAAATATGCAAAGAATTTTTTAGGTTTATTCCAATATAATATTTTACCGTATATCCAGCAGCAAAACGATACAATTATCAAATATATTATTACGTCGAATAAAGCGGCGTCTCCAGATAGTTTTTGAAGAATATACAATAACCATACTACCGTAAGAATTAACGGGAATCCGAGAAATTGTTTAAAGACTATCATCCAGCCGCCGGATTTGGGTAAAACTCTGACAAATCCCGGATAAAACGCGGCAACAATATAAGGAACCGACATTCCGATTCCAATCAATAAAAACATTAAGATTATCATATAATAATTTTGAGAAAAAGCGAAACCGAGAGCAGTTCCTAAAAAAGGCGCCGAACAAGGAGTCGCAAGCAAAACGGCAAGAATCCCTTCGAGAAATTTAGAAATATAAACGTTTGCGTATTTAGATTTCAGATTTTCAATTCTATCCGAACCGGCAACCGCTATCTCGAATACGCCGAAAAGATTTAACGCCGCAATCAGAAGTATAGCCGAAATAAAAATAATAAAACCCGAATTTTGGAACTGAAATCCCCAACCCGCGTATCCGCCTGAAATTTTTATAATTATTATCGCTAAAGCAATAATCAGAAAAGAGCATAGAATTCCAAATACAAAAAATAAATTCGTTGTTGCGATTTGTTTTCGGGTCAACGATTTCTGTTTTACCAAACCGAGAATTTTAATTGATAAAACAGGCAAAACGCAAGGCATTACATTTAAAATAATTCCTCCTAAAAAAGCGTAGAGCATTATAAGAATTAAATTTGTAGGAACTGCGCCGTCTGTATTATTTTTTTCCGACGCGTCAGTTTTAAAAACAATAACGCCCGTTTCCGCGGCGGACGCCGCGGTTTCATATTTCAAATTGGTTTGAATAATTGACGTATCGATTTTTTTTCCGGTTTCTATAGGTTTAAAATCCGGTTTTTTATTACCGTCTTTTTCAATCTTTTTTTTATCTTCTTCTTCTATTTTAATTTTTAAATCAAATGACGACTTTTTAAGCCATTCAGGATAAACATTTTTCTCTGAAAAATTTTTTTCTTCCGGTTCAACTTCTATTTTGATTTTGTTTTTGATTTCGGCGGGCGGATAGCACGAAAAATCGTCGCAAGCCTGAAACTTAAAAGCGATTAAAAGTTCGATTAAAGCGTTATTTATAATTTTTTTTGAATCAAATTGAATACTTGAAAAAATGAAAATTTCATCGGAAAAAACAGATAATCCCGATTCCGAATAAGAGGATTTAAATGTTGACGGCGCAGGATAATCATATTCGATTTTTTTTATTGTTTCGTTTAGGATTTCAATTTTCGAAGGGATTAAGTATTCGTCTTTCGGAGCGTTGGAATTGATATGGAATTTCTTGTTGATTTTTATCCTGACGCCTAAAATTATTTTTTTTGAAACAGATACTTTCGTTGGATAATGAAATATCTCAAACTCGTCGATAAATTTATTTTCATTCGCTTCGACCTGCGGTAAAAAAATACTAACGGCGAAAATAACTAAACAAAATATTGTAGATATTCTATGAATCAAACGTTTTGTCTCCAATAATTCAAGGTTGAAAGCAAAGTGTCTTCTATTTTAATTTCAGGATTCCAGCCCGTAAGTTTATTTAATTTTGAATAATCTCCTTTTAATTTCGGAATATCGACTTTTCTGTATAATTTATTGTCGACGGCAATCTTAATATTTTTTACCTCCGAAAATGAAACAAGCGTTTCAAGCAGATTTTTCATTGAATAACAATTGTTCGTCGCCACGTTTATAATTCTATCTTCGGGGTTTTCAAATTTTTCAATTTCTGATATTAAAGAATACGCCCGAACCGTATCGCGGACGTCGGTAAAATCTCGTTCGGCTGATAAATTGCCGGTAACGATTGAATCGGTATTTCCATATTTCTCTATTAAGGCGACTTGTTTTGCAAACGACGATATGGCAAAATCGTCTCTTTGATGCGGTCCTATATGATTGAACGGTCTTATAATCGTTCCGTTTATCATATTCATACTCATATAATATTTAAAAAATAATTCAGAACTGTATTTTGATATGGCGTATGGAGATTTAGGATTAAGCGGGAAATTTTCGCTTATCGATTGACCGGCGCATGATTGCTCGTAAACGTCCGCGGAACTAATGAATACAAAACGAGGTTTATACGGAAGATTTGACGCCGCTTCAAGAACATTGTTAAAACCCTTTATATTCGAGTCGATTGTTTTTGAAATATGAGTGAAAGAATATCTCACCGATGAAATAGCCGCAAGATGAAAAATAATGTCCGGTTGAAATTCAAGAAGCAGTTGTTGAAGCTGCGGCTTGTCGCTAAGGTCGCAGAAATGAATTTTAATTCCCGGAAACTTCTTTACAAAATATGCGGAAGTTTCAGCGGGAAAAAAAATTCCCGACACTTCGTTTCCCTTTGAAATAAGATGCTCCGTAAGATGAATGCCTGCAAATCCCGTTATTCCGGTAATAAATACTTTTTTCATTTCAATTGTAATCCTTGATAATATTCGCTTTAAATTTAAGATGCTGATTTTTAAAAATATCCGAAAAAAAATTCTGCGATTCAAGATTGACGTTTTCAAACAAAGGCAAAAAAGAATCGAAAAATTCCGGAAAAGTTTTGCAAACGCATTCTGGCGACTTCACCGTCAATCCCGGAATTTTCAGCGCGGCAAGCGAAAAAGCCATAGCCATTCTGTGGTCTTTATAAGTGTCTATTTCCGCTGGAATATAATCTTTTCCCTCGCTGTTACCTGTAACGCTTATCCAATCCGTTCCATATTCGACGGCGGCTCCGATTTTTTTTAATTCGCATATAATCGCGTTAAACCTGTCGCATTCCTTATATTTTAAATTTCCAATGTTAACGATTTTAGTTTCTCCGTTTGCAAAAGCGGCGGTTACCGCAGCCGTTGGAACCGCATCCTGCATTTTTGACATATCTATTTCTCCGGCGCATTTTAAAATCTCCGGCGGCGTTATCAAAATAACATTTTGACCGGAGTTATGTCGTATTTTACATCCGGTTTTCTCAAGAAATTCAAGAAATTTTTTGTCTCCCTGTTTGCTGTCGTAATCAAGATTTGATATTTCAACCGGCATACCGGATATCGCCGATAAGCCGAAAAAATACGAAGCCGCGGAATAATCTCCTTCGATGTTCAATTTTGAAAAATTATATTTTTGCCTGCGATTTATTTTAAATTTACAGCGATTGTCATATTCGATTTTGACTCCTGATTTTTCCATCATGCTAAGGGTTAAATCGATATATGACGAAGCCGGATTCTTCAAGCAATTAATAGTAAAATTATCATATAAAACTGGAAAAGTTAAAAGAACCGCGGTAAGAAACTGACTGCTTCTTTCAGCGTCGATAAACGTTTCGTTCAAATCGTTTATTTTCTCGATATGCGCCGTTATTCCGCGTTCTTTATCCTCTGATATTTTTCCGGTTATAAGCTTATTAAGACAGTCTAATAATTCCGATATTGGTCTTTTATGAAGTTCCGGTTCGCCGAATAATCTGAAATCGCCTTTTATTCCGAGAAGATAAGGCGGCAAAAAACGGTATGCGGTGCCGGCGTATCCAAGATATATTTCCCTGCTCCTCGGCGGAGCGTTTCCTGTTTTCATTAGTTGGTTATTATCGGCGGAATACTTGAACGAAACGCCTAAATCGTATAAGGCGTTAATCATAATAAGCGTGTCTTCGGAAATCAGAATATTTTCCAAAACCGGATTATTTTCGCTTAACCCCAAAATAAGCAACCCTCTGTTAGTCGAACTCTTCGAACCCGGAGCCGCAAACTTTAAACCGTTTTTTTTTTTATATTTTTCTTTGTCAAAAAATGTGAATTTTATTTTTTTCATAACTGATTTATACTTTATATTTTGAAGCTTCTTTAATCAAACTATCGCCTGAACTCTTTAGATTCTGCAGCGTTAAAACTACCGAAGATACCCTTGATTTCCATTTTGAAGTTAATTGTTCGAAATATTTTATCCTTTTATTAGAATCAATCGACCCCTGATTTAATACGTTTTTTAAATCAATATATTCGGCGTGATATGAAGTTTTTATTTTTTCTTTTAACAAAAAATTCCAATAAGCTATCAGATAATAAAAGATTCCTGATTTTAAAAGTTCAGTCGAATCAAGCTCGTTGTTTTGAAGACGGCAGTCTGACAACGTTTTATATAATTCTATGAATAATTCTTTATCGGAATTATATACCGCTTCCATTCCTTTTTCGTCGAATTCAGAAATAACCTCGTTGCATTTATTTTCAAGTTCGCCGGATTTTTCAATAAAATCAACAAAATCTTCGTAATAATCAAAACTGTAATTCCGTTCGGAAATATATAAAACAAGATAAAGAACTATATTTTTCTTCAGACATTCGTTAAGATAAAACAGTTTAGGATTATTTTCTCCGGTTCTGTCTCTTTTAAGTTCGTTAAGCGTTCTTTCGCCGAATTTTTTTTCCACTCCGGATTTGTCGTTTCCAAAAGTCTCGCTGTATGATTTTCTTATTCTGCATAATTCCCGATTATCCTCGTTTTTTTCATTTCCGGTTATTCTTCTCTTCGTATCTTGATTATCGGATTGTTCTGAAATATCCGTTTCGGTTTCATATTCGATTTTTTCGTCTAATAATTTGAATTGAATAAAATTCGAATATTCCATTGTATTTCTGCCGTGAGTGTTTATATTGGAAATCTCGTCTATCAAATCTTTTATTCCTCTTACTTTTTTTGTGAACGCGTCTCTGATTAAAGTCATCAATTGCTCTTCGGAAAAAGGATGCGGCAAATACGAATATACCCCTCGTCTTATAAGTTCTATCAATAATTTTTTGTTGATTGCCGGAACCGTAGCCACAAGCGGAATATCTGTAATCAAATCCGCTTTATGAGCTTTAATAAAAAATTCCGGCCCGTCCATAATCGGCATCCATATATCAAAAAATACTATCCTTATTAAATCGCCGTATTTGCCGAGCATATACAGTCCTTCAATCCCGTTTTTTGCCTCGATTATTTCAAAAATCTTTTTCCCTTCGAGTTTTTTTATAAAATGTTTCCTGTTTGAATACGAATCGTCTATGACAAGCAAATGAACTTTTTTAAATTTTTCTCCCTTTTGAAAAGACTCATACGTTAATAAATCTACGATTTCAGAATAAATGCAGTTTATATTTTCCATAGTTTTATTCCAACCCGTAATCTTTAATTTTACGCTGTATCGTCCTTAAACTCACGTTTAATATTTGAGCCGTTTTTGTTTTATTGAAATTAGTCATTCTTAACGTTTCAAGTATTGCGTTTTTTTCAATTTCCGCGAGCGTCAATATTTTTCTATCTTCGGAAATATTCGTGAAATGCGGCAGAGCCGATTTAGAAACCGATACCTCTTTTCCGCGTTCTTCAAATTCTTTATTGTATTCGCTTCTGATTTCATAAGGCAAATCCGCGTATTTTATTACGCCGTTTTCATTCAGCACCACCATATTTTCAATCACATTTTTAAATTGCCTTATATTCCCTGGCCAATAGTATATTGATATAACTTTCAAAACCTCAGGTTCTATATTATTAATTTGTTTTGAATATTCTTTGCAAAACAAATTGAAATAATATTTAAATAGAGAGGGTATATCTTCGCGTCTGTTTCTCAAAGGCGGCAGTTCAAGATTTACCACATTTATCCTATAATATAAATCTTCGCGGAATCTTCCCTGTTTGACTTCCTCTCTCAAGTTTTTGTTTGTGGCGAAAATAAATCGCGTATTTATCTTTACAGGATTATTTGAACCGAGTCTGAATATTTCCCTGTTTTCTATTACTCTTAATAATTTCGCTTGAACTGATACGTCCATATCTCCTATTTCATCGATAAATAAAGTCCCGTCGTTAGCCGCTTCAAATTTTCCCGTTTGAGATTTCACCGCCCCTGTAAAAGCTCCTTTTTCAAAACCGAACAATTCGCTTTCAATAAGATTTGCCGGAATTGCCGCGCAATTCACCGTTATAAAAGATTTTTTATAACGTTCGCTTAGATTATGCGTCGCTTCGGCTATCAATTCTTTTCCGGTTCCGTTTTCGCCCGTTATTAAAACTGAAACCTTTGTGTTTGCTATTAATTTGACTTTTTTTAAAATTGTTTTTAACGATTTGTTTTTTCCGATGATATTATCGAATATTATGTCCGGCTTTATCAGTTCCGCGTTGTCCGCCGAATAAAATTCCGCTTCTTCCACAAGTCTGATTAATTTATCGTTTTCAACCGGTTTCAATATATAATCGTATGCCCCGAGTTTCATTGCTTGGACCGCGTCCGGAACCGTTGAATCGTCTGTTATTACTATCGCCCTGGACTTTGGACTGTCAAGTTTTATTATTTTTAATAAATCGAAAACTTTTTTATTTCCAAATTTAAAATCAAGAAATACAACGTCGAATTCGCCGCTGTTTATATAAGCTGCCGCTTCTTCGTAATCGTTGCTGTATTTCACGGAATATTTATTTTCAATCAAAACTTGAAAAATTTCCGATTTATTTCCCTGTTCGCTTATCGTTAGAATTTTAAGCATTTTGTCAAATCCGATTTGTATTCGATTATCATCCGGAATTATGTGGATTTTATTATTTGAAATAGAGATTTTGCTTTTGATAATTCCTTGTCTATTTCTGATACGATTAAGGTTTTAATCAAATCCGGCGTTATCCGGTATTTTACGACATATTGTTCCTGAAAATTATTTATATAATAATCTCCGCTGTTTCCTATGCGTTTTGCCTTGCATAAAAAATCCGATAAATAAACTATCGCGGATAATTGCGGCATATTTGTCGATAAATTCGGGTCGTGATGAAACCTGATGGATTCAACCATAACCTCCGGAAATTTCCAGCGTTCCGCCACTTTTCTCCCGATTTCAGCATGCGTTATTCCGAGTATTCTGCGTTCAGCTTCGATAATCGGTATATTTTCTATTTCTCTTATTTCAAGAACCGAATCAAAATCTTCGTGCAGATACTGATCCATCACCACTTTGCCTATATCGTGAAGCAGTCCCGCGAGAAAATATGATTCCTGCTCTTTTACAGATATTTGAACGTGTCTCGATATAAGTTTCGCTATCAAAGCGACCGCAAAACAATGATCCCAGAAATCCACCCGTTTAAATTTCGGATTTTCGCTTCTCGAAAACAAATCCATAACTGACGCGCTGAATGCCAAACTCTTTATCGTGTTGAATCCGAGTATTACTATAGCCTGGGTTATCGACGTTACTTTTTTTGATAATCCGTAATATGACGAATTAACGAGTTTTAATACTTTGGTGGATAATGATACGTCCGACGAAATGGCTTTATTAACGTCTTCCGCCGAACTGTTGGGATTATTCAACACTAAAAGAATATTTGTTATAGTGGTCGGCAGCGTCGGTATCTTTTCAATTTTATCCAATACTCTTTTTATCGAATCGTCCATAATCCTTTGTAAAAATTAAAATTTAAAATCTTCAAAATTAAAATCGGCTTTACCTGAATCTTCCCGTAAAATATTTATGTCGTCGAGTTTTAATATTTCAGAATTTACGTCGAATAATTCCGGAAACAATTCGTCGCCCGCTTTCGAATTCGACTCCGGCGCGAACGCGTTTGGTTGATTAAAGGAATTTATGGCAAAATCAAATTCTCCGGCAAACGTTTTATTATCCGAAAACTGGAAACCCGTTTCAAAATCAGGCGCTATTTGCGGCTCGGAACTTTGATTAAATCCAAAATCCGGACTTGATAAAACATTGGAAAAATCAATTATTCCCGGTTCCGCGGTTCCGTTAAAAGACTGAAAACCAAAATCGGTTTGCGGAATATTCAATGACTCTTCGCTGAAAATATAATTTCCGTTGAAAGATTGCGATGCGGGGCCGGTCAAAACATCTGTAAAATCAAAGGTTCCGTAATCAATTGTCCCGTAATCAAATGACGAATTTAAACCAAACGTATTGCTTGCAGAAAATCCTAAATCAAATTGAAACGGCTGTTGGTTGGGCGAATCGTATTGTTGATAAGAATTGAATACGCCCGAATTGTCTTTTTGCGTAATTTGTTTTAATTCTTGAATAAACGATTTGAACTCTTTTCTGATTTCAGTAATCAGCTCGGTTTTGAAATTCAAATATTCCTGCCGTCCGTAATTCTCTATTCCGTATCCGGATTGAATTTTTTCGGCAGGTTGCAAACGCTCCTCGTTTTTCCGCGTTTTGTCTTCCGGAAAAGCGTAACTTATTGGAGGGGTTACCTCTTTGCCGGTTATTGAACTCATATGTTTTACCCGAACTATTTTTTCAGAATCCGCGGTTTTAACAGGGGCTTCCGTTTTTGTTTCATCTCCCGTTTTATCTCCGCCTTTTTTTTTATCAAGAAATTCTTTTAGCAAACCGAGATTATACAACGCCTCGGTATTCTTTGGATCTTTTGCTAAAATTTCATTCAATAATTCTATTGATTTTTCAGTGTTTCCCTGAATTTTATACAATACGGCAAGATTTACCGACGCCGCCGTATTATCCGGATTAATCATCAGAGCTTTCTGATACTCTATCATTGCCGCGTCGTATTGTTTTAAATTTTTATACGCTAATCCGAGATTGATATGAGCGTCTATATCAAATTGATTATACGCCACAGCTTGACTGAAATAGTCGGCGGCTTTAACAAAATCGTTTTTATATATATAACTTAATCCGAGATTATAATAGGATTCCTGATGATTGGAATTGAACTTGACGGAATTCATAAAACTGTCTATGGCGGAATCATAATCTTTTAATTTTAAATAATACGTTCCAATATTGTAATAATACATATTATTCATAAAATCGTATTGTATCGCCTGTTTCATTGAATCAATAGCTTCTGATATTTTATTTTGTTTATATAATATTAACGATTGCTCATAAAATTCTTTAGCTTTAATCTTATTGATTTCAGCGCAGCCGCCGACTTTTATATCAAGGATTAACGCCTGCGCCGCGATTAATATCAATAATACTATCGCTTTACCGATTATATTTTTTTTAAAATTCATAAATTTCTCCGCGCTTTTTTTAATTTTGCAATTCATAAATCTCGTTTTTTACTTGGTCGGCAAGTTTCCCTATCGGCTGAATAACCTGCGCGCCCTGCAGCTCGATTAAAGCCTTGTCTTTCATATTTAATTTTTTATACGCTTGAGCAAGGTGATATTTTCTTATTGCGGACGGATTATAGAAAACTGATTTTTCAAGCAGTTCTTTCGCTTTTGCGTAATCGTTCATTTTAAAATAAATCCAACCAATCGTGTCAAGATAATATCCCCTATTATTCGGGTCAAGACGCATAGCGGTTTCCCCGTATCGTAAAGCTTCTTCAAAATTCACTCCGAGTTCGGCGTATAAATACGCCAAATTATTATACGCTATTGGATCGTCCGGATACGCGTCTATCGCTTGTTTATAATTTTTTACCGCTTCCTCATACATTCCTATGGTTTTAAATCTGTATCCTTCGTCGTTGTATGTTTGAGCGCTTTTTTTATCCTCGATAATTTGTTCGACGCTCGTGTTTCTTCCCTTCTGAACCGCCGGTTCTATATGTTTAAAATCAGGGGTTATCGTTTGAAGCCGGCTGTTTTGAAACGTTTCTTCTTTCTCAGAGGGAAGCTGAACGACTTTATACTGTTTTTTAACGGCGCCGTTTTCAATTTCGGCGATTATGCCTTTTTCTTCCATTATTTTTTCAGTCAATTTTATTTCTCTGTCTATTTTTTCTTTTTCAATTTTAGCTTTCTCGAAATCCGGTTGATTCTTGTCAAGACTGTTGATTATATCTTTGATTTGCGTTATTAAATCCAAATCGTCAGTCTTGTCAAGAGCAAGCAGATAATACTGTTTGGCCGGAACGTATAGTCCCAATCCTTCGCTATAAATATTTCCAAGATTATAACAAGCCGCCGCTATGTTCGCGCTTCTCTCAAATCTTGAAATATACGAATGATAGCCTGCTGCCGCGTCGTTAAAATATCCGAGTATATGATTTATTTCGGCGATTTTATAATACGCAAACTCAAGCTTGATTTCATTTTTTCCGTTTACAGCGTAATTTTTAAAATCCATTAAAGCGTCGATATACAGATTTTTTTTTAATTTTTCATTTGCCGAATCAAATATTTTTTCCGCTTCCTGATTATCAGCCGCGTCTTTTAACAATGCGGGTCCTGCGGCTGAATTTGGCAAATTTATTTGAGGCGATTTATTAAATACATATTCCGGTATCTCGCTTATTTCATTCGGATCCTGAGGAACATATAATTCCATTCCTTCGTATATCGACGTGATATTAGCCAGACGGTTATATTCTTTCAATAAACTGAAATAGCTGCCGGTTCCATAAAAATGATTTGATATGCTGAAAAGAGTGTCATTCTTCTTGACTATATATTTAAACGGCTCTTTTGGTTTTTTTTCAGTTAATACTTGCGTTTCTTGCATAATATCCGTTTCAGAAATAATCGCCGGAGCCGGAGCCGCTATAATAATCGACGTATCCGGTTTTATGAATTCTTTCCGTTCGGTTGACGCTGAAAGTTTTTTTCCCTTTTCAGATTCAGGGTTCAATTTGTCCGGAGTTTTTTCAGCTTCCATTTTTTTTCCGTATGTCGATTCGATTTCTTCTTTAATTTTATTTTGTATCGAAGATTTGCGGAACGTCTCTTTTTCTTCCAATATATTATCGTATGAATAAGACTGTTTCATAAGTTCTTTTTGATGTTGGGATTTTTTTTGAACTGCGTTTTTTATGCCCTGGCTTTTTTTCTCGTCTTTTTTTTGAACTGCCGGAGTTTCTTTCGAGCTTAACTTTTTATAATCGATTTCTTTTTTGGGATTTAATTGCTTTATTCTGTTGGTTGAATGTTCCGCGAGATAATTATCAGGGTATTCCTTGATTACTTGAGAATACATCTCGATAGATTTGTCGGAATCTCCTAATTTTTCATACGTTCTTCCAAGATAATATAAACTTAAAACTCTCTTATCAGATTTTTTTTCAGTTAAATCTTTTTCAAATAATTCTTTCGCTTTTGAAAAATTATTCTGGTCAAAATATTTTTTCCCTGTTTCGAAATTCGTAGCCGAATATAAAGGATATGAAACTGTTAAAATAAACAAAATGATAACTATCCGTCTCAAATTTTAACTCCTTATAATTTTTGAATAGATATATTTTAGATTAGATTTATAATTTAGTCAAATTTTTTTTATTAAATTTAAGTCAAAAAAGAACCGGTTATGAAAAACATTTATACGGTTTGTCTATTTTGCCGCGGTTTTAATTTTCATATTCTCAAACAGTTCGCCGTATTTTTCGGATATGGAGGCAATCGCCCTGTATATTTTGTATTTTGAGAGATTAACCGGATTGAAATCTCTGTAATCCCGTCTTGCGTTTTTGCTGAAATTGTCTAAAAACTTTTTTTCTATATCTTTATCGTTTATGTGTTTTAACGCTATGAACAAATCAGTCTGATTAATCTGCCGCGAAATAAACTGAACAGAAACGCCCGATTTGGTATCCTTGACGTATTCTACCGCTCTCGCTCTCGCAGTTTGAAACGTTTCGTCTGTAATCTCATATTCTGAAATAAGCGAAACTAACGCGTTTTTACTTTTCAGAATATCAAGTTCTGAAAATTTGTTTTTATAAAAATTCAAATCCGTTTTTAAATCCTCGAAAGATTTCAAGGACAAATTTGAAAACAGCGTTCTTAAAATAAGCTCGTCCAAATCGCTCAAACCAATCATATATTCCTTTTTCAACAACTCCGATTCATATAAAACCTTATTTTCCGATTTTAAAATTCGCTCTATCCAATAATCGAAAGGTTTATCGTAAAATTTGCGTTTTAAATTATAATATTCGAATATTTCGTTTAAATTCTTGATTTTAAGATAAGAATTTATCTGTAGATTATTTTTTTCTATTATCGAAGCAAACGCGGGAATCAGATTTTCATTTAAGGTTTCGGTTAAAACTTTTACGTCGATTTTTTCAGCGCCTTCTTCCGGATTATTCAAACGCTCAAGATAATGTTCAAGCGGTATTCTATTGTTTTTAGAAACATTGCCGAGAATCTTGTTTTTAAGTTCCGGATAACAGTAAATCATTTCAGCGAGATTCGTTATCGAAGCTCCGTTTCTTAAAAAAATATTAAGCGTCATCTGAATATCGGATTTTGTCGATTCAAAAAGCGACGGCAATTCTATCCGGCAATCTTGTTTTTTTAAATTTATCAATAAATTTTTCTCGAAAAATGAAGCATCCTCGATTTTATAAAATACCGAAAATTTGTCGGGATAAATATTGTTGATGTTATATTCGAAATCAATATAATTGAACTTGTCGCCGATTTTAGCCGTTCCTTCAACGCAGTTCGATATTTTCAATTTTACGTCGTTGATTTTTAATTGGCAGTTTAAAATTTTATGAAGTTCCGCCAAAAATCTATTGCAGAATTTCACGGCGACGTTTTTCAAATTTAAATCTTTTTCAAACGATTCCGAATTATTTTTTAAATAAGCCGATAACCTTTCAGGCAAGACTATATAAAAAAACTTTTCAGTTTTGTAAAACGCTCTTATTTTTATTATAAAACCGTAAAATTTTTTTTCAATCCCTTCGGGGACTGATTCTGATTTGCCGTAAAAATCAGCTGATAAAAATTTAACGCCGCAAACATTATGATTTTTAAAAATTATTGTTTTTAAAGAATTTTCAAAAGCGTAATTAAATATTATCATTTCTAATTTTAAAGTATATTAATAAAATTCAGATTGTCAAATAAAAGATTGGAAAAGTTAGAGCGCAGTCAGAAATTGTTTAAAATTGAAAAAACAATTGCAAAAAAAAAATATTGAAGTAAAATAAAAAATAATATGAAAAAAATTATACAAATGTTTAACAAGCCGGCAAAATATATTTATGATTGGGCTTTGCATTGGGCGAATACGCCTTATGGAAACATAGCATTAATTCTTATGGCTTTTGCGGAATCTTCTTTTTTTCCAATACCGCCGGACGTTTTATTGATAGCTTTGATAATTGCTCTTAATGAAAAAACTGTCGTAAATATCGGCCTTCCTATTCTTGAAAATAAAAGTTTTCTCGAAAAAATCAGGTTAATTTCAATTTTCTTTAAAAATGTTTTATTATTCATTTTAAAAAATCTGATCAAATTATTAAAAACGTTTCCATCCGGTAAAGCGTTTAAATACGCTTTACATTGTTCAATCGCTTCTGTATTCGGAGGCTGTTTCGGTTATCTTATAGGAAAATTCCTATGGTATTCCGGCGATGATTTCAGCGGATTAGCCGTTTTCTTTTTCAATCATATTCCCGGCTTTACAACCGATTTATTCGATAAAATAAAACTATGGTATGCGAATTACGATTTCTGGATTATTTTTATAGCCGGTTTCACTCCGATTCCATATAAAATTTTTACCATAGCGGCTGGCGTTTGCAAAATAAATATTTTTACTTTTATTATCGCGTCGGTCATAAGCAGATCCGCGAGATTCTTTTTGGTTTCGTTTATTCTCTGGCTTTTCGGTCCTAAAATAAAGGAATTTATCGATAAATATTTTAATATTCTGACTGTAATTTTTATGATTCTGCTTGTTCTCGGTTTTGCAGTCGTGAAATTATTGGCGTAAAAAATGGACGTTGTAGAATTAAATTCTAATAAAAAAAAATTTTTTGGTTATAACAAACTTCGTTTGGAAAACAGTTTTAAGTTTCTAACCGATATCCAAAAAATCGTTTTAAAACTGATTCCTTTTCTGCTTCATACCAATATTAAAGGATTGCCGGGATACGTCGATTCTCAAAACATTCCTTGCGGTTTGACAAACTATGAAATAACCGACCAGATTTTAAATCTCGCAAGCAATCGTCTGAACGTCAACATAAAAAAAGTTCCGGATATAAAAAAATGTTTTATTCAATCTTTGTCGATTATGGGAAGCATCGGCTCAATTGCTCAGAACGACAAATCTGATTTTGATTATTGGGTCTGTATTTTTAAAGACGACGCCGGCGAAGCCGAATATAAATTTTTTCTCGATAAATTAAAACTCATTGAGGAATGGAGCGAAAAAAACGAGGTTGAAACGCATTTCTTTCCGGTAGATATCAAAAAAGTCAAGATGAATAATTTCGGCGACGCTAACGACGAATCCTGCGGCTCCGCGCAGGCTGTCCTTTTAAAAGACGAATATTTCAGAAGTTCTATTCATCTTCACGGAAAAATACCGTTCTGGTGGGTGCTTCCGCCTAATCTAAAAAAAGACGAATATAAATCCAATTGGGAATATTGTAAAACTAATTTTGAAGGCGTTACAAATGATTTTATAAATATCGGCGACATAGGAAACGTGAATAAAGAGGAATTCTTCGGCGCGGGTTTATGGCAGCTTGTAAAATCTCTCGGCTCGCCTTTTAAATCATTTATAAAAATGTCGTTGATAGAAAAATACCTTAACGCTTCGAGCTCCGTCAATCTGCTTTCGGACGAACTGAAAAAAAACGTTCTGCTTGAAGATTTTGGAATTGAAAAAATTGATCAGTATATTCTTATGTTCAATTCGGTTTGCGATTACTATGAAAAAATCAGTAATGAAGACGCTATTAAATTGTTGAGAACCTGTTTTTATCTGAAAGTCCAACCTGATATTTCTAAAAACCTGAACGGATTTAAATACGACGTAATGAAGAATTTCTGCAATAAATGGAAATGGTCGGAACATGAAATACAACATCTTGACAATTTTAATAAATGGTCGCTTGATAATCTTGTCAAATTTGACGCAAACTTGAAAAAATATATGATTAATAATTTTGTAAAGATATCAAACGTTTTAAAATCAAAAAGCATTTCTTCTATTATGTCCGAATACGATATGACGATTATCGGCAGAAAACTTATATCGTATTATTCAAAGAAAAAATCCAAAGTCGAATATTATTATTTCAGTCTTCAGGATAATTTTTACGAACCTTTTATAAATATTTTTCACGACCCTGAACGTAATAACTGGAAAGTAATCCGCGGCAGATACGAACAATTAAAAACCGAAGAATCATTTTTATCCAACGGTATGATATATCAATCGACGCATTTAAGCGAAATATGTTTATGGCTCGCCTATAATAATATTTACAACGAATTTCAAACAGCGTTGAAAATTTATTCCGGCAAATCCGTGAATTTTAACAATCTTCGCGATTTTATAATAAAAATAAAACAGTTTTTTAAAACCAATTCCGAAGTTACTCATAAAAACGATTATTACCTTAAAGACAGCATTATCGTCAAATGCGTGGTTACCATTAATTTTGATTTTCTCGAAAGCGAATCGCTCGAAGATATAAGTTTTATATATCTTAACAGTTGGGGCGAAATGTTTTCCGAACATTATAAAACTCAAAAAGAATTCATATTCAAACTTAAAGATATTTTATCAAGCTATAAAAAAATCGAACATCTCATCAGATTTTCCGATTTTTTTGAATTTTATGTCGCAGAAGGAGCTATGAACGTAAGCCTTCCGCTTAAAAGAATTATTGAAAAAATCGAACAATTTTATTTTAAAAAAAAATGGTTCGGTTCGGAAGAAAAAGTTTTTATCACTTCTGTCGACGGAGAATATTTCGCCGTATGCAATTATCAGTCTAATGTTGAAATACATTCGAGTTCGAGCAACGTCGAATTGTTTGACAAATTATTCATAGTGAAAAACCGTCCGGTTTTCTACGAGTATGACAATTCCGTAAAAGACAACGCTTTGTTTGCGACAATTTTCTCGAAAATAAATCTTGACGCCAACGAATTATTTGCTCTAAACGCCGGAAAATACTATATCTGGCTTTATTTTGATTCATACAATCTGCCGGTTCTCGGCGCCGTGTCTCAAGAACATTACAACGATTATTTTTCGGCGTTTTCTCTTTTTATGCAATCTTTAAAAATTACGCCTCAAATTTTCGAATTGAAAAAGGATTTCAGCGGCGGCTATTCCGCGGTTTCAACAAAAAAAAACTTTGCCCCTAACAAAAAAACTCTGCCACTTAACGTGGAAATGATATACGCGGCTGACCAGGATATATCTGATATAAATAATTACGCGGTAACTTTTCAAACCCGCAGACTAGTGTTGTCCAATAAAAACGATTTTAACGAACTGATTTCATATTTAATAAACCGCAAAGAAATATTTTTTTATGTCGCAAAAATCGAGATTAGAAACGCGGACAACGTCGTTCAAAATATGCAGCCTTCCGTGTATGTTAAAATAAAAAATAAATTTGAAAAATTTCTGTTTTCTGCGGTCAATCTTTTTTTTGAAATGAAAAAAAATCTGAATGGAAACCCTTGATCTGAAATCCAGAATTGAAAAATTAAAAAATAATCCGGTCTTTAAAAATATCGAGGATTACAAGTCGTATCTTTTCGCGGAAAAAAAATCTTCAAGAAACACTATTGACAGTTACGAATTCGACCTTTTGGATTTTCTTGATTATGTCGATTCGTTAAAAATATCAAACGTTGAAAATATTAATTCCGAAATAATTTCAAAATACGCGCATAATCTTAAGACCAATAATAAAAACGAACGGACTATAATCAGACATATCGTTGCTGTAAGAAATTTCTTTAAATTTTTAGTCATAGACAATATCATAAAGGATTCTCCGGCGGATAATATCGAAACGCCGAAACGAACTAAAAAATTGCCGAATTATATGACGGATGATGAAATAAAAAAAATTCTCGAATCGCCGGATTTAAATGAACTTACCGGAATCAGGGACAGAGCTATGCTTGAAATACTATACGGTTCCGGCGTTAGAGTTTCAGAATTAACCGGATTACGGTTGAAAAATCTTTATCTTGAACAGGGCTATATAAAAGTTTTCGGAAAAGGTTCGAAGGAACGGATTATACCAATTGGTAAATACGCCGAAGAATCAATTAAAAACTATCTTGCGAACAGCCGTCATAAATTAAGCAAACCATTCTCCGAAGATTATTTGTTTCTTACGCGCAAAGGCGAAAAATTCACCAGACAGGCGATTAATAAAATGGTTTTTCAATACGGCGTAAAAACCGGAGTCCAAAGAAAAATCACTCCGCATTTATTCCGCCATACTTTCGCCACTCATTTGATAAATAACGGCGCCGATTTGCGGGCGGTTCAAGAAATGCTCGGACATTCCGACATATCGGCGACTCAAATTTACACCCATCTTGATTTAAGATACATCAAAGAAGTTCATAAAAATTTTCATCCTCACGGTTGAACCCAAAAACCGCGATATGATTTTAAAAAATTTCTGAAAACAAAGAAAAATAGTTACATTCAGTTACATTTATGAAAATCGTTAAACCGGTTATTTTCTCTTTACAACCGAATCTATTTCAATAATTTTTTTTAAAAGCGGCTCTAACTTTGATAATGAAATCATATTTTTACCGTCGCTTAAAGCGTTTTCGGGCGACGGATGCGTTTCTAAAAATATTCCCGCAATCCCCGCAGCGGTTCCGCATTTGGCAAGAACTTCTATATACTCTTTCACGCCGCCGGAATGGTTTCCTTCTCCGCCCGGCGTTTGTATGCTGTGAGTTACGTCGAAAATTACAGGATATCCGGTTTTAGTCATTTCATATAACGAACACATATCTACTATCCATTTGTTATAACCGAAACATACGCCTCGTTCCGTCAGAAGAATTTTTTTATTATTTCCGGATTCGATTTTCGCGATTGTGTTTTTTATGTCCCACGGAGCTAAAAACTGTCCTTTCTTAACATTAACGCATTTCCCTGTTTTTGACGCCGCCATTATTAAATCGGTTTGTCTGCATAAAAAAGCCGGAATCTGAATTATATCCGCGACTTCCGAAACCGCGTCCGCATCTTCTTCTTTGTGAATATCGGTAAGAATCGGAACATCGAATTCATCTTTGACTTTAGCCAGTATCTTTAATCCCTTTTCAATACCGGGTCCCCTGAAACTTTCGATTGAACTTCGGTTTGCTTTATCAAACGAACTTTTAAAAACAAAATCAATTTTTAATTTCAAACAAAGCTCTTTTAAAAATTCCGCAGTCTTGAAAATAAGTTTTTCATTTTCAATTACGCAAGGTCCGGCTATTAATTTAACCGGAATATTATTGGAAAATAATACATTTCCGGCTTTTACTCTTTTTGATTTCATACTTGTTCGCGCTTCTATCTTAACGTTCAAAATTCAAATTCGGCTATTACCGGATTATGATCCGATATGCTGTCGTTGTTATGCATAATTATTTTGCAGCTGTCTTTCACATAATGTTCTTCCATTGATTTTGCAATTATTATGTGGTCGATGATTTCATTGTATATTTTTCCTTTATATTCGCCGAAGTTTGAATAAAATTCCGTTTCGTCAAAATTTTTTGTTAAAAATTTTAATTTGCCCGATTTATCCGCTTCAATTAAAGGATCAAGATCTGTGTCTTCAAGATTTTTTCTGTATCTGTCGTTAAAATCTCCGATTAAAATCAGATGTTCGTTTCCCTCTTTTGAATTTTGATACTCTATCCAATCCGCAAGTTTTTGAGCTTCTTTCTCGCGTTTACCGCCGTCTTCCGATATTCCTTTCGCTTTTAAATGAACCGCTACAACTGTAAATTTTACGCCGCTAATTTCAAAATGATTATAAATCGGAGTTCTGGAAAAACGGATATCCCTCTCTTCGGTTTTATCTACTACGTTAAAGGATTTCTCAAATTTATATCCGCGCCATCCGTTCAATCTTTTTGTATTCCAGATAAGTCCTACATTTTGACAGGAAGACTTTTTCGCGTAAATATAAAATTTATATTTCGAATTTTTAAAACGCTTATTCATATAATCGACAAGACGCGAAATAGCTTTTTCATTTTCCACTTCTTGAACCGCGAGAATATCGACGTCTTTGATTAAATCAGTGATTTTTTTCATAAGTTTATCGTCTGGTTCCCGAAGATTTTTCCCGAATTTTCCAAAATCTTCGTTGTTGATTCTATCGTTATCGCCGAAAAATTTCAAATTGAACGTGGCTATCTTTATTCGCGATCCGTTTTCAGCTCCTGAAGACGACCGCGACCGCGACGAAGAAACTTTTTTATCCCCGCCTGATTTTTCCCCGCATGCAAAAAAAACTGAAATAAAAATTATAACAATAACATTTAAAAATATTTTTCTTTTAAACATCAATATTTCTCGCTTCCTGAGCGTATAGCTGAATAAATTCCCTTCTCGGTTCCACCTGATCTCCCATCAAAACTGAAAACATTTCATTCGCCGCAATGTTATCGGCTATGCGGACTTTGAGCAAAGTCCTGTTCACAGGATCCATTGTGGTTTCCCATAATTGTTCGGGATTCATTTCTCCAAGTCCTTTATAACGCTGTAACGTTATTCCCTTTTTACAGTTTTCCATTATAGAATTGTAAAAATCAAAATAATTGAAATATTCAACCGTAGAATTATCGTCGTTTGTTATAACATATTTTTTTGAGTTGAATCTGTTGACTTCAAGATAAAATCTACGGAGTTCTTTAACCTCTTTTGAATTTAACAACAATGAATTTATTTCGGTCTTTTCTCCGTCTATGACGCAGGCAAATTTATACTGAACCCTTTCTACAACTTCTCCTATTATTGCGGTTTCCGGAAGTTCGCTCGAAACCGGCTCGGAAATTCCGGATTCTTCGGAGATATTTTCCTTCTTAATATTATTTTCTATGACTTGAACAATAGAAATTGAAGTCAATCGTTGTTTGTAAAATTCCTGAATTTCAGGAATCAGCTTTTCCATTTTATCAAGCGCGGAAAATGCGTTCTCTATTTTTTTAAAATTCTTCACAAAAAATTCAAGCGTTGACAATGACATTTTCTGCCTTAACAATTTTTTGTTGTAATAATCAAGTTTCTCAAGATATCCTAAAAACTTTTTCAATTCTTCGCGTTCAAGCGTTTTATTATTGTCGAGCGAAACTCTGATTTTATCTATTCCGATATCAATAAGAAAATCTTTCATTTCATCTTCGGTTTTCAAATATCTCTGGCTTTTGCCTTTTTTTACGACAAACAACGGCGGCTGCGCTATATACACGCAACCGGCGTCAATCAGCGGAAACATATATCTGTAAAAAAAAGTAAGTATCAACGTTCTTATATGCGACCCGTCAACGTCCGCATCAGTCATTATTATAATTTTTCTGTATCTCAATTTTTCAAGATTGAATTCCTCGGAACCTATGCCCGCTCCTATCGCTGAAACAAGAGTTCTTATCTCGTCGTTTTGCAGAATTTTGTCTATCCTCGATTTTTCAACGTTCAATATTTTTCCTTTTAAAGGAAGTATCGCCTGAAATTCCCTGTTGCGCCCCTGTTTAGCCGAACCTCCCGCGGAATCTCCTTCGACAATGTAAAGCTCGCATTGATACGGATCGCGGTTTGAACAATCCGCAAGTTTTCCCGGTAAATTTCCCGATTCAAGCGCTCCTTTTCTTCTTGTTAATTCTTTGGCTTTGCGCGCGGCAAGACGGGCTCGAGCCGCCATTAAAGCTTTATCTATAATGGCTTTCGCTATTTTAGGATTTTCTTCAAAGAAACCGCCAAGTTTGTCGTTCACTACCGATTCTACTATTCCGCCGACTTCCGTGTTTCCAAGTTTGGTTTTAGTTTGCCCTTCAAATTGAGGTTGCGGAACCTTTACGCTTACCACTGCGGTTAATCCTTCTCTTGCGTCTTCGCCGGAAAACGTTTCGTCGTCTTTTTTAAAAAAATTATTTTTTACGGCGTAATCGTTCACTATCCTTGTCAAAGCTTTTTTAAAACCTGTTAAATGCGTTCCGCCTTCGTGCGTGTTGATATTATTTGCAAATGAAAAAATACTTTCCTGATACGATGTGTTATATTGCATCGCTATTTCAACATTGACGTTGTCTTTCATTACGTCCATATATATTACTTTATCGTTTATTATAGGCGTTGAACCGTTTAAATATTTTACAAATTCAATCAGCCCGCCCTCGTAATGAAACACGTCTTTTTTTTCAGAACGTTCGTCGAACAGCTCAATATAAACGCCTTTATTTAAAAACGCAAGTTCGCGCAATCGCTGAGCTACGATTTCATATTTATATTCAAGCGTTTCAAATATTTTAAAATCAGCCAAAAACTTTACTTTTGTTCCGGTTTTTTCAGAAGGCGATTTGCCCAACACTTTTAATTCATTTAATGCTTTACCTCTATTATACTTTTGATAGTATGACTGTCCCTCCCTATAAACCCATACTTCCAAATCTTCAGATAACGCGTTCACTACCGATACTCCGACGCCGTGAAGACCGCCGGAAAC